>Ga0164243_10000181_pt1 | contig 148934 bp, 153 predicted proteins | sample OricompcompostOP_FD_108781 | JGI IMG/M metagenome (GOLD analysis project Ga0164243, IMG submission 108781) | Organic Plus compost microbial communities from Emeryville, California, USA - Original compost - Organic plus compost (OP) | ecosystem: Engineered > Solid waste > Mixed feedstock >...
ACGGTGGGGAGGGGTATGAACGCTTCGCTCCCCCTCATCCGTCGGCTTCGCCGCCACCTTCTCCCGCAGGGGGAGAAGGAAGGCCGTGGAGAGATCGCGCGTGCTGCCAAGCTGGCCCCGGATTAAATCCGGGGAGGACGCGTTGGTGGATCGAGGATATTCAGGGAGTTCGGGCGCAATGAAAAAGGCCGGGATTGCTCCCGGCCTTTTTGTTCGTTGTGGCGAAACTTACGCCGCGGCGATCTGGGGCGTTTCGCCCGCGTTTTTCGGGCGCAGCACCAGGTGTTCTTCGCCGGCATCGACGACGACGTCCGAGCCATCGACGATCTTGCCGGCCAGGATTTCCTCGGCCAGCTGGTCCTGCACTTCGCGCTGGATGACGCGCTTCAGGGGACGGGCGCCGTAGGCGGGATCGTACCCCTCGAAGGCCAGCCATTCGCGGGCCTTGGGCGTGACGGTCAGCGTGATGTCGCGCTCCTTCAGCAGCTTTTCGAGCCGCTGCATCTGGATATCGACGATGGCGCCCATCTGCTCGCGGTCGAGCCGGTGGAAGAGCAGGATCTCGTCGATCCGGTTGAGGAATTCCGGACGGAAGGTTGCCTTGACGACATCGAGCACCTTGCCGCGCACCAGATCCACCGATTCCCCGTCCTTGAGCTGGACGAGATATTCGGCCCCCAGGTTGGAGGTCATGATGATGAGCGTGTTGCGGAAATCGACCGTGCGCCCCTGCCCGTCGGTCAGGCGCCCGTCGTCGAGCACCTGCAACAGGACGTTGAAGACGTCCGGATGCGCCTTTTCGATCTCGTCGAACAGCACGACCTGATAAGGCCGGCGCCGCACGGCTTCGGTGAGGACGCCGCCCTCATCATAGCCGACATAGCCCGGAGGCGCGCCGATGAGGCGGGCGACCGAGTGCTTTTCCATGAACTCCGACATGTCGAGCCGAACCATGGCCGTCTCGTCATCGAAGAGGAACTGCGCCAGCGCCTTGGTGAGCTCGGTCTTGCCGATACCCGTCGGCCCCAGGAACATGAACGAGCCGATCGGCCGGTTCGGGTCCTGCAGGCCGGCGCGCGAACGCCGCACCGCCCGCGAAACGGCGGCAACGGCTTCGGTCTGGCCGATGACGCGGGCCCCGAGCGAGGCTTCCATGTGCATCAGCTTTTCGCGCTCGCCTTCCAGCATGCGGTCAACCGGAATGCCGGTCCAGCGCGATACGACCTGGGCGATGTGGGTGGGGGTCACCACCTCTTCGACCATGCTCGGATCGCCCGTATGGCCGTCGCCACCATTGGCGGCCTCGGCGCCCTTGATGCGCTTTTCGAGATCGGGGATGACGCCATAGGCAAGCTCGCCCGCACGCGCCAGGTCGCCCGAACGCTGCGCGATCTCGAGCTGGCTGCGCGCCTGGTCGAGCTCTTCCTTGAGCTTCTGGCTGCCCTGCAGCCGCTCCTTTTCCGCCAGCCACTTGGAGGAAAGCGCCTGGGCTTCCTCCTCGAGCTCGGCGAGATCGGATTCGAGCTTCACCAGCCGCGCCTTGGAGGCATCGTCCGGCTCCTTCTTTAAGGCCTCGCGCTCGATCTTCATCTGCATGATGCGCCGGTCGAGCTCGTCCAGGGCCTCGGGCTTGGAATCGACGGCCATGCGCAGGCGCGCCGCCGCCTCGTCCATCAGGTCGATGGCCTTGTCGGGCAGGAACCGGTCGGTGATGTAGCGGTTGGAGAGCGTCGCCGCGCTGACCAAAGCGGAGTCCGAAATGCGGATGCCGTGGTGCAGCTCGTACTTTTCCTTCAATCCGCGCAGGATCGAGATCGTGTCCTCGACCGTCGGCTCGTCGACGAAGACGGGCTGGAAGCGGCGGGCGAGCGCTGCGTCCTTTTCGATATATTTGCGGTATTCATCGAGCGTCGTTGCGCCCACGCAGTGCAGTTCGCCGCGCGCCAGGGCCGGCTTCAACAGGTTCGAGGCATCCATGGCGCCATCGGCCTTGCCGGCGCCGACCAGGGTGTGCATCTCGTCGATGAAGAGGATCACCTGACCTTCGGCGGCGGTGATCTCGTTGAGGACGGACTTCAGGCGCTCTTCGAACTCGCCGCGATATTTCGCGCCGGCGATCAGCGCGCCCATGTCGAGGGCGAGCAGGGTCTTGTTCTTGAGCGATTCCGGCACGTCGCCATTGACGATGCGGATGGCGAGGCCTTCGGCGATCGCCGTCTTGCCGACGCCGGGCTCGCCGATGAGGACGGGGTTGTTCTTGGTGCGGCGCGACAGGACCTGGATGGTGCGGCGGATTTCCTCGTCGCGTCCGATGACGGGATCGAGCTTGCCGTCGCGCACCGCCTGCGTCAGGTCGCGCGCATATTTCTTCAGGGCATCGTAGCCTTCCTCGGCGGAAGCCGAATCGGCGGTGCGGCCTTTACGGATTTCGTTGATGGCTTCGTTGAGCCCCTGCGGCGTGACGCCGGCCGAGGCCAGGATCTTGCCGGCATCGCTGTCCTTTTCGACGGCGAGCGCGAGCAGCAGCCGCTCGACGGTGACGAAGGAATCGCCGGCCTTCTGGGCTGCGCCCTCGGCGGTATCGAAGACACGCGCCAGTTCGCGGCTGAGATAAAGCTGGGCGGCATCGCCCGAAACGCTCGGGATCTTGGCGAGGGCCGCTTCGACGGCTGCGCGCGCCGCCTTGGGGTCGCCCCCGGCACGCGTGATGAGGCCGTTGGCCATGCCCTGGTCGTCGTCGAGCAGAACTTTCAGCAGGTGGATGGGGGCGAACTGCTGGTGCCCCTTGCCGAGCGCCAGCGTCTGGGCGCTCTGGATGAAGCCGCGGGCCCGCTCGGTGTACTTTTCAATATTCATGCAACTCTCCTCTTCGTGCGCCCGTCCGCCCATCAAGGCACGAAACGAACGCCGGAAACGTTGTGTTCCGGAGGCCCGCTAGCGGCGCTCCCCGGCACGAAAGAGATATAGGAAGGCGCCGGCGGAGTTGAAGATGCGACCGGCGAAGTCTTGCGCATGTTGGCGCATTTGACAACAGCAGAGGCTGTTGGCATTATGGCCAACATGGGGGCAAGGCTGATCCTTCGTCAGAAGGACACATTTCCTGACGGAACGATCAGGGAAATGATCATCTGGGAACTGCCGGAGCCGATGCCCGGCAGCGCGCATCGCTACAAGTACCGCTTCTTTTTCGGCCTGCCGGGCCGACGGCTGATTGGATATGACAATGAACGAGGTAAAGGCGATCATCGACACATCGGCGCAAGCGAGCAAGCCTATCGGTTCACAGACCCCAAAGGCCTCGTCCGCGACTTCTACCGCGACATCGCCCGCTGGCGGCAGCGCCCGGACGCTGACCATCTCGGTTGAGCCCGATGCCGCGCGCATGGACGCGGCCTCCGAAGCCCGGGCCTTGCGCGCGCTCGAGACGGGAACCTATCAGGGCGAGTTCATCAGCTACGCAACACCCGCCCAGTTGTTTGCGACGTTCCCGCCAAAGCGCTGGGAAGTGGTGGGGATGGCGCAGGCGATCGGCCCGACAAGCCTCAGGGCACTGGCGCGCGCCCTCGGCCGCGATGTGAAACGCGTGCATGAGGACGTGGCCGTCCTGCTTGCCGAAGGGGTGCTGGAGCGTGACGACAACAGGAAGCTGTTCGTGCCTTACGCGACCATCCACGTGAGCTTCGACCTCATGGCCAAGGCGGCCTGACCCCCGCATAGCAAAAGACCGGGCCAACCCTTGTTGGTCGCCCGGTCCTTCGAAATTTTGCTGACGCTGGCGCGGGCCGCTATTCGGCGGCGGTCGGCGTGCCGCCGGCGGTGATGAAGGCGGGCAGTTCCCCCACTTCCGGCTGGTCGGCATTGCCGAGCTCGGCATTGGCGGCTTCGCCACTGGCGGAGCGGCGGCGGCGCGGCCGGCGCTGGCGGCGCGGCTCGGCGGCCTCGCCTTCACCCTCGGCGCTGGCGGCTTCGGCACTGGCCGGAGCCTCTGCCGTAGCGGGCTGGGCTTCGGCGGCCTGCAGCTGCGGCTGAGCTTCGTCATTGCCGGCTTCCGCGCTCTCGGTCTCCGGCGCGCTCTGCTGGCGCTCGGGGCTGGAAAAGCGGTTGTTGAACCGGCCGCCGTCGCCGAGGTCGAACTCGTCCTCGAAGCCGTCGGCGTCGCTGTTGTTGAACTGGTCGGGGCGCGGTGCGCCCTGCGGCTGCGCCGCCGAGACGATGCGGAAATAGTGCTCGGCGTGCTGCAGGTAGTTCTCGGCCATCACCGAGTCGCCGGAGGCCTGCGCATCGCGGGCGAGCTGCACGTATTTCTCGGCGATATGGGAGGCGTTGCCGCGCACCTTCACGTCCGGCCCGTTGCTCTCGAAATTGCGCGAGAGCGGATTGATATGCTTGCGTCCGCCATTGTTGTTGCGGCCACGCGAACGGTTCTTGTTGTTCTGCTGGTTTGGTCTCATTGTGTCGCTTCAATCATGAAGTAAGCGTCGGCATGGGGGGATTGGCACTTAGCCAACTCGGCCCGCGGCCCGGAGCGGTGCAACGGCACCGAAGCCGGTCTCAGTCTCTTGTTATTGAGTCCCTAGGCTCTCGCGGCGATGTTAGCCATCCGCATCTGGCAAGCGGCGGGACTGGCCCGGGTTTCCGCGCTAGACATTCAGCATCGCCGATGAGCGGGTGACCATCACCTTGGCGCCAAGCGCCACTGACAGCATGGGGAAGCTAGCCTGTTCGTCCCGGCATTCCAAGTAAAATATTCTCCAGGACGGCCGCTTTTCCGCGCATGATTAAGAATGGTGCGCAATCACCACACGATCAAGACCCGCAAGATCATTTTTGATTTCGATACCATTGAGGCCTGCTGCAGCGAATAGAGCGGCGACTGCCGCGCCCTGCCCCGCCCCGATCTCGACGGCGAGCAGGCCGCCCGGCGCAAGGTGCAGCGGCGCCTGGCTTGCAATGATGCGATAGGGCGTGAGGCCGTCGGCGCCGCCGTCGAGCGCCAGGACGGGATCGAAATCGCGCACGTCGCGCTGCAGCCCGGCGATCGTCGCGCTCTCGATATAGGGCGGATTGGCAACGATGAGGTCGAACGTTTCGGCTGCGGCGATGGGATCGAACCACGAGCCCTGCCGCAGATCGAGGCGGGATTCGACATCATGGCGTTGCGCATTGGCCACCGCCATCGCCAAGGCTTCGGCACTGAGATCGACCGCCGTACCGCGCGCGTGCGGCGCCTCGTGCAGCAGCGCAATCGCGATGCAGCCGCTGCCGGTGCCGAGATCGAGGAGGTTTCCACCCGGCCGGCCATTAAGCAAGGCAAGGCCGAGATCGACCAGCATTTCGGTTTCGGGGCGCGGCACCAGGGTTGCCGCATTGAGCCCGAAGGCGAGGCCATAAAATTCCTGCTCGCCGAGGATGCGCGCCACCGGTTCGCCGGCGAGCCGGCGGGTGGCAAAAGCTTCGAGTACGGCAAGTGCATCGGCAGAGGCGGGATCGCGCCCGCGGGCGACCAGGGCCAGGGCGTCGAGCCCGAAGGCTTTTTGCGCCAAAAGTTTTGCATCGAGTTCGGGCGTTGCCATGCCGGCGGCGCGGAAGCGGTCGCGCACCTGCCGCCAGGCGGCGCCGATGGCGGGTTGGGCGGTCAGGAAACGCCTTCCATGGCGGCGAGCTGCGCCGCCTGGTTCTCGGTGATCAGCGCCTCGATCAATTCGTCGAGCGCTTCGCCCGAGATCACCTTGTCGAGCTTGTAGAGCGTCAGGTTGATGCGATGGTCGGTGACGCGCCCTTGCGGAAAATTGTAGGTGCGGATGCGCTCGGAACGATCGCCCGAGCCGACCTGGTCGCGCCGCGCTTCCGAGCGGGCGGAATCGCGCGCCTCGCGCTGCGCCTCGTAGAGCCGGGCCCGCAAAACCTTCATCGCCGTGGCGCGGTTCTGGTGCTGGCTCTTTTCCGAGGAGGTGACGACGATGCCGGTCGGCACGTGGGTGATGCGCACCGCCGAATCGGTGGTGTTGACGTGCTGGCCGCCGGCGCCGGACGAGCGCATCGTATCGATGCGGATGTCTTCCGGCCGGATGTCGATGTCGATCTCCTCGACCTCGGGCAGCACGGCGACGGTCGCGGCCGAGGTGTGGATGCGCCCCGAGCCTTCCGTCACCGGCACGCGCTGCACGCGGTGCACGCCGCTCTCGAATTTGAGGCGCGCGAACACGCCCTTCCCGGTGATCGAGGCGACGGCTTCCTTGTAACCGCCGACTTCGCCCGGGCTTTCCTCGAGCACGGTGAACTTCCAGCCGTGGAGGTCGGCATAGCGCTGGTACATGCGAAAGAGATCGCCGGCGAACAAAGCCGCCTCGTCGCCGCCGGTGCCGCCGCGCACTTCGATGATGGCGCTCTTTTCGTCGGCTTCGTCGCGCGGCAGCAGGAGGATGCGGATTTCGCCGGTGAGCTTTTCGATGCGCTCTTCCAGCGCTTCGATCTCGGCTTCGGCCATTTCTCGCATTTCGGCATCGCCGGAGGCGGCGAGCTCGCGCGCTTCTTTGAGGTCGCGCACGGCCTTCTTGTATTCGGTGATCGGGGCGACGATCGGCTGCAATTCGGCATGCTCCTTGGAGAGCTTGACGAATTCATCGGGCGAAGCGCCGCCGGAAAGCTGGGCTTCCACGAACTGGAAGCGCGTTTCGAGGGCGTCGAGCTTGTCCTGGGGAAGAGATGCCATTGCCGAAAACTTTTAAGACCGGATGCGCTCTCTAGCGCAAGCGGGGGTCGAAGGGAACAGTGGGGCGAGATCGCGTTTGGTGGAAAGCGGGGCCCCGGATCAAGTCCGGGGAGGACGTGGTGAGGGATCGAGGATTCTCTCGACATCCGGGTCGATGTCACCCCCCTCCCAACCTCCCCCGCAAGGGGGGAGGTGCTCATCGAGTCTTTTGCACGTTTAGTTTCCCACATGCACGATGCAACACCCTCCCCCTTGCGGGGAGGGTTGGGGAGGGGGTGAGACCAAGCAGGTGGATGCTTATTTCCTTGCTCCCACAACGCCATGGAGTTGTCGAGAGCTCCGCAAGAAAGCTACCCCCGGGGTCCCGCTAGTTTGTCCCCCTCACACCGGCAGGTTCTGCCGGTCCACCCATTCGGTCAGAAGATCGCGGATAGAGGCGCCGTCGGCGCCGTCGCCCAAAGCTGCGTTGACGGCGCGGCGGACGGGTTCGAGTTCGAGCCCCATCACCATTTCCTTGACCGGGCCGATCGAGGCCGGCCCCATGGAGAGACGCGTCATGCCGATGGAAAGCAATGCCAGAGCTTCCAGCGGCCGCCCGGCCAGTTCGCCGCACATGGTCAGCGGCACGTTGTAGCGCTTGGCGGCATCGACGATGGTGCGGAAGGCCCTGAGGCGCGGCAGCGCGATCGGATCGTAATTCTTGGCGACGCGCGGATTGGCGCGGTCGGCGGCGGTCAGGAACTGCACGAGGTCGTTGGAGCCGATGGAAACGAAATCGGCCTCGGGCAGCAACTGGTCGAGCTCGAAGAGGAGCGAAGGCACCTCCACCATGGCGCCGAGCTCCAGCTTTTCGGGCACGATTTCGCCCGAGCGGCGCAGGCGCTCCATCTCCTTGTCGACGACCAGCCGCGCCTGCCGGAATTCCGAGGCTTCGGTGACCATCGGCACCAGGATCTTCATCGGCTTGCCGCGGGCCGCCATCAGGAGGGCCCGCACCTGCGTGCGCAGCAGGCCCGGCCGGTCGAGCGCCAGCCTGAGCGAGCGCCAGCCCATTGCCGGGTTCTCTTCGACCGCCGAGCGCATATAGGGCACGACCTTGTCGCCGCCGATATCGAGCAGGCGGAAGACGATGGGCCTGTCGCCGGCAATGCGGATGGCATCGCTGTAGAGCTCGACCTGCTCGTTGAGCCGGGGCAGCTTGGAGGCGATCATGAACTGCAATTCGGTGCGGAAGAGCCCGACGCCTTCCGCGCCCGTTTCATCGAGCATGGGCAGGTCGGCAACGAGCCCGGAATTGTGCAACAGCGTCACCGCCACGCCGTCGCGCGTGACCGACGGCAGGTCCTTGAGCGCCAGGTAATGCGCGCGCCTCTTGGCCGAGAGCCGGACCTTGTCGACATAGCTCTGCTCGACATCGGGCGTCGGCCGGAGATGCACGATATTGCCCGGCCCATCGACGATGATGTCGTCGCCCGCTTCCGACATCGAAACGATCGATTCGGCCTGGCCGACGGCAACGACGCCGAGCGAACGGGCAACGATCGCAACGTGCGAAGTGGTGCCGCCCTCTTCGAGGACGATGCCGCGCAACTTGCTGCGGTCGTATTCCAGCAGTTCCGCCGGGCCCATATTGCGGGCAACGAGAATGGCGTTGTCGGGCAGTTCCTTGCTGCCCGGCCCGCTGTCGTCGCCGGTGAGGATGCGCAGCAGGCGATTGGCGAGATCGTCGAGATCGTGCAGCCGGTCGCGGATATAGGGATCGGTCTGCCGCATCATGCGGGCGCGCGTATCGTTCTGCACGCGCTCGACCGCCGCTTCCGCCGAAAGCCCGTTGTCGATGGCTTCGACGAGCCGGCCGACCCAGCCGCGGTCGTTGGCGAACATGCGGTAGGTTTCAAGGATTTCGCGATGATCGGAGGTCGGCTGCATGTCGCCGTGATCGAGCATGGCGTCGATGGAAACGCGCATGGCATCGAGCGCGCGGTCGAGCCGCGCCTTTTCCGCCTCGATGTCCTCGGCGATGAAATTGGTGACGACGACGCGTGGATCGTGCAGCACGACCTGGCCGAGGGCGATGCCGTCGGTGAAGCCCGTGCCTTCGAAGGTACGGGGGCGCCTGAGGTCGATATCCGAGCCCGGCTTGATGAGGTTGTCGAATTCTGACGTGGCGATCATCTCGGCCAGGATGGTGGCAGTCGTGAGCATCGCCTCGACTTCATCTTCGCCGAAAACGCGCCTGTCCTTGTTCTGGACGACGAGTACGCCAAGAGTTTGTCCGGCCCTGAGGACCGGCACGCCAAGGAAGGCGTAGAACGGGTCCTCACCGGTTTCCGGGCGATAGGCGAAGGCCGGATGGCGCGGCGCATCGTCGAGGCTCAATGGTTCGGCATCGGCGGCGATGGAGCCGACAAGGCCCTCGCCCAGCCGCAGCGTCGTCATGTGCACCGCTTCCGGCTTCAGGCCATGCGTGGCAAAGAGTTCGAGCGCGCCGTCGTCGCGCAGGACGTAGAACGAGCAGACGTCGGCCCGCATGTTTTCGGAGATGAGATCGACGATCTTGTCGAGCCGTTCCTGCGAAGCCAGCGGCTCCGCCATGGTTTCGCGCAACTGCCTGAGCAGCACGCGCGGACCGCCGATCACTGTGGCCATTCGCAACTGGCGGCCATGAGCCGCCCCCCTTGCCGGGCGGCGGCGACCATCCGCAGCCGTCAGGCCTCCTGCTTATCCAGACCGTAATAAGTATGCAGGGCCCGCACCGCAAGCTCGGCGTATTGGTCGTCGATCAGCACCGAGGTCTTGATCTCGGACGTGGTGATGAGTTGGATGTTGATGCCCTTGTCGGCCAGGGCCTTGAACATGGAGGCGGCAACGCCCGCATGATTGCGCATGCCGACGCCCACGACCGACACCTTGGCGCCGCCCTTGGAGCCGGTGATCTTGTCGTAATCGATGCTGCCGGCATCGCCCGCAGCCTTCAGCACCCGCACCGCCTTGTCGTATTCGCTGTCGGGCACGGTGAAGGTGATGTCGGTCGCCGTGCCGTCGTCGGAAATGTTCTGCACGATCATGTCGACGACGATGGATTCGTCGGCCAGCGCCCCGAAGATGGCGGCGGCGACGCCCGGCTTGTCCTTGACGGCGCGCAGCGTGATCTTGGCCTCCGCCTTGGCGAGCGTCACGCCCGAAACGATCTGCTTTTCCATGATCTCATCCTCATCGCAAACCAGCGTGCCCGGCACGCCCGGCGTTCCGTCCGGCGCGATCTGCTCGGCATCCGGGTCATCGAAGCTCGAACGGACGACTAGCCGCACCTTCTGGGCCATGGCCAGTTCCACCGAGCGGATCATTAGCACCTTGGCGCCGAGCGAAGCCATTTCCAGCATCTCCTCGAAGGCGATGCGGTTGAGCCGCTTGGCCTTCGGCACGATGCGGGGGTCGGTCGTATAGACGCCGTCGACATCGGTATAGATATCGCAGCGGTCGGCCTTGACCGCCGCCGCCACCGCCACCGCGCTCGTATCCGAGCCGCCGCGGCCGAGCGTCGTCACGCGCCCCGAAGGGGCCACGCCCTGGAAACCCGTGATCACCGGCACCCAGCCGTTTTCCATGCGCTCGACGAGCCCGTCGGCCTTGATGTCGGTGATGCGCGCCGCGCCATGCGCGCCATCGGTCTGGATCGGCACCTGCCAGCCGGCATAGGAGCGCGAGGGAATGCCCATTTCGGAGAGCACGATCGCCATCAGACCGGCCGTCACCTGCTCGCCCGAGGCGACCACGGCGTCGTATTCGCGGGCGTCGTGGATCGGGGCGGCCTCGCGCGTCCAGCCGACGAGCTCGTTGGTCTTGCCCGACATCGCCGAAACCACCACGGCGACTTCGTTGCCGGCTTCGACCTCGCGCTTCACATGGCGCGCGGCCTGGCGGATACGTTCGACATTGGCAACCGACGTGCCTCCGAACTTGACGACGATACGGGCCACTTGCTTCCCCGGACAACCGCCGAACCCGGCGGTACGCTCTGTTGCTCGGGCCGGGAGATGCCACAAAGGCCCGGCGCAATCAACACTTCTCGTGGGGTGGCGCCCTTGCTTCGGCCATGCTCGCGGGGTCATATGCGCCAAACGCGGAGCCGACACATGCAAACCACCGTCAACGACGCCGAGGTCGCCAAGTTTTCCGCCATGGCCGAGGAATGGTGGAATCCGCAGGGCAAGTTCAAGCCGATCCACAAGTTCAATCCGGTGCGGCTCTCCTATATCCGCGAGAACGCCATCCGCCAGTTCGGCAAGGACGGCAGCGTGCGCCAGCCGCTGGCGGGGCTGAAGATTCTCGATATCGGCTGCGGCGGCGGGCTGTTGAGCGAGCCGCTGGCGCGGCTGGGCGCAACGGTCACCGGCATCGATGCGGCCGAGCGCAACATCGCCATCGCGCGCCTGCATGCGGAACAGTCCGGGCTCGATATCGACTACCGCGCGCAGACGGCCGAGGCGCTGGCTGCGACCGGCGCGAGCTTCGACATCGTGCTCAACATGGAAGTGATCGAGCATGTCGACGACGTGCCGCTCTTTGCGCAAAGCTGCGCGGCGCTGGTCAAACCGGGCGGGCTCATGGTGGTTGCGACCATCAACCGCACCGCGCGGGCCTATGCTCTTGCCATATTCGCCGCCGAGAACGTGCTGCGCTGGCTGCCGCGCGGCACGCACGACTGGAACAAGTTCCTGACGCCCGACGAGGTCAAGGCGCTGCTGAAGCGCAACGGCCTCCGGATCGTCGACGAGACGGGGGTCGTCTACAACCCGTTGCGCGACCTCTGGCGGCAAGCGCCCGACATGGGCGTCAACTACATGCTATTGGCCGAAAAGCCGAAGCCCGACTGAACACTTTAGGACCAACACCGCGACGACTGAGGGGAAGCCACGGTGATCGAACTCGATATCCACGTACCGCACGACATCGACGCCAAGCGGATGCCGCCGCTCATCGAGCAGGCCTGCGCGCGCGAGGACCTGATTGCCGCCACCCGCGGCACGCTCGGCACCTATCCGGGATGCGTGCACTGGCACTTCAAGCGCGCCGGCGAGAAGGGCACGCTGGAAGTGACCTGGTGGCCCAAAAACCGCAAGCTCTGGTTCAAGGTCGCCGACGGCCGCGAAGGGCCATGGATCCGCACGGCCATGGAACGCCTGCGCGAGCAACTGGAAAAGCCGGCGGTCGAGTAGCCGTCAGGCCTTGCTCAGCGTCCTGAAATCTTCCTCACTGAGGGTGATGGCGGCGGCGCCGACATTTTCCTCGAGATGGGCGAGCTTGCTGGTGCCGGGGATCGGCAGCATGGCCGGGGAGCGCTTGAGCATCCAGGCGAGCGCGATCTGCCCGGGCGTCGCTCCGTATCTGGCGGCGATTTCGGCGACCGAGGCACCGTCGCGCGCCAGCGCGCCCGAGGCCAGCGGCGCCCACGGAATGAAGCCGATGTTCTTTTTCTCGCAATAATCAAGGACAGATTCGCTGCCGCGGCTGTCGACGCTGTAGCGGTTCTGGACGCTGGCGACGGGGAAGTATTTTTCCGCCGCCTCGATCTCCTCGACCGTCACCTCGCTGAGGCCGACATGGCGCACGAGGCCCTGCTGGATGAATTCGGCGACGGCGGCGAACTGCTCGTTGCGCGGCACCTTGGCGTCGATCCGATGCAATTGCCAGAGATCGATGCGCTCGAGCTTGAGGCGCCTGAGGCTGTCGTGCAGAGCCTGGCGCAGGTGTTCGGGACGGCCGTTGGTTGTCCACTGGTTGGGCCCGCCGCGCATGAAGCCGCCCTTGGTCGCGATGACGAGGCCGGTATAGGGCGCCAGTTCCTCGGCGATGAGGTTTTCGCTCACCTCCGGCCCGTAGCTGTCGGCCGTATCGATGAAATCGACATTGAGATCGCGCAGGCGCCGCAGCACGCGCCGGCACTCCTCGATATCGGCGGGCGGCCCCCAGATGCCGCGGCCGGTAATGCGCATCGCCCCGAAGCCGAGACGATTGACGGTGAGATCGCCGCCAAGAGTGAACTGGCCGGCGGGCGCGGCATCTTGTGTGCTCATGGCTCTCTCCTTTGAGGAATAGAGCCAGCATGACGCCATCGCCCGCCCGGTTCAACCCCGACGCCGGCTTAAACGATTGGACTAGTTGTGCTCTTCCGGCAGGACCGGCAGCGGCATGAAGTCGACGCCGTCCTCGATGAGGCCGTTGACTTCCTCGCGCGTCGCTTCGCCATAGATGCCGCGCGGCTCGACGTCCTTGAAGTGGATCTTGCGCGCTTCCTCGGCGAACTTGTCGCCGACATAATCGGCTTCGCTCGTCACCTTTTCGCGCAAAGCGCGCATCGCCGCCTGCAATTGTGCGTGCTGGGGATGGCCGATGGAAAGCGCCATCTTTTCGGAGCCCGAGCGCGAGACGGCCGGTGCCATCAGCGCCTTGTGGACACTGCGGCTGTCGCAGATCGGGCAGGTGACGATGCCGCGTTGCTGCTGTGCCTCATAGGCATCGGCACTGCCGAACCAGGCATCGAACTTGTGCTCGTTCTCACAGATGAGCGAATAGCTGATCACTTAACGAGGGAACCTTTCCAAGGCTTTCATACTGCGCGCGCCTGGTTAACGCTTAGCGAAAATGGCCGCGAATTGGCAAGCGCCGGCACGCGGGCGCGCGTTTCGGCGACCTTGTCGAGCGAAATCTCCGCCACGACCACGCCCGGCGCATCGTTGCTGGCTTGCGCCAGCACCGTGCCCCACGGATCGACAATCATCGAATGCCCGTAGGTGGCGCGCCCATTGGCGTGCGTGCCGCCCTGCGCCGCCGCGATCACGAACGAGCCGGTCTCGATGGCGCGGGCCCTGAGCAATATCTCCCAATGCGCTTCGCCCGTCGGCACGGTGAACGCCGCCGGCACCGCGATGACGCTGGCGCCCGCCCCAGCCAAAGCCGCGAACAGAGCCGGAAACCTGAGGTCGTAGCAGATCGTCATGCCGAGGTTGAACCCGGCGACCGGCGCCACCACCGCTTCGCCACCGCCGGCATAGGTGGCGCTCTCGCGATAGTGCTTGAGGCCGGGAAGCGTCGCGTCGAAAAGATGGATCTTGTCATAGGATGCGACGAGCTTGCCTTCCGGCGAAAACAGCATCGAGCGGTTGGCGAAGCGCCCGTCCGGCAGGGCCACGGCCATCGAGCCCAGATGCAGGAAGATGGCATGGCGTTTCGCCATCTCCGCCACGCGCGCCGCATCGGCAGCGGCTGCTTGAGGACTTGCCGGGCCGACGAGCCCTTCGCGGTTTTCGGCAAAGACCACCGTCATTTCCGGGCTCAGCGCATAGAGCGCGCCGCCCGCCTTGGCCTCGGCGACGAGCGCTTCCAGCGCTTCAAGATTGGGGCCGGGCTCGGTGCCCGAGCGCATCTGCAGCGCCGCGATGCGGAAGGGTGTCGTCATCTTCAAGAACCGAGCAGCGGGTCGAGCCGGCCTTCCCGCTCCAGCGCCGCCATGTCGTCATAGCCGCCGACATGCGTGTCGCCGATGAAGATCTGCGGCACGGTGCGCCGGCCATGGGCGCGCTCGACCATCAGCGCCCGCGCTTCGGGGTCGACCACGCTCTTTTCGACATAGTCGACGCCCTTGTCGGCGAGCAGCGCCTTGGCGGCATGGCAATAGGGACAGATGGGCGTGGTGTAGATTTCGACCTTGGCCATGGAAATCTCCGGAAAACCTCTCCTTCTATATGGGCAAGTCGTCGCCGAAGACAACGCGTGCGAAGGTTACGACATCGATATCCTCGAAACCGGCACGCTTCAGCTCGTGCGTCAGCGCCTTGACCGTCGAGCCGGTGGTAAGGACATCGTCGACGATGACGATGCGCCGCCCCTCCAAACGCGCCGCGGCGCGCGGCGAGACGCTGAAGGCGCCGGCCACGTTGCGCCGCCGCTGTTCGCCGGAAAGCCCGACCTGCTGGCGCGTCCGCCGTTTGCGCTTGACGAGATCGGGGGCGAAATCGAGGCCCACCTGCCGGGCGACGAGCCGCGCCAGTTCCGCCGACTGGTTGTAGCGCCGCGCCAGGAGGCGCGAGCGGTGCAGCGGCACCGGGACCAGTACCGGCCTGCCCGCCCACAATTCGTGGCCCGCCGCCGCCATCAGCCGGGCACAGAAGCGTGCCAGCTCCGGCCGGTCGCCATATTTCATGCGCGCGACCAGGAGCGAAGCGAGATCGCCATAGGCCAGGGCCGCCCGGGCCCGCTCGAACGGCGGTGGATCGGCGATGGCTTCGGCGGACAACGCCGCTTCTCCCACGGATGCCGCGAACGGAATGCCGAGCCGCTGGCAGAAGGGCGGCGTGATCGGCTTCAGGTGTGAAAAGCAATGCGCGCAGAGCGTATCGGGCTCGCCCACCGGCGCATCGCAGGCAAGGCAGGTCGGCGGATAGAGCTGGTCGAGCAATAGCGCACGCGCCTGCCGGAGCGGTGTGGCAAGGCGGGTAACGAGAGCGGTTTTGACAAAGGGCATGGGTGTGGCCATAACCCCAGCCTGCCACATACTTTGAGCGGCAGGCATATGGTGTTTATCCCAATGGCCAGCTCCAGTCCCTATTCAAACCCGTCTCCACCGCTGGTTTTCGACCGCGCCCGCATTGCCCGCAATCTTGCGCGCCGGAAGCCCGGCATCGACGACTTCGTCACCAAGCTCGTGCTTTACGACCTGCAGGACCGGCTGCTGGCCGTCACCCGCAGCTTCACCCGCGCCCTCATCATGGCGCCGGATGCCGCGGTGCTGCCCGAGCGCGGCGAAACCCGCAACGGCCCCTTCGCCTTTGCCCGCGCCGGCACGCTGGTCGCCCCGCCCGGCCTGCCGGTGATCGATCCCGAAAACCTGACACTGCCGCATGACGATTACGACCTCATCGTCTCGCTGCTCGACCTGCAGGTCGTCAACGACGTGCCGGGGTTTCTTTCGCGCATCCGCCGCCATCTGCGCCCCGATGGGCTGTTTCTTGCCGCGGCTATCGGCGGCGCCAGCCTCATCGAACTGCGCCGCGCCTTCCTTGCCGCCGATGCCGAGGTTTCGGGCGGCGCCTTTGCGCGCGTCGCCCCTTTCATCGATGTCGGCGATGCCGGGGGCCTGTTGCAACGCGCGGGCTTTGCCCTGCCCGTCGCCGATGTCGAAGCCCACACGGTGCGCTACCAGCACCCGATCGCCCTGATGCAGGAATTGAAGAGCCTGGGAGCCGCCAATCCGCTCGCCGACCGGCCATCGCGCTTTGCGACGCCTGCCCTCATCGAAGCGGCCAGCCGCGCCTACCAGGAGATCGCTGCCGATCCCGATGGACGCGTCCGCGCGAGCCTTGAAATCGTCTGGATCAGCGGCTGGGCGCCCGACGAAAGCCAGCAGAAACCCCTCGCCCGCGGCAGCGCGCAGGTGAGCCTGATGCAGGTGCTCGGCTACAAGGCGAAATCCTGATCGAGGGTCTTGATGCCCTCTTTACGCCAGTTCAGCCGGCCTTGTGCAGGGCCTATCTTGTTTGTCACCCCTCACCCGCCCTTCGGGCACCCTCTCCCGCAAGGGGAGAGGGGACGCCGTGGCGAGATCGTGCCGCAGCCTTCCTTCTCCCCTTGCGGGAGAAGGTGGCGGCGAAGCCGACGGATGAGGGGGCTTCCTAAGCTGGACCCCGGCGCAAGGCCGGGGAGGACGCGTTGATGGATAGGAGAGAAAGCCCGGCCCTCAGATCAGCGCCTTCACCTGTTTCTTGCGCCAGAAGAACCAGTAATAGAGGCCCTGCAGCAGCAGCATGGTCGAAAACGACGTCGCATAGCCCATCCAGATGCCGTTGAGCCCGAAGATGCGGCTCAAAACGATAGCGCTCGGCAGTTCCACGCAGAGGATGGTGAACAGCGAGATCAGCATCGGCGGCAGCACGGTGCCGCTGGCCCGCATCGTGCCGGTCAGAACCGACGAGGCGCCGAACAGCAGCAGGCTCCACAACACGATGTGCAGCAGCGTTTCGGTCATTTCCACCACTGCCGGCTCGGTGATGAAGAGTTCGACGATGTGCTGCGAAAAGAGATAGGCGATGAGGATGAGCGCGCCGGTGAGGATGAGGTTCATCACCTCGCCAACGCGCGTGATGGCGCCGAGCTGGCTGGCCTGCCCGGCGCCGATCGCCTGCGCCCCGAAGATCGAGGTGGCGATGGCGATCGACATGGCCGGGAACTGCACATAGCTCAGCACCTGGTTGGTGGCCCCGTAGGCCGCCGTGGCGTTGGACCCGAAGCCGTTGACCAGCCCGACGACGACGATGGCCGAGACCGAGATCACCACCATCTGCACGCCGGCCGGCACGCCGAGCTTGAGGATCAGCAGCAGCATCTGCGGATCGATTTTCAGGTGCTTGAGCAGCGCCCGGTCGGGCGCCATCGGATGCTTGCGCCAGCGCAGGTAGAAAAAGAGGAAGATCAAGACGTCGACGAAGCTGGCGATGCCGCCGACGGCGGCGGCATCGACGCCGAGACGCGGCAACCCGCCCCAGCCGAGGATCAATGCCGGCGTGACGATGAGCCCGGTGCCGATGGAAATGCCGAGCGATACCAAAGGCGTGATCGTATCGCCCACGCCCCTCAGGATCGAGGTGACGATGAGAAAGAGGAAGAAGGCCGGCATGCCGATGAGGAAGATACGGGCATAGCTGCTGGCGGCAGCCATGATGTCGGGTGGCGCGCCCAGCACATGCATGAGGGCATCGGCAAAAAAGCCGCCGAACAGGGCGACGACGACACCGAAGAGGAACGCCGCGGTGATCGTCGTGCCGGCGACCTGCTTGACCTTGTCGATATTGTGCGCGCCCCACGCCTGTCCGACCAGCACGGTCGAGCCCGACGACAGGCCGATGACGAAACTCATGAGGAAGAACAGGATCGGAAAGAACACCGAAGCCGCCGCCAGCGCCTCGACGCCGATCAACTGGCCGATGAAGATGTTGTTGATGGTACCCGACAGCGACTGCAGGATATTGGCGAGCATCAGCGGCAACAGGAAGATCAGGAAGCGCTGCCAGAGGGGCCTGGTGGAGGGCGGCATGGAACGATCTCCGTGGGGCGCTTTGTCTACTTGCCCCACCCGGAAGCGTCAATGTCGGGCTTGCATTCCATCATGGTCTCGGAGATAAGCGCTGCCGTGCCCCTCTGGCGGAATGGTAGACGCAGAGGACTCAAAATCCTCCGCCGCGAGGCGTGCCGGTTCGAGTCCGGCGGGGGGCACCATTTCTCCCATTATTTCCGTCGGCGCGCCCCATGCCGAGGCCCTCGTCCGCTATTGCAGCGCCCGCATTGCGACGACGATACCGGTCGCGACCAGCACCACGGCCACGATTTTCGTGATGAGATCGATGGGCAGGCGCAGCGCGAGCCAACGCCCGAGGAAGACGCCCGGGACCAGCGCCGCACCGACGATGACGGCTGCAATATAGTCGAACGGTCCGCTGGCGAGATTGCCGATGGTCGCTGCCGCCGCGATGGGCAATTGCACCATCTGCCCGAGGGCGACGGCTGCCAGTAGTGGCACGCCACGCCACAACAACACCGGTATCATCACTGCCGGACCACCGGTCCCGGTAATCGAAGAAGCAAAGCCCGAGCCGATGCCGGTGGGCCAACCTGCACGGTGCGCCGATACCGCGCGCTCGGGCAGCCTGTGCTTGACCAGCGTCCAGAGGCCCGTCAGCGCCAGGAAAGCCGCCAGCACCAGCAGAACCAGAACTTCCGGAACCACGGCTATGGCGAAGGCGCCGAGGAGTGCTCCGGGCAGGGTAGAAACGAGCAGCGGCCAGTAATCGCGTACGATAGTGCCGTCCGACGAGAGGCGCGCCTGCACGATGGCGCCGGCCCCCGTGGCGAGATAGCTGGCCATGGCGATGCACACCGCCTCGCGCACGCCGAAGCCGATGATTTCGGTGAGCCAGGGCAGCAGCAGGATGCCGCCGACGCCGATGCTGCCGATCAGGCTGCCGATGACAAGGCAGGCAGCGACCGTCTCGATGACCTCGACCGGTGTCACCTGAAGCTGATCTGCTCAGCGAGAATAGGGGCAAGGCGGAGGCTGGCGCCGGTAGTGACCAGCATTTGCGGCAGGGTGAGCCATTCCAGCGTCCAGGCGGCGCCCGAGCGCTCGTTCTCGTGCACCAGCGCCTGGTGCAGCACCCCGACGAGGCCGGCATTGTGGCGGGCCAGGGCCACCAGCACCTCGGCATTGACCGGGTTGGACTTGTGCGCCATCGCCGACGAAGTACCGCCGCCCGCGACCGTGATGGCGCCGATTTCGTTCTGCGCCAGCAGGGCGACATCGGCGCCGAATTTCCCGAGGCTCCCGCTGACGAGCGACAGGAGCGAGCCGAAGGCGACGATGGGATCGCGCGCCGAATGCCAGGGCTCGGCAATGCCGAGATCGAGCCGCTGCGCCAGGCCACGCGCCACCGCATCGCCCTTGCCTTCGAAACTGGCGCGATCGCCGACCGGGCCGCCGAGTTCGACGACGAGCAGCGAACGGCGGATACCGGCAAGCGCCGCGCGCTGGCGGGCCAGCGGCTCGCTCCATGTCTTCAGCTTGTCGGCGACGGTGAAGGGCAGAGCCTGCTGCATGCGCGTATGCGCCATCAGGCTCGCCTTGCCCTGGGTTTCGGAAATTTCGGCGAACTTTTCCTCGAGCGCCGTCAGCCGTTCGAGGAAGACCGGGATGATGCGCGCCACTTGCAGCATGAGCGCCGTATCGAGCGCATCCTGGCTGGTGGCGCCGAAATGCAGCGCCTTGCCGTGCTTCTCGCCGATGGCGGCGCGCAATTGCCTGACCAGAGCCGGAACGACGACGCCGTCGCGGGCCATGCCCACGGCGAGATCGTCCCAATCGGGGGAAAAGCCCTTGATTGCCGAGACGATGGCGGCGGCGGCATCCGCCGTTATCAGCCCGGCATCGGCCTCCGCTTCCGCCAGGGCCCGCTCGAAATCGAGGATGTGGGCGATCTGGGCTGCATCGGAGAGCAGGGCTTCGATTTCGGCATCGCCGGCAAGGCTCGCGAGCAGCGGACGGGTGGTGGCCATTTCCTCTCCCAACGGGTCAGATATCGAAGAACACCGTTTCGTTGTCACCCTGCAAGTGGATATCGAGGATATATTTCCCCGCCCCTTCCGCCCTGGCGACGAGGGTCGGCCGCCGGTAGTCGGGAACGCGCGCCAAAACCGGATCGGCGGCGTTGGCCTCGGCCTCGTCGGCGAAATAGGCTCGCGTCTGCAGCCCGATATTGATGCCACGCGCCGTGATCCAGAGCGTGATATGCGGCGCCATCGCCGTGCCGTCGGCATTGGTCACCGGACCGGGTTTGATCGTTTCGAACGTATAGGTGCCGGTGCCGTCGGTGGGCGTGCGTCCGAAGCCGCTGGAGGCCGGCGTGGTGTTGGAATTGGGCGACGGCGTTCCGGCATAGGAGCCGTCGGCATCGGCCTGCCAGATTTCCACCACCGCATCGGTCACCGGCGCGCCGGCGCCGTCGATGATGCGGCCGGTAAGGGTGATACGCGTGCCCTTGGTCTCGGCCGTCAGCATGTCCGAGCCGAGATCGGCATCGAAAACGCCGCGGATTTCGGCATCGTTCGGCGTCAGCCCGATATGGACGTAGGGCCCGCCCGTCTGCGACGGCGTTTCCTTGAGGTCTGGCAGCTTGTTCAGCATCAATTGCCCTCCAGCCGGTTTTCAAAGAGCGTCGAGCGCCGCCCCCTGAGCACGATATCGAAGCGATAGGCGAGCGCATCCATCGGCGTCGTATTGTGCCGGTCGAGGCGAGCGATCAACTGCTCGATGCCTTCCTTTTGCGGCACGCCGCCGACGATCGGGCATTGCCAGATCATCGGATCGCCCTCGAAATACATCTGCGTGATGAGGCGCTGGGCAAAACCGTGCCCGAAGATGGAAAAGTGGATGTGCGCCGGGCGCCAGTCGTTGCCGCCGTTCGGCCAGGGATAAGCGCCCGGCTTGATGGTGCGGAACGAATAATAGCCGTTCTCGTCGGTGAGGGCGCGCCCGCAGCCGCCGAAATTCGGATCGAGCGCGGCGAGATAGCCCTCGCGCTTGTGCCGGTAGCGGCCGCCGGCATTGGCCTGCCAGAATTCCACCAGCGTACCGGCGACCGGCCTGGCGTTCTCGTCGAGCACCTGCCCGTAGACGATGAGGCGCTGGCCGATGGCCTCGCTCCCGTCCTGGCTGTAATTGCGGATGAGATCGTTATCGAGCGGCCCGATCAGCGAATGGCCGAAGACCGGCCCGTTGAGTTCGGACGCGGTCGGGGCGAGCGACAGCAGGGCATGGCGCGGCGAGCGCAGCGTCGAGCTCTTGTAGCCGGGCGTGAAGGCCGGCGGATGCCAGGCGCGGTCGCGCGCATAAAAGCCTTCCGGCGGGGTGACGATCGTCTTCGGGGCCATCATTCGGTCTCCGCTGGTGTGCCGTCGCGGGCGGCCAGTTCCCGCTTGGCGAGCTTGAAGGCGCGGTTGGCCGCCGGAACGCCGGCATAGACGGCGACGTGCAGCAGCGCTTCCTTGATGTCGTCGGCGCTGGCGCCGGTATTGAGCGTGGCGCGCACATGCATCGCCACCTCTTCGTCATGGCCGAGCGCGGCGAGCAGCGCAATGGTTATCAGCGAGCGCTCGCGCCGCGTCAGCCCCGGCCGCGCCCACACCGAGCCCCAGGCGCCTTCGGTGATGAAGCGCTGGAAATCGGCATCGAACGGCGTTTGCGCCGCGTTGGCGCGCTCGACATGCGGCTCGCCCAGCACGGCCCGGCGCACCGCCATGCCCTTGGCATATCTGTCTTCCGCTTCAGCCATGAATGGTTTTCTCCAGGTGGCCGGCGATGAGCCGCGCCAGGGGTTCGGGCGCTTCTATGCAGGGCAGGTGCCCTGCCCCCGCGATCACTTCGAAATGCGAAGCCGGGATGCGCGCGGCCGTATCGCGCACGAGGTCGACCGGCGTCGAGGAATCCTCGGCGCCGCAGACGAGCAACGCCGGCACGGCAATGTCCGCGACGTCTTCGGTGAGGTCGGCATCGCGCAGGGCGGCGCAGGTGGCGACATAGCCCGCGAGCGGCGTGCGCTCCAGCATGGTGCGCCAGCCGGCATAGTCGGCGGGCCGTTGCGCGCGAAAGTCCGGCGCGAACCAGCGCTCCAGCAGCCTGTCGCTAACGGCGGCAAGGCCATTGGCGCGCACCAGGTCGATGCGCTCGCTCCACGAAGCATGGCTGCCGATGCGGGCCGCCGTATCGCAGAGAATAAGGCTGGTGAGGCGCTCGCCATGGGCCAGCGCAAAACCCTGCGCGATGAGCCCGCCGACAGAAACGCCGGCGAGCGCAAAGCGCTGAAATTCCAATCGCTGCGTAAGGCCGGCAAGGTCGCCGACAAGATCATCGAGCCCGTAGGGGCCGGGCGGCGCATCGGAGAGGCCGTGCCCGCGCTTGTCGTAGCAAAGAATGCGATAGCGATCGGCAAGGTGCTCGACCACCTCGTCCCAGATCCTGAGATCGGTACCCAGCGAATTGACGAAGACCAGTGGTGCGCCGCCGGGCACGCCGGCAAGGCGATAATGGAGGGTAATGCCGTTGACGTCGATAAAGCTCATGCCCCTCCCTTTCGGCGTCGTTTTACGGCCTGGGCCGGCCGCAAGTAAAATGACTAGTGCTGGTCAAACCATAACCGTGAACTTATAAAAACGTGCGAGACGATGGAATTACAGCGCAATTGCCCGCCGATCGCATAACCGGAAGACTCTCATGAGCGAACGCATTATCGATCCGCGCATCAAGTTGCGGCACATCGCCTGCTTTCTCGAAGTGGCGCGCCTGCGCAGCGTCGTCAACGCCGCCAACGCGCTCAATATCAGCCAGCCCGCCGCCTCCAAGACCATCCAGGAACTGGAGGAATTGCTAGGCGGCGCCCTGTTCGACCGCAGCCGCCGCAATCTTTTCCTCACCGGTTTCGGCGAGGTGTTTTACCGCTACGCCTCGACCAGCATTGCAGCGCTGCGGCAGGGCATCGATGCGGCGCGCGGCTCGACCGAGGCGACAACTGTCAAGGTGGGCGCCCTGCCCACGGTTTCGGCGCGCATCCTGCCGCAGGCAGTGCACCGCTTTGCCGGCGACGATCACGGCGTACGCACGCGCATCGTCACCGGCCCCAACGATTACCTGCTCACGCTGCTGCGCACGGGAGACGTCGATCTCGTCATCGGGCGCATGACCGAACCCGATGCCATGCTCGGCCTTTCCTTCGAGCATCTTTATTCCGAGCGCGTCGTCATGGCCGTGCGGCCGGGCCATCCGCTGCTGGCCGAACGGCAGAAATTCAACCTCGCCATGATCGCGCCATTCCCGGTGATGATGCCGACGCCGCATTCGGTAATCCGGCCGCTGGTCGAGCGCATGCTGCTCGTCCATGGCGTCACTGGGCTCAACGAAGAGATCGAGACGGTTTCCGATGCCTTCGGGCGCGCCTATGTGCGCCAGACCGATGCGGTGTGGATCATCTCGGAAGGCGTCGTCGCCAACGACGTTGCCGAAGGCCAACTCGACCTGCTGCCCGTCGACACGCGCGAGACCGTCGGTCCGGTGGGCTTCACCACTCGCGCCGATACCGTGCCGACGCTCGCCGCCGCCACGCTGATGCAGTGCATGCGTGAAGAGGCTGCTAAGCTCCGCTAACGGAGCGTTTCCAAGAAAAGTGGACGCCACTTTTCTGGTTCGGAAGCGCGACCAAACGGGACTCTAGACGGAGCGAACGCGTTTGCGGAAGCCGCCCGGCGCTTCGCCCAGCACCCGCGTCATGAAGCGGGTGAAATACGCCGGATCCTCGTAGCCCAGTTCCGCCCCGATCTGCTTGATCGGCACGGTTGAAAAGCGCAATTGCCGGCGCGCTTCCAGTGCAATGCGCCGCTCGATCACCTGCAGCGCCGAGGCCCCCAATATCTGCCGGCACACCCGGTTGAGATGCGTCTGGCTGATGCCGATCTCGCCGGCATAATCGGCGACGCGCCGCGTCTCGCGGAACCGCCGCTCGACCAGAGCCCGGAACGCCTGGACATGCAGCCGCGCAGGCTCCGCGGGTCCGGTTGCGGGCCTGGCCTGCCTGCCGGCGCGGTGCAGCGCCACCAGCAGCAGCGTCAACTGCGCGCGCATGGCAAGGTCGTGTCCGCTGTCGGGACGGTCGGCCTCGGCAAGCAGCCGGCCGAGAATCGCAACGATCGGCTTGAGGCCGTTGCGCAAGACCATGGCGTCCGGAAGCGGCAATCCGGGCTGAGCGAGGTCGCGCTCCATCGCCGTCACCACAATGCCCTCGACATTGTTGCTGAAGGCATAGCCATGGACGGTCAGCGCCGGCACGACGGCAAGCGCCGGCGGCACCAGATCGTGGACGATATCGTCCAAGGTGACCCGGGCTATGCCGCCCTGCAGGTACAGCACCTGGAAGAACTGTTCGTGCCGGTGCGGCGCAATGCGATAATCGTGCAGGCGGCTGCGCGACTGGATGGTTTCCCAGTGCAGCCAATCGTGGCGCTCGAGGCTAAGCGCCTCGCCGTAGAGCCCATAGGTCGGAATATTCATGTTCGGATAGTACAAAAGAAAGCCCGCACCGTCCATTCATCGACCGTGAGCCGAAGTGCATCCTCAGTGGAAAAGGAGGGAGAGGGATTGCGCACTCAGGTCGCCATTATCGGGGCGGGACCGGCCGGGCTCATGCTGGGCCGGCTGCTCGAACGCGCCGGGATCGATGCCGTGGTCCTGGAGCGAAAGAGCGCCGACTACGTGCTCGGCCGCATCCGCGCCGGCGTTCTCGAACAGGGCAGCGCGGCGCTGATGGACGAGGCGCAGGCGGGCGCCCGCATGCATGAAGAAGGCCTTATCCATCATGGCGTCGAACTGAGCTTCGATGGCGACCGCCAGCGCATAGATTTCACGGCGCGCACCGGCCGGCACGTCATGGTCTATGGCCAGACCGAGGTGACGCGCGACCTGATGGCGGTGCGTGAGGCGCAGACCATCTACGAAGCCGAGGACGTGGAACTGCACGATTTCGACGGCGTGCCTTATGTGACCTGGCGCAAGGACGGCGTCACTCACAGGCTCGATTGCGACTATATCGCCGGCTGCGACGGCTATCACGGCATCAGCCGCCAGAGCGTGCCGGCGGGCGCGATCGAAACCTTCGAGCGCACCTATCCCTTCGGCTGGCTCGGCATTCTCGTCGACAAGCCGCCGGTTTCCAACGAACTGATCTATGCCCACCACGAGCGCGGCTTTGCCCTCTGCTCGCAGCGCTCGCCGACGCGCAGCCGCTATTATGTGCAGGTCTCAAGCGAGGAAAAGGTCGAGGACTGGAGCGACACCCGCTTCTGGGACGAATTGCGCCGCCGCCTCAATGCCGAAACCGCCGAGGCGCTGCAGGTGGGGCCATCGATCGAAAAATCCATCGCGCCGCTGAGGAGCTTCGTTGCCGAACCCTTGCGCTTCGGCAAATTGTTCCTGGCCGGCGATGCCGCCCACATCGTGCCGCCGACCGGCGCCAAGGGACTGAACCTGGCGCTGAGCGACGTCGCCGTGCTGGCGCGGGCGCTCAGCGAAGCCTTGCTGGAAAAGTCCGAGGCGGGGATCAATGCCTATTCGAGCCACGTGCTCGGCCGCATCTGGAAGGCGGAGCGCTTCAGCTGGTGGATGACCAGCCTGATGCACGTCTTCCCCGAGACAGGTGCCTTCGGCCGCCGCATGCAGCGCGCCGAATTCGACTATCTCTCAGGTTCCGTCGCCGCCCAGCAAAGCCTCGCCGAGAATTATACCGGCCTGCCGATCTAGTTTTCGCTAGTGGCCGACACCCAGCAGCCGGTCGATGGTTTCGGGCTCGGCCCGCAATTGCGCCGGCGTGCCCGTCCAGGCAAGGCGCCCGCGTTCGAGAATCATCACCGTTTCGGCAAAATCCAGCGCCGCACGCAGGCGCTGCTCGACCAGCAGGATGGTGACCGCGCGCGTTTCGGCAAGAGCTGTAAACGCGACCATCAGCTCATCGCAGATGACCGGAGCGAGCCCTTCCAGCGGCTCGTCGAGCAAGAGCACGCTGGGCTGGCCGAGGATGCTGCGCGCCGTCGTCAGCATCTGCTGCTCGCCGCCCGATAGCTGGCCGCCCATATTGCGCCGCCGCTCCTTGAGGCGGGGGAACAGCGCATAGGCCTCTTCGATCGCTGCGGCCGGCCGTTGCTTGAGGCCGACGAAAAGGTTCTCCTCGACCGTCAGCGACTTGAAGATGGCGCGGTGCTGCGGCACGTAGCCGAGCCCGGCCAAGGCGCGGGCCGAACCATCGAGCGCGGTGAGATCCTGCCCGTTCAGGGCGATGGAGCCGGCATGCCGGCGCGTCTGCCCGGCCAGCGTTGCAAACAGCGTCGTCTTGCCCATGCCATTGCGGCCGAGCACGGCCATGCGCCCGCCGGCGGGCACGGCAAAGCTCACATCCTCGATGATGCGCGTGGGCCCGTAGCCGGCGCTCAGCCTCTTGACCTCAAGCGATGCCGCGGCCATCGGCGTAGCTCCCCAGGTAAGCGGCACGCACGCCGGCATCGGCGGCGACCTCGGCCGGCGCGCCATCGAAAATCACCGCCCCCGCCGCCAGCACGACGACGCGCTGGGCGAAGCGGAAGACGAAATCCATGTCGTGATCGATCATCAGCACGGCGAGATCGGGCGGCAATTGCGCCAGCGCCTTTTCGATCAGCACCGTATCGGAGCTCGGAACGCCGGCCGCCGGCTCGTCGAGCAGCAGCACTTTGGGCCTGAGAGCCATGGCAAGGGCGATCTCGAGCAGCCGCTGTTGGCCATAGGCGATCTCGCTCACCGGCAGGCCGGCGACGGCGCCGAGATTCAGGAGATCGAGGATATCACCCGTCTCGGCCATGATCGCCGCATCGCCGCGGTAATCGGCGAACAGGCGCCCCGAGCGCCCCAGCCTTTGCAGGATGGCCAGGGCCACGTGCTCCTGCGGCGTCATTGCGGGAAAGAGGCGCGTCAGCTGGAAACTGCGCACCAGCCCCGCCCGAACGCGCCGGCCGGGCGAGGCATTGGTCACGTCCTCGCCATCGATATGGACGGTGCCCGAATGCGGCTTTAGATGCCCGGTGACGAGATTGACGAACGTCGTCTTGCCGGCGCCGTTCGGCCCGATCAGGGCGATGCGGTCACCCTTTTCGAGGCTGAGCGACACATCGTCGGTAACGACGAGCCCGCCAAAACGCCTGTTGAGGTGTTGGATATCGAGAACGCTCACGGCCGCGCCTTTCGCCAGCGTCGCCACAGCGCCTCGGCCGCGCCGGTGAGCCCTTTCGGCGCGAACAGCACGACCAGCACCAGCAGCACGCCGACGATGGTCAGCCAATGGAATGGGTTGATGGCCGAGATGCGGTCTTCGAACCAGACGAAGACCAGCGTTCCGACCATGGCGCCGAAGAGCTTGCCGGTGCCGCCCAGCACCAGCATGACCAAAGCTTCGGCGGAAAGATCGAAGGTGAGGCTATCGAGCCCGACGACCTTGGTGGAAATCGCCGATAGCGCTCCGCCGAGCCCCGCCACTGCCCCGGCAATGGCATACATCTTGACCAGCGTGAAATAGACCGGTGCTCCCATGGCGCGGACGCGCACCGCGTCCTGCCTGATGCCGCGGCACAGCATGCCGAAGGGCGAGCGCACGATGATACGCAAGACGATGAAGACGACGATCAGCAGCGCGATCGCCAGCCAGAACGCCGTGCGCCCCCAGAGATCGAAGCGGAAGAGCCCGAAGAGCGGGCCGGGCGCGATGCCGGACAGCCCGTCGCTGCCGCCTGTCCAGGTGGAAAGCTTGCTCGCCAGTTCATGGGCGAGTTGCACGACGGCGATCGAGAGCACCAATTGGCTAAGCCCGTGGCCGCGCAGGATGACGAGGCTCGAAACCGCGCCCGCCAGCGCGCCGCTGACTGCGCCAATGGCCAGCATCGCCACCGGATCGGTGATGCCGAAATGCGCTGCCGCGATGCCGGCGGCATAGGCGCCGGCGCCGAACACCGTGGCATGGCCGAGCGTTGCGACGCCCGCATAGCCGGTGACGAGATCGAGCGAGAGCACCAGCAGCATGATGGCGACGATGCGCGTCAGCAGCGCCAGGCTCGATGGAAACAGGAAATAGAGCGCCGCGGCCACCGCCGCGATGACGATGACGGCAACGAGGTCGGCGCGGGCGCTACGCTGCCAGAGGCCGGGCACGCTGCCGGCCGATACCTTGATCGGGAAATCCGTCATTTGGCGCGCCCAAGCAGGCCATTGGGGAAGATGCAGACGATGGCGATCACCGCCGCATAAAAGAAGAACTCGCCGAATTCCGGCATCAGGTAGCGCCCGGTCGTCTCGACCGCGCCGAGCAGCAGGCAGGCAACCAGCGCGCCAGGGATCGAGCCGGCGCCGCCGACCGAAACGACGACGAGGAAGGTGACCATGTAGCGCAAGGCGTAATAGGGTTCGATCGGCAGCAATTGCGCCCCGACGACGCCGCCGAGCGCAGCCAGCCCTACGGCGAGGGCAAAGCTCACCGCATAGACGATTTTCGTGCGCACGCCGAGCGCCCCGGCCATTGCCGCATCGTCGACCGAAGCGCGCAGGCGAATGCCGAAGGGCGTGCGTTCGACGAGGAACCACAAAGCCCCCGCAACGACGATGCCGACGGCAACGGCGAAGAGCTTGTGGGCGGCGATGGTGCGGAAGCCGATATCGACCGGCCCCTGCAATTGCTCGGGCAGCGCGATGGTCTTGAGCGTCGGCCCCATGAGGAAATTGGCGATGCCGATGATGGCGAAGGTGATGCCGATCGTCATCAGCACCTGCGTCAATTCGGAGGCGCCGTAGATGCGGCGATAGAGCAGGCGTTCGAGCGGCACGGCGATCAGCGCCGTTATGATGATGGCGGCGAGCGTCGCGATGCCGAAACCGAGGCCCAGCTGCTGGGTGGCGTAGGAGGCGACGTAGCCGCCGATCATGGCGAAGGCGCCATGCGCCAGGTTCACCACCTTCATCAGCCCCATCGTCACCGACAGGCCGATGGAGATGACGAACAGCACCATGCCGTAGGCGACGGCGTCGGCGCCGATGGAAAGCACAGTCGACATGGGGCCTCGCCGGCTAAAGGGGCCCCTTCATTGCGAAGGGGCCGCCACTAAGGTTTGTCACGGAGCCGTCCAGCCCGGATCGCCCTGGTTCTCGAAGGTCTGGATTTCCTTGTTGATGTATTTGTCGCCGTCCTTGGCGACTTCACGCAGGTAGATGTTCTGCGTGATGTGCCGGTTCTTGGGATCGATGCTGACCGGTCCTCGCGGGCTGACCCAGGCGAGACCCTTGACCGCTTCCACCGCGGCCTTGGCATCCTGCTTGCCACCGGTGGCCTCGATCATCTTGGAGATCACATACATGCCGTCATAGGCGCCGACCGCCGGAAAGGTCAGGTCGTTGGCATTGCCAATGGCCTTGGACGCCGCTTCGACGAATGCCTTGTTCTCCGGCGAATCGTGGCTCACCGCATAATGGAAGGTGGTGAGCACGCCCAAAGCGTTGTCGCCAAGCGCCGCCAGGTCCGGCTCCTGCGTGAGATCGCCAGGGGCCAGCAGCGTGACGCCGGCATCCTTGAGGCCGTTCTCGACATAGGATTTCATGAAGCCGAGCGTTGCGGGACCCGCCGGCAGGAAAGCGAACACCGCCTGCGCGCCGGAATCCTTGATGCGCTGCATCATCGGGCTGAAGTCGGTGGTCGTCATCGGCATGCGCACCGATTCGACGATCTCACCTCCGGCATCGGAAAAGCCCTTCACGAACGCCTTTTCGGCATCAATGCCCGGGCCGTAGTCGGAAACGACGGTGATGACCTTGTCGATGCCGCGATCGCGCGCCACCTGCGCCATCGGCGTCGAGGTCTGCCAGGTGGTGAACGAGGTGCGCACCACATAGGGGCTGGCATTCATGATGGCCGAGGTCGCGGCATTGAAGATGACCATCGGCACATTGGCCTCTTCCAGCATCGGGGCCGCGGCCATGGCATCGGGCGTATAATAATAACCCGCCAGGTATTGCACGCCTTCGCCGACGATCAGGTCCTGCGTCAGCGCCGCCGACTGTGCGGGATCGGCGGCCGGCAGGTCGCGATAGACGACCTCGATCGTATTGTCCCCGACCTTGTTGCCGTTGATGGCCAGCCAGGCGTCGATACCGGCCTGGAAATTGCGGCCCTGCAGGGCCGCCGGGCCGGAAAACGGGCCGACGACGCCGACCTTGATGGTTTCGGCGTAGCTCAGGCTGGTGGACATGGCCAGTGCGAGTGTGGCCAGTAGCAGCTTCTTCATCTGTTCCTCCCAGAAGGGCTGCAATCGTTTCAGCAGCCGCTTATACCGTATTTGCAAAGAATGGGCGCGCTCTAAAATGAATTCACCGCCTGTTTGTATAGCCCCTGGATTATAAAAGGCACGTCGAGAGGCTACCACCTTATAGTGGATGCCGCTTCACAAATCGCTGAAACGGCTGGCCCTTTGCCGGCGGTTTCCTCTATGTGCTAATGGCCTGCCGAAAGCGTCAACAGCCGAGACTCACATGGCCACCACTGCCCGCCGTCCCGCCGACAAGCTTGCCGTTGGGCTCGCCTTTCTCCTGGCGATTGTCGCCATCGGCGGTGCCTGGTTTTCGCAATTGGTGGGCGGGCTTGTCCCTTGCGAACTCTGCCTCGAACAGCGCCTCGCCTATTACTGGGGCGTGCCGCTCCTGGCGCTGATCCTCGTCTTCTGGAACCGGCTGCCGCTCACCGTCTGGTACATCGCTACCGGTATCGCCGCGCTGATCTTCGCTTGGAGCCTTTATATGGGCACCTATCATGCCGGTGTCGAATGGGGCTTCTGGCCCGGCCCCACCGCCTGCACGGGTGGCGGCGCCGGCGTCGATTTCAACGATCTCAGCAACATCAATGCCGCACACGTCGTGCCCTGCGACGTCGTGCAGTTCCGTTTCCTCGGCATCTCGCTCGCCGGCTACAATGCCCTTATCTCGCTGGCCGTCGTCGTACTGTTGGTTGCCGCTATCGTCTTCCAGGCCAAGGGCCGCCGCGCTTAGTCGTCGGGAAAGAGCAGCGCCTCATAGTCTCGCGCACCATGCAGGACGTGTGAAACTTCGACTTCACCGGAAACAATCCGGTAAAAGATCAGGTAAGCCCCAAATGGGCGACGCCGAATTCCCGACTTTTCATACCGCGGAATCAGCGGATAGCGTTCCGGCTGCCCGGCAAGCTCTTCACAGGCAGCAATCAACCGCTCGCCAAATCCAATAGCCGTTTCCGGGCTATCACGCGCAATATACTGGATGATCTCTGCGACGTTCGATAGCGCCGTCTCGGTGATGCGCACCAAGGATCAGGCCCGCTTTTTTGCAGTGTCTCGATAACCAGCGACGAGGCCTTCAATGGCTTCACGCAAGGGTCGGGTCCTCCCCGCTTCGGAATCGACAATGCTGCGAGCGACTACCGCATCCAACTCCGCCAGGCGCGCCTCGCGCTCCTGCACCAGGCGCACGCCTTCGCGCAGCACTTCGCTTTTCGAGTTGTAGCGGCCGTTGGCGACGAGGTCGGCCACCACCGCTTCCAGCTTTTCGCCGAGATCTGCACTGATCGCCATTTCGACCTCCTTTTCCGGAAGGCCTAATAATAGTTATTGGATCGGCCCTCGTCCAGCCGTTACGGCTCGAGCTCGATATCCCAGTAGAGATAGTCGAGCCACGACCGGTGCAGGTAGTTGGGCGGGAAGGACCGGCCGTTATTGTGCAGGTCGTGCACGCTCGGCTGGTAGGGCGCCTGCCGCGGGAACATGTGGATTTCCCTGGGCAGGCGGTTGGCCTTGCGCAAATTGCACGGCGCGCAGGCGGCAACCACGTTCTCCCACGTCGTGCGCCCGCCCTTGGAGCGCGGAATGACGTGATCGAAGGTCAGGTCGTCCCTGCTGCCGCAATACTGACACTGGAAATGGTCGCGCAGGAACACGTTGAAACGCGTGAAGGCGGGGTGCCGCGCCGGCCGGATATAGTCCTTCAATGACACGACGCTCGGCAGCCGCATCGTAAAGCTCGGGGACTTGATGACCCGGTCGTATTCGGAAACGATGTTGACGCGTTCGAGGCACACGGCCTTGATCGCATCCTGCCAGGACCAGAGCGACAAGGGATAATAGCTGAGCGGCCGATAATCGGCGTTCAGAACGAGCGCGGGGCAAGACTCAGGCGACACATGTATGGTCACTTGAGGCTCCAGGAACCGGAATCACAGACGTCCATAACGCCAATAGTCTATTCGCTTTGTGACACGGCTGTGAAGCGGGAAAGCGCGCGGCGGTGCAGGTCTTAAACCCGCGCCTTGACCTGTTCGGTTATGAACGCATCGGCAAATTCCAGCCCGTCCGCCGCGATCATGTGGCCCGCCCCCGGCGAGATGTGCAGGCGCACATCGAGCTGGGCTTCGCGCAGCGCCGTTTCGGCCGAAATGCTCATTTCGACATCGACAACGGTATCGAGATCGCCATGAACGAGACAGACGGGGGGCTTCACGGTCGGGAAATTATCGGGCGGCAGGAAAGCGCCGGAAAAGCCGATGATCCCGAGGAGCGGCGTCTCGAGCGCCAGCCCAGCGTGCAGCGACACCATGGCGCCCTGCGAAAAGCCTGCAAGGATCGTATCGCCCGCCCCAAGCCCTGTCTGCTCCCAGAGGTCGGCCAGGAATTCCGCAACGACAACGCTTGCCGCGCGTACGCCCTCAAGCCGGCGCACCGGCAGTTCGCTCGATATTGGAAACCACATGCGGCCCGCCGGATAATCGGGGATGAAATCCGGCGCATTGGGCGCAACGAAGAGGGCGTCGGGCAGGATCGCCTGCCAGTGCCGGCCGAGCGCGATGAGGTCGGTGCCGTCAGCGCCATAGCCGTGCAGCAGCACGACGATCCGGCGCGGTGCGCCGCCGGTGGCCGGAGCCAGCATCGGCCCTGAAAGCTTGGTCATAAAGCAAGTCCCTCGCGGTTGCGCCGTGCGGCGTAAAAGCGCCAGAACAGCAGCGCTGCCGTAGCCCGGTGCGGCGCCCAGTCGGCGGCGATGTCGATAAGCGCCCGCCGGTCGGGATGGGGATCGAGCCCGAAGGCCTCGCCCACCGCCTTTTGCAAGGCCAGGTCGCCCGCCGGAAAGATATCGGGATGGCCGCCCGAGAACATCAGGTAAATCTCGGCTGTCCACGGCCCGATGCCCTTGTGGCGGGTGAGCGCGGCAATCGCCTCCTCGGCAGGCAGGCTCTCGATGTGCGCAAGGTCCAGCTCGCCAGAGAGCATGGCTTGCGCCAAAGCCGTCAGCGTTGCGAACTTGCTGCGCGACAGCCCCACACCCTGGAGCCCTTCCTCGCCCAGCGCCAGGAACCCGGCAGGCGTCGTTGCCTCCGGCAGCGCCTGCAACCGCTTCCAGATGGCGTCGGCACTGGCGACGGACACCTGCTGGCCGCAAACGATGCGGGCGAGGCCCGCAAAGCCGGCAGGCGCCGTGCGCGGCGGAAACGGCCCCGATACGACATGCACCGCAACGAGGCGCGGATCGAGCGCCAGCAGCAATTGCAGATGCCGCGCCACGGCTTCGTGGCTGTCGAGGCGGTCTTTTGGGGAAAGGGCGGTCATGCTAGTGAGCGGCAAAGGAATGCGTCATGTCGTTTCAGCCGATATTGCGGTTTGCGCCGAGCCCCAACGGCTTCCTGCACCTGGGGCATGCCTTTTCGGCGCTTTATACATGGCAGGCAGCAGAGCTTCTGCAAGGCACCGTGCTGCTGCGCATCGAAGACATCGACATTGCGCGCTGTAAACCCGAATTCGACGCCGCCATCCGCGAAGACCTCGCCTGGCTTGGCCTCACCTGGCCCGAACCGGTCTGGCGCCAGTCCGAGCGCTTCGCCGCCTACAGCGATGCGGCGGCCCATCTCTTCCGGCTCGGCCTCATCTATCCGTGCTTTTGCTCGCGCAGCGACATCGCCGAAAAGGCGACCGGCAAGGCCCCCGATGGCGCCCCGCTCTATCCCGGCACCTGCCGGCATCTGAGCCCCAAAACCGCCGCCGAGCGCATGGCGCAGGGCGAAGCGGCACAATACCGGCTCGATATGGCCAAGGCCGCGGCTCTGGCCGGCATGGTGACCTTTTCCGTGGCGCAGCCGGCCGTCAGCGACCGCCCGCAAATCCGTTATGCGCGGCCCGAACTCTGGGGCGATGTCGTGCTGCAGCGCAAGGACGTGCCGACGAGCTATCACCTCGCCGTCGTCGTCGACGATGCGGCACAAGGCGTAACGCACGTGACGCGCGGCCGTGACATGGAAGCGGCGACGGACCTGCATGCCCTGCTGCAAATGCTGCTCGGGCACGCCTCGCCGATCTATACGTTCCACCGCCTGATCCTCGGGCCCGATGGCAGGAAGCTCGCCAAATCAAAGGGCTCGCCCAGCCTGCGCGACATGCGCGAGGCCGGCACGACACCGGCGGATGTCCGGCACGAACTGGGTTTCGTCTAGCCAGAGCGTTTTCAGGAAAAGTGGATGCCACTTTTTAGGGTGAAAACGCGACCAAACAAAGACTTAGAGCGTTCGTTTTGATGCAATCAGAACGTGAAACGCTCTAGAGATCGTTCTGCGTGAGCGCGGTGACGGCGCGCTCGGCAACCTGGTTGAACATGATGCCGGTGGCGTTGCCCGTTGCCGCAATGGCAGCGATGATGACCACGGCGATCAGGGCCGCAATGAGCCCGTATTCGATCGCGGTGGCCCCGGAATCCTCATGGATGAACGAGTTTCGAACGCGTCTCGACATGGGTGCTCGCGAACCTTCTGTTCCGACCCGGCCGGATTTCCACCCGGCTACAGCAAGAGATCGCAAAGCGGCGCGATCAACGGCGCGTCGGCTGGCGGCATGGGATAATCCCGCAGCGCTTGCGGGCGCACCCATTTGAGTGCGGCGTGCTCGCGGGCCTGCGGGCTGCCCTGCCATTTCCGACACACGAAAAGTGGCATCAGAAGGTGAAAAGAATCGTAAGAGTGGCTTGCGAAAGTCAACGGAGCGAGGCACGCCTCCTTCGTTTCGATCCCGAGCTCTTCCCTGAGTTCGCGGATCAGCGCCGCCTCCGGGCTCTCGCCGGCTTCGAGCTTGCCGCCGGGGAATTCCCAAAGCCCCGCGAGCTGCTTGCCCTGCGGGCGCTGCGCGATCAGCACGCGCCGGTCGGCATCGACCAGCGCACAGGCGACGACCAGGAGGATCGGATGCTCGCTCAAGAGCGGTAATCGCCGTTGATCGAGATGTAGCCGTGCGTGAGATCGCACGTATAGACGCGCGCCTCGCCGCTGCCGAGCCCGATATCGACGCCGATCTCCAGGTCCTCGTTGCGCATATAGGCGCTGGTCGCCGCTTCGTCATAGCGCGGCGAGCGCTCGCCGGCTTCGGCAACGATGAGGTCGCCGAAACGGATGGCGAGCCTGTCGCGGTCGGCGGGCTCGCCCGCCTTGCCCACGGCCATCACGACGCGCCCCCAATTGGCATCGCCCCCGGCAATGGCGGTCTTGACCAGCGGCGAGTCGGCGATCGCCTTGGCGATACGGAAGGCACTTGCATCGCTTTCCGCGCCGACGACCGAAACGGTGACGAATTTCGTTGCCCCCTCGCCATCGCGCACCACCTGCATGGCGAGATCGAACAGCACGTCGTGCAGGGCCGCGCCGAACGCTTCGGCCCGCGCATCATCGAGGCTTTCGATCGGCGCAAGCCCACGCTCCTCGGCCTTGCCGGTGGCAAAGACGAGGCAGGTATCGGAGGTCGAGGTGTCGCTGTCGACGGTGATGGCGTTGAAGCTCGTCGTCACGTGCCGCGCCAGCAGCGCCTGCAGCACGGCCGGAGCGATGGCGATGTCGGTGAAGAGGAACGACAGCATGGTCGCCATGTCCGGGGCGATCATGCCCGAACCCTTGGCGATGCCGGAAATCACCACGGCCTCGCCGTCGATCTCGACCGTGGCGGTCGCAACCTTGGGGAAAGTGTCGGTGGTCATGATCGCCTTGGCCGCATCGAGCCAGGGCCCTTCGGACTGGCGCTCGACCAGCCCCCTGGCGACGCTTTCGAACTTTTCGGCCGGCAGCGGCTCGCCGATGACGCCGGTCGAGGCCAGGAAAATCTCGCTGGCGGCAACGCCCGTCGCCTTGCCGACGATTTCAGCCGAAAGCTCGACGGCCGACTTGCCCTTGATGCCGGTAAAGGCATTGGCATTGCCCGAATTGACCAGCAGCGCCCGCGCCGTGCCACCCGAAAGATTCTGCCGGCACCAGTCGACCGCAGCCGAAGGGCATTTCGAGCGCGTCAGCACACCGGCAATCGTCGTGCCGGGGTCGAACGTCACCAGCAGCACGTCCGTGCGGTTCTTGTACTTGATGCCGGCTTCGGCCGTGGCAAAGCGCACGCCCGGCACCGCCGGCAGGTCGGGATAGGATTTCGGCGCGAGCGGGGAAACGGGATGAGCCATGGCAGCAAGTCCGTGAGGGGCTGATATCGAAACCCGTTTGCCCCAACGGCGCGGCAAGCGCAAGCGGGTTGCGGGGGCTATGTTGCAGTCAGAAGCTGGACCCCGGCTCAAACGCTAGGCCGATCTTCACCCCTTCAAGCATTCTGCTCTTTTCACCCCCTCCCAACCCTCCCCGCAAGGGGGAGGGTGCCCATCGAGGCTGGTGCTCTTTCTTTCCCCAAACACGGAACGACACCTCCCCCCTTGCGGGGGAGGTTGGGAGGGGGGTGAAGTCGCGCAGGATTTATCGATCCTGCTCAATTCTCTCAACACGTCCTGCCCAGCCTTGCGCCGGAGGCCGTCTTTCTTGCGAACCTGTCTTTCACCCCCCAATAGCAAACGGCCCCGGAACCAGGTCCCGGGGCCGCTTCAATCCTTATTGCGCGGGAGCCGCTTCGGCCGGCTGTTCCGGCTGGCCCTCGGCGGCTCCGGCCGCCTGGTCGTTCTGCGCCTTGACGGCGGCGGCGAGCTTTTCGTCGGGGATGTCGATCTTAAGGCCCGACTTCAGCTTGGCGATCTCGTCGTCGAAGCTCTGGAACATCAGCTGCTGACCGAGCTGCTGGCCGATCTGGTCGAGACTCGGCGGGCTGGACTTGCGCTTTTCGACCACCTTGATGATGTGCCAGCCGAACTGGCTCTGCACCGGGTCGGAAACCTGGCCCACATCCATGGTGAAGGCCTTGTCCTCGAACGGCTTCACCATCTGGCCCTTGGAAAAGAAGCCGAGGTCGCCGCCATTCTGCTTGGCGGAAGGATCGGTCGACTTCTCCTTGGCGAGGTCTTCGAAATTGGCGCCCTTGTCGAGCTGCGCCTTTATCGCCTTGGCATCCTCTTCCGAACTCACGAGGATGTGTTCGGCATGGACTTCGTCCTGCGGGGTGAAGCCGGCGACGAACTTGTCGTAGGCGGCCTTGACCGTATCGGGGGTGACGGCGGCGGCGACCTTGTCGGCGAAATAGGCCCGGCGCAGCGCCCGCTCTTCGAGATAGGCGAGGCGCCGCTTGAAGATGTCGGTCTGGTCCATGCCCTGCTGCTTGGCGGCCTGGGCCATCACCTTCATGTCGATGAGGACGGTGACGAGGAAGGCGCGCTGCTGGTCGGGCGGCACCTGCTGCAGTTCCTGGGCCAGATCCTCGGCGGCAAAGCCTAGGTCGGCCTCGGTAATCGTCTCGTCGCCGACATTGGCGACAACGGCATTGGGGTCGGGCTGGGCCGGCGGCGCCGGCGGGGTGGCGGGCGCAGCGGCGGCCGGATCGCTTGCCGGCGCCGGCGCATCCTGGGCCAGAACGCCGAGCGGGGCGAGCGCCAAGGCACCTGCGATAGCGAGCGCGGCGGCAGTGCGGCCGAGCGTCGGTACGGCGCTCTTGGCTTTGCGGTCAGTCATAAGCTTTACTCTCTCCTTGACCCGCGCCTTTCCCCCTCTGGCGCGATGGCGCTTGGTTTGGCCGATTTTGGTGGCGTTGACAAGACAAGGCCCCGCTCTTACATGTCGCAACGCTTTCAGAAAGCCCAGAAGGGGCGGAAACCGGGGCATTGCCTCGCACCGAATGCCGCAGGCGCCGCCCGCCGCTCTCGCGATCAGTAATAAGGACTTGAGCAATGGTGATTGCTGCGCTGAAGCGGATTTTCGGTTCCGCCAATGATCGGCACGTCAAGCGCTTCCAGGGGCGCGTCGATGCCATCAACGCGCTGGAACCCGAAATCGCCGCGCTCAGCGACGAGCAGCTGCGGCAAAAGACCGTGGAATTCCGCGAAAAGCTCGCCAATGGCGCAACCCTCGACGACCTGCTGGTGCCGGCCTTCGCCGTCGTCCGCGAGGCCGCCAAGCGCTCGCTCGGCATGCGGCACTTCGATGTGCAGCTCATCGGCGGCATGGTGCTCAACGAGCGCGCCATCGCCGAGATGCGCACCGGTGAAGGCAAGACGCTGGTCGCAACGCTCCCCGTCTATCTCAATGCGCTGAACGGCAAGGGCGTCCACGTCGTCACAGTCAACGACTACCTCGCCAAGCGCGACGCCGAATGGATGGGCCAGGTCTACAAGTTCCTCGGCCTCACCGTCGGCATCATCGTGCACGACCTTTCCGATGTCGAGCGCAAGGCCGCCTACGGCGCCGACGTCACCTACGGCACCAACAACGAATTCGGCTTCGATTACCTGCGCGACAACATGAAGTACGCACGCGAGCAGATGGTGCAGCGCGGCCACGTCTATGCCATCGTCGACGAAGTGGACTCGATCCTCATCGACGAGGCGCGCACTCCGCTGATCATTTCCGGCCCGTCGGAAGACCGGTCCGACCTCTACCAGAAGGTCGACGCCATCATTCCGATCATCGGCGAGGGCGATTTCGAGCTCGACGAGAAGCACCGCGCCGCGACCTTCACCGACCAGGGCGTCGAAAAGCTGGAAGAGCGCCTCGCCGCTGAAGGCCTGTTGAAAGGCGACTCGCTCTACGACCTCGAAAACGTCGCGCTCGTCCACCACCTCAATTCGGCGCTGCGCGCCCACAAGCTCTTCCAGGCCAACAAGGACTACATCGTCCGCAACGACGAAGTGGTGATCATCGACGAATTCACCGGCCGCATGATGCCGGGCCGCCGCTATTCGGAAGGCCTGCACCAGGCGCTGGAAGCCAAGGAACACGTCAAGATCCAGCCCGAGAACCAGACGCTGGCCTCGATCACCTTCCAGAACTATTTCCGCCTTTATGAAAAGCTGGCCGGCATGACCGGCACGGCGGCGACGGAAGCCGAGGAATTCGGCGACATCTACGGGCTCGACGTCGTCACCATCCCGACCAACCTGCCGGTCGCCCGCAAGGACGACGACGACGCCATCTACCGCACGGCGGACGAAAAGTTCGACGCCATCGCCGACATCATCAAGGATTGCCACGAGCGCGGCCAGCCGGTCCTCGTCGGCACGACCTCGATCGAAAAGTCGGAAATGCTCGCCGACCTGCTGCGCAAGAAGAACGTCGGCTCCATGCAGGTGCTGAACGCGCGCTACCACGAGCAGGAAGCCTATATCGTCGCCGATGCCGGCGTTCCCGGCGCCATCACCATCGCCACCAACATGGCCGGCCGCGGCACCGACATCAAGCTCGGCGGCAACCTCGAAATGCGCCTCGAACGCGAGGCCGAGGGGCTGGAAGGCGAGGCGCGCGCCCAAAAGGCCGCCGAGATCGCCGCCGAAATCGAAGTCGCCAAGGAAAAGGCGCTGGCCGCCGGCGGCCTCATGGTCATCGGAACCGAGCGCCACGAAAGCCGCCGCATCGACAACCAGTTGCGTGGCCGTTCCGGCCGCCAGGGCGACCCCGGCCATTCGAAATTCTTCCTGAGCCTTCAAGACGATTTGATGCGCATCTTCCCGGTCGAGAGCATGGATACGATGCTGGCGCGGCTGGGCCTGGAGCAGGGCGAATCCATTACCCATCCGTGGGTGACCAAGGCCATCGAGCGCGCCCAGACGCGCGTCGAGGCGCGCAACTTCGACATCCGCAAGAACATCCTCAAATACGACGACGTGATGAACGATCAGCGCAAGGCGATCTTCGAACAGCGTCTCGAACTGATGGATAGCGACGATGTGAGCGAAACCATCGCCGAGATGCGCCACGACGTCGTCGATTCGATCATCGCCAAGTCGATACCCGAGCGCTCCTATCCCGAGCAGTGGCACACCGACCAGTTGGAAGCCGCCGCCAAGACCTATCTCAACATCGACATCCCCGCCGCCGCCTGGGCGGAAGAGGAAGGCATCGACGTCGAGATCGTGCGCGAGCGCATCGCCGAGATCGCCGACACCAATGCCGCCGAAAAGGAAGCGCGCGTCGTCAAGCAGTTCGAGGAATCCGGTTCGCCCAACCCGACCGTCATGCGGCAGGTGGAAAAATCGATCCTGCTGCAATCGATCGACGGCCTCTGGCGCGAGCACCTGGTGACGCTCGACCACCTCTCCAAGGTCGTCGGCTGGCGCGGCCTCGCCCAGCGCGACCCGCTCAACGAATATAAGCAGGAAGCCTTCGAGCTCTTCCAGGGCCTGCTGACCAATTTGCGCGAACTGGTGACGACGCAGCTCTCGCATATCGAGATCCAGATGCGTCCGCCGGCACCGCCCCCGCCGCCGCGCGAATTATCCGAAAGCCACATCGATCCGCTGACCGGCGAGAACGATGCGCGCGGGGAGAGCTTTGCCAGCGTGCTCGGCGCCACGACCGGCGCCGGTGCGGCCCTGGCCGCTGCCGCCAACAGCGAAGAGCTGCGCCCGATCGATCCGAAACTGCTGGTCGGCGTGCCGCGCAATGCCCCCTGCCCGTGCGGTTCGGGCAAGAAGTTCAAGCACTGCCACGGGGCGTTCTAGGGATATTTATCCCCCTCATCCGTCGGCTGCGCCGACACCTTCTCCCACAAGGGGAGAAGGAGGGCTGCGGCACGATCTCGCCACAACTACCCCTCTCCCCTCGTGGGAGAGGGTGCCCGAAGGGCGGGTGAGGGGGTATTCCTAGGGTTTCACGATAATCCGGCCGTGCACCTTGCCGGCCAGCACCTGCTTTGCCGCGTCCGGCAGGCCGGCCAGCCCGATCTCGGTGACCAGCGTTTCGTAAGCCGCCGCATCGAAAATCTCCGCCAGGCGCGCCCAGGCGGCGACGCGCGCTGCATAGGGCTGCATGACGCTGTCGACGCCGATGAGCGAAACGCCGCGCATGATGAAGGGCAGGACGCTCGTGGTGAATTCGATGCCGGCGGCATTGCCGAAGGCGGCGACCGCGCCGCCCGGTTTCACCTGCTTGATGAGCCGGCCGAGGATGGCCCCACCCACCGCATCGACGGCACCGGCCCAGCGCGCGCTTTCCATCGGCCGGTCGGGGCCGGCCAGGAAATCCTCGCGCGAAATGACGGTCGCGGCACCCAGCCTCTTGAGGTCCTCGCCGAGCTCGGGCCGTCCCGAAACCACAGCGACGCTGTAGCCGAGCCGCGCCAGCAGCATCACCGCCACCGAACCGGCACCGCCGCTCGCCCCCGTCACCAGCACTTCGCCGGCCGCGGGCGTCAGTCCCGCCGCTTCCAGCCTGCTGACCGCCAGCATGGCGGTGAGCCCCGCCGTCCCCAGCACCATCGCCGTGCGCATCGTCATGGTCTCGGGCAGCGGCACCAGCCAATCGGCATTGAGCCGCGCCTTTTGTGCATAGCCGCCCCAATGCGTCTCGCCCACCCGCCAGCCGGTGAGGATCACCTTCTGGCCCGGCCTGTAGCGCGGATCGTCGCTCGCGCTCACCGTACCGGCAAAATCGATGCCGGCGACATGCGGATAGGTCCGCACCAGGCCGGCAGCGCCGGTAAGGCAGAGGCCATCCTTGTAGTTGAGCCCCGACCATTCCACATCGACCGTGACGTTGCCCTCCGGCAGGCGGGCATCGTCGAGCACCGCGACCTGCGAGGAAACGGCGCCGGCGGCGTCCTTGTCGGTGATGAGGGCGGAAAAACTCATGAACAGGAACTCACGGCAAAGAACTTTCGACGGTCGTTTCGATCTGCAGCGCCGAGGCGGCAGGTTTCACAGGAATAGGATTGGGCTTGGCGAAATGGCAAGCCGCGAAGTGCCCCGGTACCGTTTCGGCCAGCGGCGGTCGCGTCGTCCGGCAGATGTCCTCGGCGATCGGGCAGCGCGTGTGGAAGCTGCACCCGCTCGGTACGTTGGCCGGGCTCGGCACGTCGCCGGAAAGGATGATGCGTGCCTTCGGCGCATCGGGGTCGGGCTCCGGCACCGCCGACAGCAGCGCCTGCGTATAGGGATGGCTCGGCTGGCCATAGATGCGCGCCTTGGGGCCAAGCTCGACGATGCGGCCGAGATACATGACGGCGACGCGGTCGGCGATATGGCGCACCACCGACAGGTCATGCGCGATGAACAGGTACGAGAAGTGCCGCTGCTCCTGCAGATCCTGCATCAGGTTGACGATCTGCGCCTGCACCGACACATCGAGTGCCGAGACCGGCTCGTCGGCGACGATGAATTGCGGATTGACCGAAATCGCCCGGGCAATGCCGATGCGCTGGCGCTGCCCGCCCGAGAACTGGCGCGGATAGCGATCCATGAAGGTCGGCGACAGTCCCACCTGCTCCAGCAGTTCGGCGACCCGCTCGCGCTTGTTGCGCGAGCCCTTGACCAGCCCGAAGACTTCCAGCGGTTCGGCAACGATCTCGGCCACCGTCCGGCGCGGACTGAGCGAGCCGTAGGGGTCCTGGAAGATCATCTGCATGCGCGCCCGCATGGCCCGCATTTCCTTGGGGGTGAGCGCCGTGAGGTCCCGCCCCTCGATGGTAACGCTGCCGTCGGTCGGCTCGATCAGCCGCAGCAGCAGCCTGCCGAGGGTGGATTTGCCGCAACCGGATTCGCTGACCAGCGCCAGCGTCTCGCCGCGCTTCACCGAGAACGATACGCCATCGACGGCGCGCACGCCCCCGGTCGGGCGCGTGAAGGTGAGTCCGCCGCCATCGGAAAAGGTCTTGCCGAGCCCGGCGATGGTGATGAGATCTTCGCTTGCGCTCATGACGTTGCTCCCGCGCTCACCCAGCAGGCGGCAGACTGGCCCGGCGCCAGCGTGAACATCGGCGGCATCGCCTTGGCACATTTATCGATCCGGTCGGGGCAGCGCGCATAGAACGGGCACCCGGCCTTGACCGTGCCCGGCAGCGGCACCGCGCCGGGAATCTGGTAGAGCCGGCGGCGGTCGTCGTCGAGCCGTGGCACCGATTGCAGCAGCCCGCGCGTATAGGGGTGCCCCGGCCGCTTGAAGATGGCGCGCACGTCGCCGTCCTCGACGACGCGCCCGGCATACATCACCACCACGCGGTCGGCGATGTCGGCAACGACGCCGAGATCGTGCGAGATCAGCAGCACCGCCGTGTTGAGGCGGCGGCGCACTTCCTTCATCAGTTCCAGCACCTGCGCCTGGATGGTGACGTCGAGCGCCGTCGTCGGTTCGTCGGCGATCAGCAGGCGCGGATTGCAGGCGACCGCCATGGCGATCATCACGCGCTGGCGCATGCCGCCTGAGAACTGATGCGGAAAGGCGCCGATGCGCTTGGCGGGATCGGGCATGCCGACGAGCTTCAAGAGTTCGATCACCCGCGCCCGCCGCTCCTCGCGCGTCGTTTCCTCGTGCAGCTTGATCGCCTCGCCGATCTGGTCGCCGATCGTCATCACCGGGTTGAGCGAGCTCATGGGCTCCTGGAAGATCATGGCGATGTCGCGCCCGCGAATGTCCGGCATGCGCGAGCGCGGCAGGCCGAGAAGGTCGACGCCCTCGAACTCGACCCGGCCCGAAACGATGCGGCCCGGCGGGCTGGGGATCAGTCCCATTATGGCCAGCGAGGTGATCGACTTGCCCGAGCCGGATTCCCCGACGATGCCGAGCGCGCCGCCGGCCGGGATCGAAAAGCCGACGCCATCGACGACGCGCAGCGGCTTTTCCACCGGACCGAACTCGACGGCGAGGTTTTCGACCTTGAGGAGCGGGGCCGCGGCATCGCGCTCGACGGCGGCGGCGTTCGAAGCGCTTAGTGTCATTGCCGCGTCTCCGGATCGAGGACGTCGCGCAGGGCATCGCCGAAGACGTTGAAGGCCAGGACCACGCAGGTGATGGCAAGGCCCGCCGCGACGATTGGCCAGGGCGAACCGAAAAGGTTGTTGAGCCCGTCGCGGATGATGTTGCCCCAACTCGGATTGGGCGGCTGCGTACCGATACCCAGAAAGCTCAGCGAGGCTTCGAGCCGGATGGCGGAGGCGACCCACAGCGTCATCAAGACGACGATGGGCGCCGCGATATTGGGAACGATGTGCCTAAAGATCAGCAGCGGCGTGTTGAGCCCGACGGCAACGCCGGCCTCGACATAGGATTCCTGCTTCACCGCCAGCGTCGAGGCGCGCGCCACGCGGGCAAAGCCGGGCGTGAAGGCGATGGTGATGACGGCGATGATGTTCCAGAAACCGCCACCCAGGGCCGCCGCGATCATGATGGCGAGCAACAGTTCCGGGAAAGCCAGCAGCAGGTCGATGAGCCGGCTGATGACCCGGTCGACGACGCCGCCGAAATAGCCGGCAACGACGCCGAGCGTCGTTCCGATGAAGGCCGCCAGCACCGGCGAGATGAGGCCGAAGAGCAGCGAATTGCGCGAGCCGTAGATCATGCGCGAAAGCACGTCGCGCCCGAACTGGTCGGTCCCCAGCCAATGCTCGGGCGATGGCGACTTGTTGATGTTGAGCACGCTCTGCGTCAGCGGGTCGTAGGGTGCCAGGACCGGCGCAAAGACGGCGACCAGGATGAACACGACGACGGCGATGGTCGCAAAGATCGTCGCCGGCCGTTGCAGCAGCGTTTCGCGCACGACCATCAGCTTGCTCGGCGCGGCAGCCAGTTCCTGCGGCGCATCGAGCCGGATTTCTTCGTCCATAGTGCTCATCAGCTTACCCGTATCCGCGGATCTACGACGATGTAGACGAGGTCCATGAGGAGATTGACCAGCACCACGACCATGGCGAACACGATGACGCCGCCCTGGATCACCGCATAGTCGCGTTCGGTGATGGCATTGATCAGCAGCCGCCCGATGCCGGGCCGGTTGAACACCAGTTCGATGGCGACGGACCCGGAAAGCGTCGCCAGAAGGCTCAGCCCCATGCCGGTGGTGAGCGGCAGCAGGGCATTGCGCAACCCGTGCCGGTAGATGACGCGCGGCTCGCGCGCGCCCTTGGCGCGGGCCGTGCGCACGTAATCCTTGCCGAAGACTTCCAGCAGCGAAGCGCGCGTCAGCCTGCCGATGAACGCCGCCTTGACGAAGGCGAGCGTCAGCGCCGGCAGGAAGACGTGATGGAGCCGGTCGGCAAACCCCTCGCCTGCCCCGTTGATCGGGAACCATTTGAGGTTGAGCGCAAAGGTGATGAGCAGCAGCGCCCCGAGGTAGAAGTCGGGAATGGCATAGCCGATCAGCGAGAACAGCCGCATGCCGGAATCGGGCAGTTTGTTGCGGTGCGTCGCCGCCATGACGCCGAGCGGAATGCCGGCCCCGAACCCCATGATCATGGCAACGACCGTCAGTTCGATCGTATAGGGCAGGTTGTAGGCGATGAGCTGCATCACCGACTGGCCGTTCATATAGGATTGGCCGAGATTGAGCGTCACGACGCCGAAGAGGAATTGCAGGTATTGCTGCCAGAGCGGGACGTTGAGCCCCATCTTCTCGCGGAAGGCCGCCAGCTCCTGCGGCTGGGCCATGTCGCCCAAAGCCGCCAAAGCCGGGTCGCCCGGCAGGATGCGCATGGCGATGAACACGAGCGTCAATACCAGCCAGATCGTCGGTATCGCGTCGGCCAGACGCAGCAACAGGTATCGCGCCATGTTCATCGCCTCGCAGTCGGTTGGTCCTAGGCCGTCTTGGTGGCGCGGTGGAAACGCCAGCGCGCATAGCCGCTCTTGATCGGATAGCCGAGATCGACGCGCGGATTGCGGGCAACCGTGAACGACAGGGTCGAAAGGCCGATCAGCGGCAGGTCACGCAGCACCTGCAATTCGATCTGCTTGCAGGTTTCGACATAGGCGTCGAAATCGGTGGCGGCGAGCGCCTTCTTGAGCAGGTCGTCGATGCCCGGCATGGCGACGCCGTAATGGCTGTAATTGCCGCCGCCCGAGCCGTCCGACTTCACCTCGGAGGTCGAGGAGAGCTGCTGGAAGTAGAGCTGCGTCGGGATCGGCGGATAGCTCGACGAATGCATGGCCAGCGTGTTTTTGTCCTTGCGGTTGTCGGCATGATAGGCGGTGTGGTCGCCGATCTTGAGGTTCATGTTGAGCCCGACGGCGCGCAGCTGTTCCTGCACGATCAGCATGGTCGAGGAATAGTCCTCGCGCTGGCTGCAATTGCTGTCGAAATCGAAGCCGTTCGGGAACCCCGCCTCGGCGAGCAGCGCCTTGGCCTTGTCCGGATCGTGGTTGTACTGCAGCTCGGGCGGCAGGTCCTCGGTCTTGAACCCGGCCGGGAAGAAGTCCGGCTGCAGGCCGGCCATGAAGCCGCCCATGGGCTTGAGCGCATCGGCCACGGCATGCCGGTCGAGCGCATACATCACCGCCTGCCGGACCTTGAGGTTGTCGAACGGCTTGCGGTTGAGGTTGATGTGCAGCGTGTTGAACGAGCCCGGCACCGTCATGTCGAACTTGAGGTTCGGGTCGCGCTGCAGCATGGAATCGACCCAGCCCGGCGCACGCACCGCCTCGATCATGTCGACGTCGCCCGAAAGCAGGGCCAGCGTGCGCGCCGTCGTGTCGGCGATATAGACGCACTCAACCGTCGAGACCTTGGCCTTGTCGCCCCAATAGCCCTCGTGCCGCGTCACGGTCGTGCCGTGCTCGGGATCGAACTTGGCGAGCTGGTAGGGGCCGGTGCCCACGGCGTCGGTCTTGAATGCTTCGCCCATCTCCTCGGCCGCCTTCTTGGAAACGATCGAGGTGTTGTTGTTGAAGGCACTGGTCCCGAGGAACAGCGCATCGGGATTCTTGAGGCTGATCTTGACCTCGTATGGCCCGGTCGCCTCGACCGAATTGATGTTGCCCAGGATCGTGGTGTTCGTGCCGTCCTTCATGGCGCGCTCGAACGAATAGACCACGTCCTCCGAGGTCATCTCGCCGTAGTCCTTGTGGAACTTGACGCCCTCGCGCAGCTGGAACGTCCATTCCTTGGCGTCCGGGCTCGACGACCAGCTCGTGGCCAGCGTCGGCTTATACTGGTCGGGCGTCGTGGCGAAATTGCCGTCCTCGGGCCGCACGAGCTGCTCGTACATCTGCTCGGTGGCCCAGTTGTCCGACCCTTGCGTCGTATAGTTCGGGTCGGTCCATTGCGGGCCGTTGGCAGCGATGCCCATGCGGATCGTATCGGTGCTCTGCGCCTTGGCGCTGCCGATACCCATGGCGCTCATCGCGGCAGAAGCCGCGGCAAGCTCCAGGAAATTACGTCTGTTGAGACTCATTCAGGCTTCCTCCCTAAAGAAAGACGAACTCCGGAACGGACGGCCCTCGCCGCCGCCCTGAGCTAGCGGACGCGGCGCTTTTCGAGCTCCGCTTCATTGATGGTAAGGCCCAGGCCCGGCCCCGACGGCACGGTGAACTTGCCGTCCCTGGGCTTCGGCGCATCGGTGAAGGCCACGTGCATGCGCGTCGAGGGATCGGCGAACTCGGCCGGCTTGGTGAGATGCATGATCGTCGACAGCACGTGCAGGTTGGCCGTGTGCCCGATCGTCGGCTGCGTCTGGTGCGGCACCAGTTCGACGCCGTTGGCGTAACAGATGGCGGCGCACTGCATGAGCCCGGTAATGCCGCCCATCTTGACGATGTCGGGCTGCACCATGCGCACGCCCGCATTGATGATGTCGACCAAAGCCTGCAGCGTATAGGTCTGCTCGGCCGCCGAAACCGTGATGTCGAGGCGCTGCGCCACCTCGCCCATGGCGCGCACGTCGTAGTGCTGCACCGGCTCTTCGAACCAGATATAGCCGAGATCTTCGAGCGCCCGCCCGACCCTGATGGCGCCGCCGACCGAATAGAGGTTGTTGGCATCGAACGCGAGCGGGAAGTCGTCGCCGACCAGCTTGCGCACCGCCTTGGCCTTGGCGATGTCGCCGGGAATGTCGTAGTCCTGCCGCGTGCGGTCGCCGTCCCAGCGGATCTTGATCGCTGCCGGCGTCTCCGCCTTGAAGCGCTGCTCCACCACTTTCACGGTCTCGTCGACCGTGCGGTTCGCATTGCCCCCGATCGAGGCATAGAACGGGATTTCGGTGCGCCAGGCGCCGCCGAGGAGCTTGTAGATCGGCTGCCCGTAGAGCTTGCCCTTCAAATCCCAGAGCGCGATGTCGAGCGCCGCCAGCGCCCCGGTGACCGCGCCTTCCGGCCCGAGCTTGATGTATTTGTGGTAGAGCCGGTCGACGATCACCGCATGGTCGAGCGCATCGGCGCCGACCAATTGCGGTGCACAATCGCGGATGACGCCGAGCGAATGCTCGCCACCCATCATCGGCGAGGCTTCGCCATAGCCGACGAGGCCGTCATTGGTGGTGATGCGCACGAAGGCCGAGCGGCGCCCCGGATGATCGTCGGGCGCCCAGGCCACCTGGAAGGCATCCACGGATTTGATGACGGCACTGTTCCCCACGACGGTCCTCACGACAAGTGTTCAAAATGGCCCCGGAACCTCTCCGGGATCGGCGTCGGCCGCTTGCTGTCGCGATCGACGAAAACATGGACGAAAAAGCCTTCCGCAGCGGCCCCGACATCGTCGTTGGTGAAGACGCCGAGCCCATAGCGCACCGAACTGGTGCCGATGGTCTCGAGCCGCACCCCGATCTCGACGCGATCGGTGAAGACGACCTCACGATGGAACCGGCAGCCGCTTTCGGCCACTACGACCGCCTGGCCGCTGCCGTCCGCCGCCAGCACGCCGCCCTCGATGAGGAAGCGCACCACCGCCGTATCGAAAAAGCCGTAATATTCGGCGTTGTTGACGTGGCCGAAGACATCGTTGTCGTTCCAGCGCGGCGTGACGGCGAAAAACCGCCGATAATCATCGCGCCGGCCCGGCGGCTGCCTTGTCATTGCCGGACTGACCCGGCACGGCGCCGCGAACGGTCGCACCAACACACCGAAGACAGAAAGCCCTCCCCTGGTTGCTCGGTTATCCGGATTTGCGTGCTCCGGCTCCGACTTTCGTTGGTGCAACCATTACCCAATCTGCATCCGTATGCAATAGCCAAGCAACTTTCCACCTCAGTTAGGTATGCGTTAGGCTCGCGGCGCTCGGTCAGAGCCATTTCATGACGTGGTCGGCGACCGCCACCACCGCGCCCGCTTGGTTGCGCGCCTCGATATGCGCGCTCGAACGCCTCGCTTCCGGATCGACCGCCGTCACCACGTAATCGAGGCTGACGCTGTCGCCGAAAAACACCGGCGCGACGAACCTGATGCGGTCGTAGCCCAGCGAAACCGGCTGTGTCGTATCGCCCCGGCGCCGCACGAGGTCGATCATCGCCGTTCCGGCCGCCGACATCAGACCGACCAGCAGCGCCCCATGGGCGATGCGCTGGCCGAAAGGCGAGGCCGCCATCGCTTCCGCATCGACATGGGCCTCATAATGATCGCCGCTGATCTCGGCAAAGCCCATGACATCGGCCTCGGTGACGGTCTTGCCGAAGGTGACGGCGTCGCCGACCTTGACCAGCATCGGTGTCGCCTCCCGCTCAGTCATAGGCGTAGATCGAGGTACGCCGGAACCGCGCCACGACCTCTTTGCCGTCGGCGATCAGGTATTCCTCGCTGTCGAAATAATGCTTGCCCTTGCGGACATAGACATCCGTCACCGTGCCCGAAGTCGCAAGCCGCATGCCCGGGCGCACGAGCCCGTAATGCTGCGCCTCGCCCTCGGTGAAGACGACCGCCGCCGGCAGCCTGAAGCTGCCATTGGCATCGCCCATCGTCAGCCGGATCAGGCACCCGGAATGGACGATATCCCGGTTGGCATAAAAGGCATGGCGCTCGTCGAACGCCTTGAGCGAGCGCTCGTAATCGTCCTGGCCCAGCACGCGGTTCTTCGTCGTCAGCCGCGTGCCTGCCGTCAGTCCGCCCGCTGCCACGGCCGGCGGCGCCTCTGCTGCCGGCAGCATCGGCAGGTCGGCGAGCGCCGGCGGCGCCGGCCTTTCGTGCGGCAGCGCGATCCAGCCCACCGCCACTTCCTCGCCATCGGTATTGACGGCGCTGATCGTCGCCTGCACCCCGGTGCCGTCGTCGGTGAGCGCCGAGGCGGCGATCGTCAACACATCGCCGTTATAGACCGGCCGCCGGAAGCGCGCCTTCATGCCGCCGCGCGCGGCCCAGTCGGCGCCCCAGGCATCGACGGCAAGCCGGCTGACATGGCCGTAAACGAAGGCTCCCGGCACCAGTGCCGCCTTGTAGCCGCGCGCCCGCGCCACGGCATCGTCATGGATCGAGCCCTTGTAGCGCGGATCGTCGTCGAGCCGGATCGGGATTTCGACCGTATGCGGAAAGCGTGCGCTCAAGGGATCATCCATTCGGGAAGGGCCGGTCGGTCATGGCATCGCTGGCTGCGATCGCCGCGGCCTCTTCCGGCGTCAGGGCAAGGATTTCGGTCAGCACGTGCTGGTTGTGATGCCCGAAAGGCGGCGCCGAACTGCGCTGGTTGCCCGGCGTCCGGCTGAGGCGGATCGGCAGGCTGGGATACCGGTGCCGGCCGGCATCGGGATGCTCGAGTTCAGTGAAAAAGCCGCGATGGGCGAGATAGGCGCTCGCCGCCACGTCCGCCGAAGTCTGCACCGGCGCCGCCGCAACGCCGTGGCGCTGCAACAGCTCCGCCGCTGCGTGCTTGTCCTGTCCGGAACTCCAGCCGGCAATGATCCGGGTCAATTCCTCTTCATTGGCCTTGCGCGCCGCAAGCGTTGCAAAGCGCGGATCCTCGGCCAGGTCCGGCCGCCCGATCACACCAGCCAGCGATCGCCATTGCGCCTCGGTCTCGGCCGCGATCGCCAGCCACTGGTCTTCGCCCAGCGCCGGAAAGGCATCGTGCGGCGCCATTCCGGGCACGCGGTTGCCGTCGCGCACGGGATCGGTCCCGGTCTCGATCGCCGCCAGCAGTTCGGCGCCAACCAGATGCATCGCCGCTTCCACCTGCGGCACCTCGACATATTGGCCTTGGCCCGTGCGCCGCCGGTAATGCAGCGCCGTCAAGATTGCCGCCGCGGCGTTGAACCCGCCGATCGGATCGAGATAGGACGGCCCGGTATTTTCCGGCTGCCCGTCGCGATAGCCGATCATCGCCGCCATGCCGGCCGCCATTTCCATCGTCGGCCCGAGCGCCGCATAGCCCGCCATCGGCCCCGTGCCGCCGAAGGCCGGCAGTTCGGCCACGATGATGTCAGGCTTGATCGCCTTGAGGCTTTCATAGTCGAGCCCGAGCTTGGCGAGCGTGCCGGGGCGGAAATTGCACGTCACGACGTCGGCGACCTTCACCAGGCGCTTCAGCGTTGCGCGCCCCTCCTCGGTCTTGAGGTTGAGGATGCACGAGAGCTTGTTGACGTTCTGCGAATTGAACAGGAACGAGCGGTCGAACGGCCGCTCCCCCGGCTCCCGGTCGGGGAAATTGACCGGATTCGGTACCTCCTTGTTGAGGCGCCAGGAATTGACGCGGTTGGGCGATTCCACATGAATCGTCTCGGCGCCGAGGAAGCCGAGCACGCGGCCCGCCATCGGCCCGGCCCAGGCCGTCGTGAGCTCGATGACCCGGAGCCCGGCGAGCGGCAATTCCGCTTCTTCGCGCGCAGCGCCGTTCCCGGCCGGCATGCCGTGCCCTGGAAAGCTTTCGCCATTGGCTTCGCCGAGGGCCGGCGCCGGCCCCTGCACCTGCCGTGGCGTCGCCGCCAGCCGGTAGGGCGGCCCCAGCGTCAGGTCACCCTGCTTACCGACCGTTTGCCAGTAATCGCGGCTCTTGAGGTGCCGGATGCCGCCGAGTTCGGACGGGCGATAGGCCTTGGCCGCGATCACCTGTGCTGCCTGCAGCCTGTCGACCAGGTCCTCGGCCGCCATGCCGGCGACCGTCTCCTGGATGATGGCAAAGAGCGCCGCCCAGTTCTGCCGCCGCACCGCCGGATCGGCAAAGCGCGGATCGTCCTCAATGGCGGTGAGCCCCAGCGTTTCGCACACGGCATGCCAGCGGTGGTTGTAGATCCAGATGCACACCCAGCCGTCGCGGCAGAGCACCTGCCCGGCCGAAACGCTCAATTCGCTCCGGCTGCGCACCGTGCCGTTGTAGATGTGCTGCATCACGTAGGGAAAGCACATCGCTGCCGCCGTTTCGGCGCTATCCAGCGTCACCGCCTGCCCGCGCCCGTTGCGCTCGCGCGCGGCGAGCGCCGCCAGTGCCCCGATATAGGCGCCGATCCCGGCCGCAAAGCTCGCCCGCTCGCCGACGCCATAGAGCGGTTCGCGCCCATAGGCGCCGTTGTTGAACATCATGCCGGAAAGCGCCTGCAGCACGATCTCCGGGCCCTGCCAGTCGGCCAGCGGCCCGTCGGCGCCAAAGGCGCTGACCGTCACGGCGATTGCGCGCGGATTGCAGCGCTCGATCTCTTCGGCAGCGAAACCCGGCGGCAGGATGGCGACGTCGGCATCGGCGATCAGGCTACGGAAGCGCCGCTCGCCCGCTTCGCTCTTTCGGTCGAGCACCACCGAACGCTTGCCGGTATTGAGATGCCGGAACCGCAGCGACTCGCCGTCCTTCACCGAGAACGGCGCCATCTGCCGGATGGCCGAGCCCGTTTCCGGCTCGATGAGGATCACCTCTGCCCCGTAATCGGCAAACAGCCGCCCGCAATATTGCCCGCCGATCGTATCGGAAAAATCGACCACAACCAGGTCGCCAAGTGCCGTTGGCATGATGTCTTTTCGCTCCTCCCGCCGCTTCATGCCCGGCGCCGTTCCGGCGTCTCGCGGACATCTCTGCCATCGGCATCGGTCACGGATGCTAGCGGTCAATGCATCCGTATGCAATAGTATCGGAGCATGCAACCGGCGCGGCATTGAAGAACACCGTCCTGATACGATATTGGACTACGCGTGGGGTCGGCGCGCCACGGCGCCGGCAGGGAGGCGGAAAAGCGATTGGACAAGACCGGGACCAGCGGCCAGAAGCGCAAGCCGATCACCTCGCGTGAGCTTGCGAGCCTGCTCGGCGTCAGCCAGTCGGCGGTATCGCGTGCCTTCACGCCGGGCGCCAGTATCGCGCCGGAAATGCGCGAGCGCATCCTGAAATACGCCCAGGAGCTCGACTACCACCCCAATGCCATTGCCAGCATGCTCTCCAAGAGCCGCACCAATATCGTCGGCATCGTGGTTTCGGACATGCAGAACCCGTTCTATCCCGCGCTCATCGAAAAGCTGTCGCGCGGCCTGCAGCAGATCGGCCTGCAAAGCCTGCTCTTCACCGTCACCAAGGGCAGCAATGTCGAAGAGCAATTGCTGGCCCTGAGGCGCTACAACGTCGATGCCGTCATCATCGTCTCGGCGACGATTCTATCCGGCGCCGCCATCAGCTGGGCGACCGAAGGCCGGGCGGCCATCCTCATCAACCGCACGATTTCCGATGCCGGCCTCAATTGCGTCTGCTGCGACAACGTCGCCGGGGCCCGGGCCGTCGCCGACCATTTCCACGCGCTCGGCCGGCGCAACGTCGCCTATGTGGCCGGCCTTGCCCATACCAGCACCAATCTCGAACGGCAGGACGGCTTCATCACCCGCGTCGCCGAGCTCGGCATGACACTGACGCATCGCCTGGCCGGCGGCGAATACAGCTACGAGGCTGGCTATCGCGCCGGCCGCGAGATCGCCGCCAGCAGCAATACCGACGCCATCTTCTTTGCCAACGACATCCTCGCCATCGGCGGCATGGATGCGCTGCGCGAGGAAGGGGGCCTTCGCATCCCCGAAGACGTCGCCGTCGCCGGGTTCGACGACATCGCCATGGCGCGCTGGCCGCGCTATTCGCTGACGACCTTCAGCCAGCCGGTCGACGACATCGTCAATTTCACCGTGAAGATGATCGAGGACGGCGACGCGGCCCCCGGCAAGCCCCCCACCATCAACCGCCTCCCCGGCGGCCTCATCGTCCGCAACTCCACGGCCGGCGAAAAGAGCGTGCTCTAGCGGAGAAAACTTGGAGACCAGCGCTTTCCTCGCTCTCTCCACCTGTCACCCCGACGCAAGTCGGGGACGCCTGGCAGGATCGTGCAACAACCTTCCTTCTCCCCTTGCGGGACTTCGTAGCCGGTTGGCCGTTAGGCCATACAAATCGCTCCAGAGGAGCGATTTGAGGCTAGAAGGCCATAAGAGCTATGCTCGAATGGCTAGGTGGCGGCGAAGCCGACGGATGAGGGGTAAGGTACAAGCTGGACCCCGGATCAAGTCCGGGGAGGACTCGTTGATGGATTGAGCTAAACCCTCGATCTCCGAGGCTCCATCTTCATACTAACAACGAGTCCTCCCCGGACTTGAGCCGGGGCCCAGCTTTCTTCTCGATCTATTCCTTGCGTTCAGCCCTTGTCGGCCGGCACCGGAGCGACGGCCTCGGGGGCGACGGCCGCCTGGTCCTTGTTGCCGCCGAAGCCGCTGAAAATGCCGGAAAAGAACCCGCCGAGGGCTTCGCCGCGCGCCTTGGCGGCGGCATCCTGCTGGGCCACGCGCTCGGCAGCGGCCTGCGCGGCCACTTCCTGCTTGGCGTTATAGGCGACGGCCTGGGTGAACGCCGCATCGTCCTGCGCCTGCTTGGCCGAGAGCGCCGCAACCAGCGCCGGGTCCTGCGTCAGCACCGGGCAGGAGGCGACGGGATCGAGCGGCCGGCCGCCCGGGCCGGTGGCGCCGAACACGTATTGCCGGTTGCACACGTCCCAGTTCGGCGGCTGGTGCATCAGCTCGAACTGGTCGTAGCCCTGCTTGATGTTCTTCCAGAAGGCGAGGTTCGGGCTCGATGCGTGCTTGGCAAGGTTCTGCGGCGTCATGCGGAACGGGAAGATCTGCAACTGGAAGCTGCGATTGCCGCCCTTGAAGGTTTCGCGCGCCAGCGCATAGATCTCCGCGATGCCATCGTCGGTCATCGCATAGCACCCGCGCGACGAGCAGTCGCCATGCACCATCAAATCGCTGCCGGTGCGGCCGTAGGAGCGGTCGAACTTGTTCGGAAAGCCCGTATTGAACGACAGGTAATAATTGGAATTCGGGTTCAGCAGTGCCGGCGTGATCGTGTAGAAGCCCTCCGGACTCTGCCGGTCGCCTTCCTTGATCTTGGGGCCGAGATCGCCCGACCAGGCGCAGATGTCGTAGGTGCGGAAGAGCTTGAAATCGCCCGTGCGCGTCTGCTTCCACACTTCCAGGATCGAATCCTCTTTGAAGATGCGCACCATCATCGCGGCGCCGGGCGTCGAGCCCATGGCGGCGAGCTGCATCTGGGCGCTCTGGCTCAGCGGTTTGTTGGCCTTGGCATTGCTGCCAACGAAGCCGCCGCAGGCCGAGAGCGTGACAAGAACGCCCAGGAGCAGCAGGGAGGCGGCGAGCTTGCGGATCAATGCAGTCATTTGTCGGTTGCGCCGGTGCGGAAAGGTAACCCCTCAACCCTAGCCCGCCTTGGTTACCCGGGCGTAACGCGGCTTGGTGAACGGTTTCTTAACACGCCTTTTTGCGCTTCGCGAGAGGCCTCTCTCAGCCCAGCGACGTCCCGATGGCGAGGAACTTTTCGCGCCGCTGCTCGCGGATTTCGAGCCGCCCCATATTGCCGGGATAGGCGGCAAGGAAATCGCGGATCGCCTTGCGCGTTCCCTCCATCACCGTTTCGGGATGGCGGTGCGCCCCGCCTATCGGCTCGGCAATGATGCCGTCGATGACTTTGATGGCCAGAAGATCCTGTGCCGTGACCTTCATCGCATTGGCGACGTCCTGGGCGCGCGCCGCATCCTTCCACAGGATCGAGGCCGAAGCTTCGGGCGAAGCCACAGCATAGACGGCGTTCTCCAGCATCAGCACGCGGTTGGCCGTGGCAATGGCGATGGCGCCGCCCGACCCGCCCTCGCCGATGACGATGGCCAGGTTCGGCACGCCCAGTTCCAGGCACTTTTCCGTCGAGCGGGCGATGGCCTCGGCCTGCCCGCGCTCCTCGGCGCCGATGCCGGGATAGGCGCCGGACGTATCGACGAAGGAGATGACGGGAATGTTGAAGCGGTCGGCCATGTCCATGATGCGCACCGCCTTGCGGTAGCCCTCGGGATTGGCCATGCCGAAATTGTGCTTGAGGCGGGTCTCGGTGGTCGAGCCCTTCTCCTGGCCGAGAATGGCGACCGGCGTGCCGTCGATGCGCCCGAAGCCGGTCATGATCGCGGCATCCTCGCCGAACTTGCGGTCGCCGGCGAGCGGCGCCCATTCGGTGACGAGCGCCTTGAGGTAATCGGTGAAGTGCGGGCGCTGCGGATGGCGCGCCACCTGCGTCTTCTGCCAGGGCGTCAGCTTTTTATAGATATCCGCCAGGGCCTCTTCGGCGCGGGCCGCCAGGCGCGTCACCTCGTCATCGATGTCGACGGCCTGGTCGGTCGTCGCCAATGACTTGAGTTCGGCGATTTTGCCCTCGAGTTCGGCGACCGGCTTTTCAAAGTCGAGATAAGATTGCATCCACCCGCCTGGTTGGCTTGCGTTTCGGAGCCCGGCTCCTTGCGCCACAAAGTGGCCGCAAAGTGGCGGCGCCCCCCTGCCCTGTCAAGTCTGCCCCCCATTCGCGAGCGGATGATGGGTTTCGACCAGGGTTTTGAGTTTTTCGTCGAGCACGTGCGTATAGATTTGCGTCGTTGCTATATCGGCGTGCCCAAGCAGCGTCTGCACGACCCGGAGGTCAGCGCCGCCCGCCAGCAGGTGGCTGGCAAAGGCATGCCGCAGCACGTGCGGGCTGATGCGCGCCCCGGCGATCCCGGCCCGCGCCGCCAGTCCCTTGAGGTCGCGCGCGAACACCTGCCGACTCAAATGTCCCTCCGCCCCGTCGGCCGGAAACAGGAACGGCCCCGGCGCCAGCGTTGCCAGATAGGTCTTTATCGCATCGCGCGTGCGGTCGTTCACCGGCACGATGCGGTCCTTGTTGCCCTTGCCGGTAATGGTGAGGAAACTCGCATCGCGCATCACCGCCTGGCGCTTGAGGCCGACGAGTTCGGAGACGCGCATGCCGGTGGCATAGAGCAGTTCGATCAGCACGTAGAGCCTGAGCGTTTGCGCGCCGTCCTGGCCCGGCATCGGCTCTGCGGCCTCGGCTTCCGCCCGCGCCAGCAGGCCCGTGACCTCGGCGACCGACAGCACTTTCGGCAAGGCGCGCCCCTGCCTCGGGCTTGCAACGATCCGCGTCGGATCGTCGCCCCTGATCCCGTCGATCGCAAGGAAGCGATGGAACTGCCTGATGGCGCTGAGCTTGCGCGCCGCCGACGACGCCGCCAGCCCCTCGGCCTTGAGCCCATCGAGATAGCCAACGACCTCTTCGCGCATGGCAGTGCCCGGCGTCTTGCCCTGCTCTGCGAGGAACCCGAGATAATCGCCAAGGTCGCGCCGATAGGCGGCAAGCGTATTGGCGGCGGCGCCGCGCTCGGCGCTCATCATTTCCAGGAACGCATCGATGAGGTGGCTTGCCGCCGTCATTCCGGCCCGTCCGGAACGGCCGGCAGGTTAGGGTCGGCCGGCGGCGGCTGCGACGTGGTGAGGACCGGCGGCAGTTTCACCGGCGCGATGTTGAGGTCGCGCGCCGGAATGCGGACGGTGATTTCCTTGCTGCCGGGATCGACCATCACCGTCAGCGCAAACATGGCGCCATAGCCGAGGCCGGCCAGGAACAGGAGGGCGACGATGAGGCGGATCAGTGTAGGCATGCGGCGATCATTGCAGGAAAAGCTGAATAAATGTCACCCATTTTCGCCCTCTCCGGCAAGCGCCGCCCGCGGCCATGGCTGGACTATCCTGCCGTTGCGTCAGCACGGCCATAGCTTGACAATCCTGCGTCCTGAGGTTTGAACCGCTGGGACCTTTCCCGGAGCCCTTCGCGCGTGACCCTCGCCGCCCCCGATCAGCAACTCGTTACGCTGCTTGCCGGCCGCCCGCTCGTCCTCGTCGGCATGATGGGCGCCGGCAAGACCACGGTCGGCCGCCGGCTCGCGCAAAAGCTCGGCCGCCGTTTCGTCGATAGCGACGACGAGATCGAAAAAGCCGCCAACATGTCGATCGAGGAAATCTTCGCCGCCCACGGCGAAGGCGAGTTCCGCTCCGGCGAGGCGCGCGTCATCGCCCGCATCCTGCGCGAACACGACATCGTGCTGGCGACCGGCGGCGGCGCCTTCGTCAATGCCGAAACGCGCGAACTGGTGAAATCTTCCGCCATCTCGATCTGGCTCAAGGCCGATTTCGAGGTCCTGTTCCAGCGCGTTTCGCGCCGCTCCAACCGGCCGCTCCTCAAGACCGCCGATCCGCGCCAGAGCCTCAAGACGCTGATCGAGGCGCGCTATCCCATCTACGCCGAAGCCGACATCACCGTCGTCTCGCGCGAAGTGCCGCAGGACGTCGTCGCCACCGACGTCGTTTCCAGCGTCACCGCCTATCTGCAAACGGAGCCCCACCATGCCGGCTGACCATATCGTGCACGTGCCGCTGGGCGAGCGGGCCTACGACATCGTCATCGGCGCAAAGCTCCTCGAGCGCGCCGGCACCATCCTTGCCGAAAAATTCCCCGGCCGGCGCTTCGGTATCGTCACCGACGAGAATGTCGCCGGGGCGCAATTGCCGCGCCTCGCCGCTGCGCTCGATGCCGCAAGTCTTACCTACAGCACGATCGTGCTGCCGGCGGGCGAGGCGACCAAGAGCTTTGCCCGCCTCAACGAAGTCGTCGAAGGCCTGCTCGCCGCAAAGCTCGAGCGCGGCGACCTCGTCCTCGCGCTCGGCGGCGGCGTCATCGGCGATCTCGCCGGCTTTGCCGCTTCCGTCACCCGCCGCGGCATGGATTTCGTGCAGATACCAACCTCGCTGCTCGCCCAGGTCGATTCGTCGGTCGGCGGCAAGACCGGCATCAATTCCCCGCACGGCAAGAACCTCATCGGCGCCTTCCACCAGCCCAGGCTGGTGCTCGCCGACCTCGACACCCTCGATACGCTGCCGCCCCGGCAATTCGCCGCCGGCTATGCGGAAGTCGTGAAATACGGCCTCATCGACGACGAGGACTTCTTCTTCTGGCTCGAGGCCAACCGCGCCGAAATCTTTGCCGGCGGGCCGGCCCGCGCCGAAGCCATCGCCCGCGCCTGCGCCGCCAAGACCCGGTTCGTGCTTGCCGACGAAAAGGAAACCGGCGTCCGCGCCCTCCTCAATCTCGGCCACACGTTCGGCCACGCGCTCGAAACCGCCACCGGCTATTCCGACCGGCTGCTGCATGGCGAAGGCGTCGCTATCGGCATGGCGCTCGCGCACGGCTTTTCGGCCAGGCTCGGCCTCGCCCCGAGCCAGGATACCGGCCGCATCGTCCAGCATCTCGGCGCTGCGGGCCTGCCCACCCGCATCGCCGACATTCCCGGCGGCGCCCCGACCATCGATGAATTGCTGACCAATATCGGCCAGGACAAGAAGGTCCGCCGCGGTGCTTTGACCTTCATCCTCACCCGCGGCATCGGCAAGGCCTTCATCGAGCGCGACGTCGATGCCGGTGTGGTCAAAACCTATCTGCAAGAGGCAATTGCGGGCTGAGCGTCGGATTTCGCACTTGCCAAATCGGCCGGCCGCGCCAATCTAGGGGAAAGCTAAATCCCCTTCGGCATGTCCACCGGAGCGCCGGGCGCGATGACCTCGATCGCCAGCGCGTGGACGCCGCCTTTAAGTTCGGCATCGAGCGCGTCCATCACCGCCCGGTGTTGCGCCAGCCGGTTCATCCCGGCAAAATGACGGGTCGCGATTCTGACACGGAAATGCGTCTCGCCGCCTTCGCGCCAGCCGGCATGCCCGCGATGCTTCTGGCTGTCGTCAATCACCTCCAGGTAGTCGGGCGCAAATTTGTCGGAAAGTTTTTCGATGATCGTTTCGCGGACGGACATGAAGCACGCATTCTCTTTGGTTGTCGGGTCGTAGTTAGGCGCAATGAAACTGGAATCCAAGCTGTTCGATGCCATCCGCATCCGGCCGCGCCGGGCGGCCGAACCGGAAACGGAGGCTCCGCCCTGCGCCTGGGAAGGCTGCGACCAGCCGGGCCTCTACAAGGCCCCCAAGGGCCACAAGGCGGAAGGCGAATACCACAATTTCTGCCTTGAGCACGTGCGCCACTACAATACCGCCTTCAACTTCTTCGCCGGCATGGATGCCGACGATATCGAAGCCCATGTCAGCCGCTCCAACCAGACCGATGGGCGCCCGACCTGGGGCATGGGCACCAAGCCCGGCGCCAATGCCCGGGCCAACCGCCCGCATGCGCGCGGCACGCGCTTCCACGATCCGCTCCACGTCTTTGCCCGCTATGCCCGGGCCCAGGCGCGCGGCCCCAAGCAGGAGCATCGCCGCACCCTGCTCGAACCCGACCGGCGGGCGCTGGAAACGCTCGGGCTCGAAGGCCATGCCGATTCGGACGAGATCAAGCGCGCCTACAAGGCCCTGGTGAAGCGTCACCATCCCGATGCCAATGGCGGCGACCGCTCCTCGGAAGATCGCCTGCGCGCCATTATCACCGCCTATACGCACCTGAAGAACGCCGGCTTCGTCGCCCGCTGACGGCGCCTCCGCGGCCCCACCCTGTGGCCTCTTGCCGCTATTGGCGAAACGGATTGTTCACCAATAAGCGAATCCATGTCATGGATGCACGTCCTGCCATGGCGCTGTCGACCGCTCGCTTGCCGGCACGCGCTTAACGAAAGGCATGAATGCCATGCAAGCCGCCTACAATGTCCTCATCTTCATCGTCCTTGCCGCCGTGGTCTTCATCCTCGGCTGGGGGCTCTTCAACATGATCAGGGGCGGCGACGGTAATACCAGCCAGAAGCTGATGCGCGCCCGCGTCATCGCCCAGGCCGTGGCCCTGGCCGTATTGATGGGCGCGCTGTTCTTTTTCGGTCGCCATAGCGGCAACTGAGACGGCAGGGGCGCGAGCCCAAGGGTGGCAACGTGGTCAAGCTGAACAAGATCTACACGCGAACCGGCGACAACGGCACGACGGGCCTGGTGCGCGGACCGCGCCGCTCCAAGGCGGACCTCAGGGTCGAAGCCTACGGCGTCATCGACGAGGCCAATTCCGCCATCGGCATGGCGCGCACGTGGACCGAATCGATGCCCAAGATCGACACCATGCTGGCGCACGTGCAGAATGACCTGTTCGATGTCGGCTCGGACCTGGCGACGCCCGGCGCCGATGCCGAGGGCGCTCCGCCCTCGCTGCGCGCCACGCCCGAACAGACCGAATGGGTGGAGCGCCAGATCGACCAGTTCAACGAGGGGCTGGCGCCGCTGACCAGTTTCGTTCTGCCCGGCGGTACGCCGCTGGCAGCGGCTTTGCACATCGCCCGCACCCAGGTGCGGCGCGCCGAGCGCGTGATGGTGGCGCTGCGCGCCGCCGAAGCCGATGTCGGCGATGAGGCGCTGCGCTATATCAACCGGCTCTCCGACCTGTTGTTCGTCCTCGCGCGCGTCGCCAATTCCAACGGCGCCAAGGATGTGCTCTGGCAACCCGGGCGCTATACGAAAACGACCCGCGACGGCGGCTGAGCGGGACCAAAGGGGGGCGCCGCAAGGCATGAGTGATATCGAGTTGAAGTGGCGGGTCGAGGAGGCCTGCCTAAACGCCTGGCCGTCGCCGCGCCAGATCTACCTGCACGGGTGGATTCTGCGCTTTTCCGGCGGTTCGACCCGGCGCACCAATTCCGTCAATCCCATGCGCTGGGATCGTCGCGAGGCGGCCGGCATCGTTGCCGATGCCGAAACGCTCTATGCCAGCTTCGGGCGCCCCGCCATCTTCCGCTTGCCCGACATGGCGGCCGATATCGACGAGGCGCTGCACCGGCGCGGCTATGTGCTCGACCAGGACGTGGCAACCCTCGTTGCCGATTTGACCGGCAGGCAGCACCCGGCGCCCGTCGATGCGCTGCTGACCGAAATGCCCGACGAAGCCTGGATGGCGACGCGGCAGGAAACCGGGGAACTGGCTGCCGACGATCTCGCCGTCTATCGCCAGATGCTCGACACCATCGTCCTGCCCAAGCGCTTCGCCTCGATCCGTCAGGACGGCGCCGTCTGCTCCATCGCCTATGGTGCCATCCACGACAAGCTTCTCGTCATCGAATCGGTGGCAACGCCGGTGCGCTTCCGCAAGCGCGGCATGGGCGTGCGCACGGTCGGTGCGCTTCTCGATTGGGGCCGCGAAATGGGCGCCGAAGCGGCCTGCCTGCAGGTCGTCGACGACAATCGGCCGGCGCGTGCGCTCTATGAAAGGCTCGGCTTCACCCGCGATCTTTACCATTACCACTACCGGCACGCCCCGATAGTGCCGGGTTAACCACCTTGGCCAAGCCTTTGTTTACCGTTCCGGCCTAGCCTTTCCTCCTTGAAAACCTTCAGGAAAAGGCCGGAATGGATACCGATCTGGCGGCAACGATGGTGGGACTGACTGCGGCCAAAACGCAGACTTTGGCCCAATACGCCATCATCAGGAAGCAGCATCAGATGGAGATGAGTCTCATCGACATGCTGGCCTCTGCCGCCAGGAGCGCTCCGCCGGCATCCGGTACCGGGCTGGTCATCGACAAGACCGCCTGAGGCTTCGAAGCCTCGCACCGGACTTTCCAAAAAGGAGAGCAGCCGTGAACTTCGATATCGCCATCCACCGGCTCGCTTTGAGCCAGAGCCGCACCCTCGGCAGCGCCCAGCTCATGGTCGCTAAGCTGCGCAACGATGTCGAACTCGAGGCACTGCGCTCGTCCGGTCTGCAGCCGGATCAGAAGCTCACCCATGCAGACGGCATTGCCGATGCCTTCAGCGCCGTTGCCGCGCAATCGCGTCCACGCGCCGTCACGCCGGAAGCCGGCAATCTCATCGACAAGCTGGCCTAGGTGAAAGCGAACTAGGCGCCCAACCCCTTCAGCGCCTCGACCACGCGGCCGCCATCGGGCGTATCCCAATGCGCGGGCCCCTGCAGCACGCCCACTTCGCACCCATCGCCATCGACGAGCACGCTGGCCGGCAGGCCGATCGCCACGCCCTGCGTCTTCAGGCGATCGAACGCCTTGAAGGTCGGGTCGGCATAGAGCGGCAGGTTCGGCCAATTGCCTTCAGCCAGGAACGCCTTGGCCTTGTCGAGCCCGCTGTCGCCGATATCGAGGTTGATCGGCAGCACTTCGAAACTCTGATCGTTGTATTTGGCCGCCAGCGCATTGAGCGCCGGCATTTCCTCGCGGCACGGCACGCACCACGAAGCCCAGAAATTGATGAGCAGCGTCTTGCCCTTGAAGTCGGCGATGGTCTTGGGCTTGCCGTCCTTGTCCATGAAGGCAAGGTCCGCATAGCCGCGGCCCTGCGCCGTGGCGTTGAGCGCCGCCAGTTCCCCTTGCGCCGCCTGATCGATCGCCTTGGCCGCTTCCGGCTTGATCGGGCATTGCCCGGCGCTCGCCGCCCCGCCATTGTAAAGCCAGGCGCCCGCCGCTATAGCTACCGCCGCAACGGCTAGACCCAGTCCGACACCCAGGCCTCTCGGCAGTTTTCGTGAGGTTTTCGGCGCTTCGTCGGTCATGGATGCTCCCAAGAGGATGATGATGAGCAATCGGATGTGGGGCGGACGGTTTTCTTCCGGCCCCGACGCCATCATGGAAGAGATCAACGCCTCGATCGGTTTCGATCAGCGGCTCTACCGGCAGGACATTGCCGGGTCAATTGCCCATGCTGAGATGCTTGCCGCAACCGGCATTCTGACGCAGGCCGACCGCGACGCCATCGTATCAGGCCTCAAACAGGTGCAGGGCGAGATCGAGGCCGGCACGTTCACATTTTCGCGTGCGCTCGAAGACATCCACATGAATGTCGAAAGCCGCCTCAAGGACCTGATCGGCGATGCCGGCGGGCGCCTGCACACGGCGCGCTCGCGCAACGACCAGGTCGCGACCGATTTCCGCCTCTATGTCCGCGATGCCATCGATACGCTGCTGGCGCAGGTCGCTTCGCTCCAGCTCGGCCTCGTGACCCGCGCCGAAGCCGAAGCCGACACCATCATGCCGGGCTTCACGCATCTGCAGAGCGCCCAGCCGGTGACCTTCGGGCATCACCTCATGGCCTATGTCGAAATGCTCGGCCGCGATGCCGGCCGCCTCGCCGATGCACGCAAGCGTCTGAACGAGAACCCGCTGGGCTCGGCCGCGCTTGCCGGCACGCCCTTCCCGATCGATAGGCACATGACGGCCGCAAAGCTCGGCTTCGACCGGCCGACCGCCAATTCGCTCGACGCGGTCTCCGATCGCGATTTCGCGCTCGAAACGCTGAGCGCCGCCGCTATCTGCGCCATGCACCTGTCGCGCTTTGCCGAGGAACTGGTCATCTGGTCGTCGGCGCAGTTCGCCTTCGTGCGGCTGTCGGATAAATTCTCGACCGGCTCGTCCATCATGCCGCAAAAGCGCAATCCGGACGCCGCCGAACTGATCCGCGCCAAGGTCGGCCGCATCATGGGCGCGCTGACCAGCCTCACCATCGTCATGAAGGGCCTGCCGCTCGCCTATTCCAAGGACATGCAGGAAGACAAGGAAATCACCTTCGACGCCCTCGATTCCCTGTCGCTGGCGCTTGCCGCCATGACCGGCATGGTCGGCGATTTGAGCGTCAATCGCGAGCGCATGCGGGAGGCCGCCGATTCCGGCTTTTCCACCGCCACCGACATCGCCGACTGGCTGGTGCGCGAAGCCGACATCCCGTTCCGCGACGCCCACCACATTACCGGCCAGATCGTCGCGCTCGCCGAAAAGAAGGGCTGCAAGCTCGACGGCCTCACCATCGAGGACTTCAAGACGATCGACAGCCGGATCGACAGCCGCATCCACAAGGTCTTGACCGTCGACAGCTCCGTGCGTGCGCGCAAGAGCTATGGCGGCACGGCGCCGGAAAACGTCCTCGCCCAGGTGGCGCGCTGGCAGGAGCTTTTGACTGGCAAGCCCTATACGCCGCGCCAGCTGAAATCGGGCGGCCACGCCCATGGGGACGGCGGCATCGAATAGGGCAGCCATGGCGCAAATCCTGACCCGCCAGATGCGCCTGACCGAAAGCCATGTGGCGCGCGTTCATCGCGAGATCGTCGAAGCCGGGGACGTGCCGCCCGGCATGGTCAGGGCGACCGATGCCGACCACGAGGCGACCGTTGCGCAAATGCTCGCCACGGCCCCCGCGGGCGAGATCTGGTTCTTTGCCTATGGCTCGCTGATCTGGAAGCCGGCCTGCGATTTCGTCGAGATCCGCACCGCTTTGGTGCGCGGCTGGCACCGCGCCTTTTGCCTCGGCTGGAACATCCGCCACAGGGGCAATGCCGAAAATCCCGGCCTCATGCTGGCGCTCGATCGTGGCGGCGCCTGCAAGGGCGTGCTCTATCGCGTCCCCTCCGATGCTATCGAAGCCAATCTCAAGAAGCTCTTCGAGCGCGAAATGGGCTGGCGCCCCTCGGCCTTTCCGCCGCGCTGGGTCAATGCCGTGACGCACGAAGGCCCGGTGCGGGCGCTGACCTTCTGCATCGACCGCAAATCCGGCCGCTACGTTTCGGGCCTCACCGAAAACGAACTCGCCGATGTCCTTGCCACCGCCATCGGCGCCCGCGGCTCCATGGCCGAATATCTCTACGCCACCGTCAAGCGCCTCGAAGAGCTGCACATCCACGATCCGCACCTCTGGCGCCTGCAGGAACTCGTCGCCTCCCGCATCGAAAGCTCTTACGGGTTTACGCCGTAGCGCGCCTGTTCTAGAGCTTGCCGCGCCCTCGATCTTCCTTCTCCCCTTGCGGAGAAGGTGGCGCGCCAGCGCCGGATGAGGGGTAACGCAAGGGGCAAAAACTTGGTCCACCATTTCGAAACCCGCGACGGCCGCATGTTCGCCGAGGACGTCGACCTGACCGAGCTTGCCGGCAAGGTCGGCACGCCCTTTTACGTCTATTCCGCCGCAACGCTGCGGCGCCACGTCAAGGTGATGCAGGACGCCTTTGCCGGCACGCCGACCCTCATCGCCTATGCGATGAAGGCCAATTCCAACCAGGCCGTGCTGAAGCTCCTCGCCAAGCTCGGCGTCGGCGCCGACGTCGTCTCCGGCGGCGAACTCGAACGGGCGCTGGCTGCCGGCATTCCGCCCGAAAGAATCGTCTTTTCCGGCGTCGGCAAGACCGTTGCGGAAATGCGCCGTGGCCTTGAAGCCGGCATCAAGTGCTTCAATCTCGAAAGCGAGACCGAACTCGAACGCCTCGCCATGGTCGCCTCCGGCATGGGGCTGACGGCGCGCGTATCCGTCCGCATCAACCCCGATGTCGATGCCGGGACGCACGCCAAGATCTCGACGGGAAAATCCGAGAACAAGTTCGGCATCCCCTTTGCCCGCGCCCGCGAAGTCTATGCCCGCATCAAGGCCCTTAACGGCGTCACCGCCGTCGGCGTCGACATGCATATCGGCAGCCAGATCACCGACCTTATGCCCTTTGCCGACGCCTTCACGCTCATGGCCGAACTGGTTGCGACCCTCAGGGCCGACGGCCACGACATCCACCACATCGATGTCGGCGGGGGCTTGGGCATTCCCTACTACGCCGACAAGGCCGCCCCGCCCGACCCCACCGCTTACGCTCGGGTCGTGCGCGAAAAACTCGGCCATCTCGGCGCCGAGATCGTCATCGAGCCCGGCCGCTTGATCGTCGGCAATGCCGGCATCCTCGTTACCCGCGTCGAATACGTGAAGGACGGCGCCAAGATCTTCGTCATCGTCGATGCCGCGATGAACGACCTCATCCGCCCCACGCTCTACGAGGCCCATCACGAGGTCGAACCGGTCGTGCAGTCCAACCTGCCGCAGATCACCGCCGACATCGTCGGCCCCGTCTGCGAGACCGGCGACTACCTCGCCCTCGGCCGCAAGATGCAGGGCGTCCGGCAAGGCGACCTGTTGGCCGTGATGTCGGCCGGCGCCTATGGCGCGGTCATGGCCTCGACCTACAATTCGCGGAGCCTCGTGCCGGAAGTGCTCGTCGATGGGGCCAAATGGCACGTCATCCGCCCGCGCAAGAGCATCGAGGAACTTCTCGCCCTCGACAGCATCCCGGATTGGCTCTGATATAATCCTTTCGACTAAGAAGCCCGCCGCCCCCAGCCTCATAGTACCCCGTTAGTGCCTCCGCGCGTTGACAGATTGCCAATCGACTCGTAACGCTGATGGGACGAGGAGGCTGGCACTTCCTGGTGAAATCGAGTTTCAGGACTGCGATCCGAGGGGCGGCAAGCGTCCGTTCGGACCGATCGCCCGCGCGCCGGGGAGGACCGGGGAAAGCTTATGACGACAACAGCGCCTACATTTCTTGCGCCGACCACGGAATCCCGGGACTACCTGCCGCTGCTCAAATGGCTGCTCGTCATGGTCCTCACGGCCTTCGGCTTCCTCGTGCTTTGGTATTTCGGCCTCGTGCAGACGATGATCGCGCTCGACCGCACCAAGATGTCGGTGGTCATCCTCGCCGTCTTCATCGCGACCTCGCTCCACTGCCTTTACCAGACCGTCCTCGTTTCGCGCGAACTGGTCGCCTCGCGCCGGGTACGCGAAGCGGTCGTCGCCGCGGCCGGCGGTGCGCTCTCCGTGCAGGACGGCAGGATCGTCACCGCCCAGGGCCAGGCCCTCGAGCCCGGCGTCGTCACCACGCACATAGCCAACCTCTTTGCCAAGGCGCGGACGTTCGGCAGCGGCAATTTCGACCAGACGGTGCTTTTGCGCTCCCTGGCCGATCAATTGCGCTCGCGCGAAAAGCTGGGCTGGTTCGTGTCGGAATCGCTCCTGCGCCTCGCCCTGCTCGGCACCGCCATCGGCTTCATCCTGATGCTGATCCCGCTGGCCGAACTCAACGCCTTCGACGTCGAAACGCTGCGCCAGACCCTCACCGGCATGAGCGACGGCATGGCCATCGCCCTCACCATCACGGTCGCCGGCATCACCACGGCCCTGCTGCTGAAGTTCGAGTACTACCTTCTCGACGAGGCGATTGCGGATCTGTTCCGCGAAGTCACCGAAATCACCGAAGTCCACGTGATCCCCACATTCGAGCGCAGGTCCGATGTTCCAAGAGCCGAGTCTGTTTGAAGGCGGCGACGACGGGACTTTCGTTCCCTTCACGGACATGCTGCTGAACGTCCTGATGGGCTTTTCCATCATGGTGTTCATCTCGTTCTCGCTGATCCGCCCCGATGCGCTGACCGGCAACGTCAACGTGCAGGCCGATTATCTCATCACGCTCAGTTGGCCGGACGGCAACCCGGATGACATGGATCTCTATGTCGAGGATCCCGCCGGCAACATCGTCTGGTACCGCAACCTCGAAGCCGGTTTCCTCAGCCTGGAACGCGACGACCGCGGGCTCTTCCACGACACGCTGACCGTCAACGGCCAGAAGATCGAGAACCAGCTCAACCAGGAAAACGTGACCCTGCGCGGTATCATTCCGGGCGAGTACATCGTCAACGTCAACCACTACGTCGCCAACGGCGTCGATCCCGTGCCGGTCACCGTCACCGTGCAGCGCGTCAATCCGCGCCTCGAAGTCATCTATCACGGCACGGTCACCGTCGATCACCGCGGCGACGAGAAGACCGTGGTGCGCTTCACGCTCGACAGCGAAGGCAATTATTCCAACCTCAACGATCGCTTCGTTTCGCTGACGCAGCGCGTCCGCGGCGGCCAGAAGGAGTAACGCTCCCAATGCCAGGCACCACGATACTCTGGATAGTTCTGGTCTATGTCGCCATCGCGGTCCTGCTGCTCAGCATGAACCTGACCTCGCGCTGGCGCTGGTGGATCAAGGCGGCCGCCATCGTCGTCACCGGTGGCTTCTTCGTCGGCAGCTATTTCGCCATCATCTCCCTGCTCGGCTGGCCGGCCGCGGAAAATCCGCCGGCGCGGTTCGCCCTGCTCGCCACAAGGGTCGTCGAGCCCGACCGCATTACCGGTTCGTCGGGAATGATCTACCTGTGGCTCGAGGAACTCGACGAAAACAACATCCCGAGCGGCAAGCCACGCAGCTACAGTCTCACCTATACCCAGGATTTCGCCAATGCCGTCGGCCAGGCCCGCGATCTTCTCGCCAATGGCGAGAAGGTGGAAGGCAGCCTGACGCCGCACCGCGAGCAGCGCGACGATTCCAATCCCGCCACCCCGCCGTCGGAAGCGGAAGGCCCACAGTTCGGCACGCCGTTCGAGATCACCGAGCAGGACCTGGTGTTCAACAACATGCCGCCGGTCAAGCTGCCGGAAAAGTCGCTGCTCTGATCAGCGCATCGGCGCCGTTGCTGCGGCGCGCTCGCCCTCGCCGGTTCCCATGAGGCGGATGACCGACGCCCCGAGATCGCCGTCGGGCTCCGTTGCCATCAGGTCGTCGCGCGTGCCGTCGAACGTGACGCGCCCGCGGCGCAGGATGATGAAGCGATCGGCACGCTCGATCTCGTCGACGAGGTGCGTCGTCCACAATATGCCGATGTTCTCAGCCGTCTTGAGCCGGTTCATCTCGTCGAGAATCTCGCGCCGGCTGGCCGGATCGAGGCCGACCGTCGCTTCGTCCATCAGCAGGATGCGCGGCTGGTGCAGCAGCGCCCGCGCCAGTTCCACGCGCCGGCGATTGCCACCGCTGAGCACGCGCGTCCGCTCGCCCGCCCGCTCGGCCAATCCATAATGATCGAGCGCCATCGCGATCCGCTCGCGCGCCACGCGCCGGGGAATACCATGCAGGTCGGCATGGAACATGAGGTTGGATTTTACGCTGAGCTCGAGATCGAGCGTCTGCTGCTGGAAGACCACGCCGATCCCGGCCAGCGCCGCGATGGCATGCGTCTGCATGTTCTGGCCGAGAACGGTGATCTCGCCTTCGTCGGGCGTAAAGAGCCCGGTCAGCAATTGCATGAGCGTCGACTTGCCGGCGCCGTTCGCCCCCAGCAGCGCCACGAACTCTCCCGCACCGACGCTCAGCGTCACGCCATCGAGCGCACGGATCTGGCCGTAGGATTTGACCACCTTCTCAACGCTCAGCAGCGCTCCCTGCGCGTGGCGTTCCTCGGCGATTTCCTGCGTGATGTCGTACATTTCCCTCTCCGAGCACTTGCAACGCCAAGGGTTAGGCCCTTGCCAACCCCGCTGGTGTTTGTTCTCTAGCCAGCTAGTAACATGCAAAACCCAGAACACTTGTCACCCTTTGCGCAATGCCGCAACCTTTCCCCGGAACCGGCGACATGAGTGTCCGCCGTGCGCTTGCCGTTATCCTTGCTGCTGCGATTTTTCTTGCCGTCGGTCTTGGTGCGATAGCGGGATTTGCCCTTTCCACCGCCGACGCTTCCATCAAGCGCGTCCAGGGCGCCAACGGCCAGCTCGAAGTCCTGCACGACCTCGATGGCGCAACCGGCCGCTACGGCCGGCAGGTGATGAACCAGCTGCTGTTCGGCTATGACCGGCCCGGCGATCTGCAGACGGCACGCAACGACATGCAGCGCATTCTCAGCGCTCTGACCCGCGCCACCCGCCAGGAACTCAACGTCGTTTCCGGAAAGGACGAATTGCAGGGGCAATTGCCCGAACTCGAACGCGTGCGCCGGCTCACCGATCTTTTCTACGTCATCGACCAGGCCGCCAGCCAGGCCTTCATGCTCGCCGAGCAGGGTGACCACGATGCGGCGGTCGAACAGGCCAGCCGGCAGGTCAATTTCCCGCTGACCAACGAAATGCAGCCCCTCATCGACCATGCGATCGCCGAGGAAAGAAAGGAGATCGCGAGCAAGACGCAATCCTTCGAGCAGCTGCGAAACGAGGTCACTGTCGGCGGCGCCGTCCTTGCCGCGCTGGCGCTGCTCGCTATCGCTGTAACCACCCTGCTCACCAGACGCCGTTTCAGCCGGCACGTCTCCGCCCTTGCCGAACGGGCGCAGGCGGTCCTGCGCGGCGAGGCGGAACCATCCTCCCTTGCCTCGGCGGCCGGCGACTTCCAACCGCTCTCGCTTGCCCTCGCCGATAGCGCGGCGGCCTGGCACGACGAGCGGCAAAAACGGGCGGCAGCCGATGCGCAATTGCAGGCGCTCGATATCGAGCGCAGCGCATTCCTTGCCGATGTCGGCCATCAGTTGCGCACCCCGCTCACGGTCCTGCGCGGTGAGGCGGACGTCGCCCTGCGCGGCAAGGCGAGCGTGGCGTCGTTACGCCAATCCATGGAGCGCATTCGCGCCCAATCGGCCGAACTGACGCTGCAGCTCGAAGATTTGCTGGAAGCCGTGCGGCAGGGCGAAGACACCGACCCCTCCAGCATGGCGCAGATCGAGCTCGGCGATGTCGTTGCCTCGGCCGCCGGGGAAGGCAAGATCCTCGCCGAACCGCGCGAAGTGGAGATCGTCGTCGAGCGCTCGACGGGCCCCGTCAGCGTGCCTGGCGACTTCCGGCGCCTGAAGCAGGCCCTGATGATCGGCATCGACAATGCGGTGAAACACTCGCCGCCCGGCAGCACGATCCGCATCGCGACGACGAGCGACGAACGCCGGGCCACCGTCCGCGTCGCCGACGAAGGCCCGGGCGTTTCGGCGGAAGACCAGCCGAACGTCTTTCGCCGCTTTTATCGCGGGCGCCAGGAGAACGACATGCTCAACACCGGCTTCGGCATCGGGCTTTCCATCGCCAAGCAGATCGTGGCACAGCATGGCGGCACCATTGCCCTGCGCAATCGCCCGGAAGGCGGCGCGCTTTTCGAGATCGTGCTCCCCTTGGGCCAAGGACAGGACCGATGAAAATTCTCGTTATCGAGGACGATCGCCGGATCGCATCTTTCCTCGAACGCGGCCTTGCCGCCGAAGGCTACCACGTGGCGGTGGAGTACGACGGCCGGGACGGCCTCGAACGGGCCCGCGCCGAAGCCTTCGATCTCATCGTCGTCGACCGCACGCTGCCCTATGTCGACGGCCTCGAAATCTGCCGCATCCTGCGTGCCGAAAAGCGGCCTGCCATGCTGATGATGCTTACCGCCCGCGCCACGCTCGAAGACAAGATCGAGGGCCTGCGCGGCGGCGCCGACGACTACCTCACCAAGCCCTTCGCCTTCGACGAATTGCTGGCGCGCATCCTGGCGCTCGGCCGGCGGCGCGAAGTGGTCAGCCACGAAAGCGTCCTCGCCGTCGACACGCTGGTGCTCGATCCGGCCTCCCATCAGGTGAGCCGCGACGGCAACCCGGTGACGCTGACGCCGCGCGAATTCGACCTGTTGCGCTATCTCATGAAGAATGCCGGGCGCGTGGTGAGCCGCGAGCGCCTGCTCAACTCGGTCTGGCAGCTCGGCTACGATCCCGGCACCAAGATCGTCGACGTCTATGTCCGCTACCTGCGCGCCAAGATCGACGTGCCGGGTTCGAACTCCCTCATCCGCACCGTGCGCGGCGTCGGCTACATGATCGCCGCCGATCCCGGCCCGCATACGACTTAAGTCTCCCTTCCCGGACGGCGATTCCCTCCATTTTCTAACCAAAAACTCAACACACTCAAATCTGCACTACCTAAGGTGGCGCCTGAGCGGGCTCTTCGTTCGAAGAGCTTGACACGCCAACGCAAATCGCCCGGAGTGCTTTGGGGCGAGGCGCGAAAATTCATATTTCGGAAGTCGCTTAAGGGGGAACTCCATGCATAAGACCATCCCGGTAATATTCGGCGCCGCCATGATGGCCATTGCGTTGACTGCAGGCGCGCAGGCGGCCGGGAACCTCGCCTCGCAGCCCACCTATCTCGAAACCAAGATCAGCGGCCCCGACAAGAGCTGGACGGGCAATGATTTCCAGCTGGAGGTTGGCAAGTATTACATCTGGGAGATCACCAGCGACGGCATCGAGGAAACCCTCGTCCAGGCGCCGGAACTCTTCCGCAATGCCTGGTTCAACCAGGTCGTCATCAACGACAAGGAAATCCATTCCTCCGGCGCCCTTTACGGCGTCGAATATGACGGGGCCGGCACCATCGCCATCAGCTTCGTGCCGCTGAAGCCGGGCGACTACGACTTCTATGCCCCCGGCTACGACAACCTCAAGGGCACGTTCCACGTCACCGGCGATAGCCTTGCGACCGGCGCAACCAAGCTCGATCTCGGCATCGATACGGCAAAGCTCGCTTTTTCCGAGACCGAGTTCCAGTTGGAGACCGGCAAGGCCTACACCCTCAACGTCACCAGCGACGGGCTCGAGGAGCTTGGCGTGATGGCGCCCGATCTCTTCCAGAATTCCTGGATCAACCAGCTTGTCATCGACGACATGGAGGTCAAGATGAACGGCGCCCCGTCCTCGATCGAGTTCGATGACGAGGGGACGATTTCCGTGTCCTTCGTGCCGATCCGTCCGGGTAATTACAGCTTCTATGCCCCGGGTTTCGAAAAGTCCGGCCTCACCGGGACCTTTGTCGTCCGTTGATCCGAAAATGTGCGGCCATGGCCGCACATCCCCCAACTAACCGGTACACGATGATGAACAGCCACGCTCTGAGACGCTTCCTCTTCAGTCTCGCGACCCTCCTCGCCACCATCATGATGCTCCAGCCTGCCGAGGCAGCCGGGACCGGCTACCTTTTCGTCAGCAACGAGCGCTCCAACAACGTCCTGGTCTTCGATCCCGCCAAGGACTACGCCGTCATCAAGGACATCAAGACCTCGCGCCGGCCGCGCGATATGCACTTCAACCACGACCACACCCTGCTCTACGTGGCCTGCGGCGAAGACGACGTGATCGACATCATCGACGTCGCAACGCTCGAAGTCGTCGACCACATCCCGACCGCGCGCAGCCCCGAAATGTTCGTCTTCAACAAGGACGAGACCGAGCTCTACGTCTCGAACGAAGAGAACTCGACGGTCCAGATCATCAGCATCAAGGACAAGATCATCGTCAACGAGATCCCGACCGGCGCCGAGCCGGAGGGCGTGATCCTCAGCGAAGACGAAAAGACCCTTTATGCGACCTCCGAGGTCGCCGACATGGTCCACGTGATCGATACCGATTCCGGTTCGGTGGTCGACAACATCATCGTCGGCACGCGGCCGCGCCGTTTCGTGCTCACCAAGGACGGCAAGGAATTGTGGGTGTCCGACGAACTGTCGGGCGAGGTGTCCATCATCGACCGCGCCACCAACCAGGTGATCGACACGTTGAGCTTCGTGCCGCCGGGCTTTCGTCCCGTCGACGTGACCCCCGTCGGCATGACCATCAACACGGCCGGCGATACCGTCTATGTCGCCCTTGGCCGTGCCAACCACATCGCCTTCGTCAATACCGCGAGCCACGAGATCGAGGGCTACACGCTCGTCGGCAGCCGCGCCTGGGAAGCTCGCCTCAGCCCCGACGAAAAGCTGCTTTACGTTGCCAACGGCCTCAGCGACGATGTGTCCATCGTCGACCTCGAGACGCGCAAGAATATCCGCACGATCTCGGCGGGCCGCATTCCGCATACGGTGCTTGTCGATGGCTAGGTTCACGCATCTCGTCGCGGGGGCGACGGCGCTCGCCTTCGCTTCCGCCCTTTCGGTCTCCACGGCTTTCGCCCAGCAGCAGCCGGCGCAGCCGCCGGCGGCGGCAAAACCGACGACGGCCGTCGACATCGGTTACGTCGAGCTTGCCAACAACCCGATGTACGATTCCGTCTACGCCTATTACATGGTGCCGGTCCGCCCGCTCGGCTCGCCCCTGGCCGGCGCCCAGCTGGGCATTGCCGACGCGCAGACGATCGGCAAGGTGATCGGCGTCGATTTCGGCTTGAAGAGCGAACTCGGCGACACGATCGACGACATCACCAGGACCGTCCGCGACTGGTCCGGGGCCGGCATGCATTTCGTCATCGCCGACCTGCCGGCGGCCGAGCTCCTCAAGCTGTCCGATGCCGTCGCCGACCTGCCGATAACGATCTTCAACATCGCCGCCAACGAGGACACTTTGCGCGGCGCCGATTGCCGCGCCAACCTCGTCCACATGATCCCCAGCGATCGCATGCTGACCGATGCGATGGTCCAGTACCTCGTTTCGCGGCACTGGCGGAACATCCTCGTCCTGCAGGGCCCCTCAGAGCAGGACCAGCAGGTCGTCGATGCCCTGCAGCAATCCGTGCAGTTCTTCGGCGCGCGCATCGTCGAGGTGCGTCCGTTCGAACTCAGCAACGATCCGACCAATCGCGAGCGCGGCAACGTCGCCCTCGTCACCGGCGGCATCGACTACGACGTCGTCTACATTGCCGACAGCGACGGCGAATTCGCGCGCTTCGCCCCTTACGAGACCAACAATCCGCGTCCCGTGGTCGGCGCTTCGGGCCTCGTCGCCAAGGCCTGGTCCTGGGCCTACCAGAACCACGGCTCGTCCGAGGTGACGCAGCGTTTCGAGCAGACCGTGCCGCGGCACATGGACTCCCAGGATTGGGCCGCCTGGATTTCCACCAAGGCCGTCGTGCAATCCGTGCTGCGCACCAAGAACGGTGACTATCCCGCACTTCTCGCCTATCTTCTCAGCGAGAAACTCAACCTCGATGGCGGTAAAGGCAATCCGCTCAGCGTGAGACCATGGGATCATCAACTCCGACAGGCGATTCCGCTTGCAACCACCAATGCGGTCATGGACGAGGCGCCGATCACCGGCTTCCTCCACCAGACCAACGATCTGGATACGCTTGGGGTCGACCAGCCCCAATCGACCTGCAAGTTTCCCGGTTGAGCGACGAATATTACCTTGAACATCGATAGCCAGCCATCGATGACCTCACTCTTCCGGGGCGCCGGACACGAAAGTCCCAATTCGCGTCCGGCGCACTATTTCCGCGCGCTGCGCGGCATCGTCTCGCGCGAGCTCTTCAAGTTCGTGCACCAATACGGGCGCCTCGCCTCGGCGCTCGTCCGGCCGGCTCTGTGGCTGGTCGTGTTCGCCGCCGGCATGCAGAACCTCTTCGGCGTGGCGCCGATCGAGCCCTATTCGACCTATATCCCCTACCAGGAATACATCGTGCCGGGCCTGCTCGGCATGGTGCTGCTCTTCAACGGCATGCAATCCTCGCTGTCCCTGGTCTACGACCGGGAAATGGGCACGATGCGCCTCGTGCTGACGGCGCCGCTCCCGCGCTGGTACCTGCTGTTGTGCAAGCTCATCGGCGGCACCATCCTTTCCGTCATCCAGTGCTATGCCTTCCTGCTCGTCGCCCAACTGGTCAATTCGTCGATCCCGCTGATCGGCTGGCTGGAAGTGCTGCCGGCGCTACTCGTCAGCGGCTTCCTGCTCGGCTCCATCGGCCTGCTGCTTTCGGTCTATATCCGGCAGGTCGAGAACTTCGCCGGCACGATGAACTTCGTCATCTTCCCGATGTTCTTCCTCTCCTCGGCGCTCTACCCGCTCTGGCGCCTGCGCGAAGCGGGCGCCGACTACATTTTCTGGGCGTCGATGGTCAATCCGTTTACCCATGCGGTGGAGCTTGTCCGCTACGCCGCCTACGGTAAGCTGAACGTCACCTCGCTGATTGTCGTCTGCGTGGTTGCCGTGCTCAGCTTTCTTGCCGCAGCCATCGCCTACGATCCGCAGCGCGGCCTCATCCGGCGCCGCCAGGCCGCCACGTGACGACCAGGACATCAGAAGTGCATACGATCATTGCCCATAAGAGTCTTTTCGGCGCCGTTGCGCTGGCCGCGGCGCTGCTGGCGCCTGCCATTGCCGAGGCCGCGACCATCAGCGGTTCGCCCGAAGTCATCAAGCCCTACAGCTTCACCCTCGATGGCTACGAAGTCTTCCTGCTCGGCGTCGATTCGGTCGAGGCAAAGCAGACCTGCACCGTCAACGGCCGCATCTGGGAATGCTGGGCGGCGGCCCAGCGCCAATTGCAGACGATCCTTTCCGAGGGCGAGGTCACCTGCGAAAGCGTCGTCGAGGATCACTCGCCCAAGCGCATGATCGCGTCGTGCACGCTCAACGGCCAGGATGTCGGCCTGCAATTCGTCCAGTCCGGCTTCGGCCTCACTCTGCCCGAGGAAACCGCGCGCTACAGCGACGCCCAGGCGGATGCGCGGGTGGCCGGCATCGGCCTCTGGCAGGGCACGTTCACGACGCCATCCGTCTGGCGGGAACTGCCGATCCACCTGCAATCGGATCGCCCGAAGTTCACCGGCGCGCCCATCGATTAAGGCCAATCGGCCGCACTTATACCAACTGACCTGTATGTGCACCGCCCCGGCAATGCTATAGGCGGGGTGGGACAGTATTGGCTGGAGTTTGCAATGTTTCGGCATTTGAAAGGATCGGCGCCCTTTGCGCTTGCGGCAGCGCTGGCGATCGCCGGCAGCAGCAGCGGCGCACTGGCGCAGGGCAATGAAGCAGCGGGCGGCGCTCCGGCCGCCGGGCAGTCGCCCCTGATCGTCAGGGTGGTCGACCTCAACACCTGGTACCGCGCCGCCCTCGTCGACCGGGAGGCGACGCGCAACCCGCAGGATCTCGAAGCGCTGGCCCGCCCGATCTGCGAAGGCCTCACCGTCTGTCGCGTCGGCATCTGGACCGATGAATGGTCGATGCCGAACGCCATGCCCGTCCGCGCACCGCAACTCGAAGCCCAGGAATACGCGTTCGGCCGCAATGCCAAGGGCGAGGAAACCTCGCTCTGGAACTGCAACAAATATCCCGAATTCGAGGCCAAGGACGCCTGCCTGCCCCGCTTGTTCAAGTGATCCGACGGCCCCGGCTCAGGGCCGGGGAGGACTCGTTGATGGAGCTAAACCCTCGATCTTCGAGGTTCCATCTTCACACCAACCACGAGTCCTCCCCGGATTTAATCCGGGGTCCAGCTTCTTGCGAAGCTCCCGACAAACTCGGTGAGAGAGCAGGAAAAAAGCAACATCCTGCTCGACTTCACCCCCTCCCCAACCCTCCCCGCAAGGGGGAGGGTGTTGCATCGAGTATATGGCACGATCTTCGCAAAATACTCTGAGGGGCACCTCCCCCCTTGCGGGGCTTCGCAGCCGGTCAGCGCTTGCGCTGACGGACGGCGCCAGTGGCGCCATCCGAGGCAAGAAGGCCATGAGAGCTATGCTCGAATGGCGGGAGGGGGGTGAGACCAAGCAGGATCTATCGATCCAACGCAATCCCTCGACACCGTGATTACCCGGCTTGTCCGGGCAATGACGGGTGTAGAGTGATCCGACCAGACAGCAGGCCCCTTCAGGGCCTCACGGCATCAGAACGTCGGCAGCATCGGCCCGCCGGCTCCGCCTAGGCCGGGTATGTTCGGCAATGGCGGCGCCAGTATCGGCTTGCCGTTCTCGTCCATCGGTATCGGCGCGGCGCCATTGGCGGCCGGGTTGCCGGGCTTCTGCACGAGGTTGGCCACCGGCTGCATCAGGCGCGTCGCGCGGCTCGCATCGAGCCGGAAAGCCCAGCTCGCCGCACGGCTGTTGATGTCCGCTGCCAGCTTAGCGCCCTCGCTCCCCTCGGCAGCCGCAGCCTTGAAGATCGCCCAGGTCCCGCCGTCGGCCTCGAACATCGTCACGTCGAGCGTAAGACCCGATGCTGTCGTGAACCGGTCCGTGCGCGCATCGTCGCCCGGCGACACGCTGGCGATGGCGCGCACGTCATCGGCCCTGAGGCCGACGATCGCCGAGGCCGTGCTGCGGATACTGTTGCTGTTGGCGACGTCATCGCCTGCTGCTTGCGCGGGATCGGCCTGGACGAGTTCGTAATTGCCGCTCGTCTCGTCGGTCTTTTTGGCTTCGAACACCGTCTTGTCGCCGACAAGGATCGTAAGGCCGGTGACGTCGGAGGCCGGAATGTCGACGATCGCATCGAACCATTCTTGCAATTCGGTCGGCGCTGTAGCGACGCCTTCGACGAGCCAGCTCTGCTTGTCGTCCGGCGCACGCACGAACATTCCGCCGCGCGCATGCGATGCGGCAATGCTGTAGCTGCGGGCCCCGAGGATCGCGTCCGCCAGCACGTTGCCGTCGGCGGATTTCACCGTCAGATGCGCAATGCCGGTCGGCGGTTTCGCTCCCGGATCGCCGACCTTGATATACTGGTACCAGTCGGGCTCGGCCGTCTTGGCCTCGACCTTGGTCATGTGCGCCAGGCTCGAAACCAGGTCGGATACCATGCCGTTGCGCGCGGGATAGTCGCCGCGCTCCGGCGATATCCAGCCATCGCCCTGCCGCTTCCAGGTTATGGAATATTGCGGCGTCTCGATGCTGATCTCGCCGGCATCCGCCAGCTTCTGGCTGAGCGCCGGGAACATCGCATCGCCCGCGACGGCCTCCATGTCGGACGCTGCCGGCTGCACCGCCATGACGATCGCACCGATCGCCGCCAGCACGGTGATGACGAGGAGAATGACGAAGCCGCGAGGTGACACTGCTCTCCCCCTCCTCAAGCCGTCGTCCGGCGGCGCAGGTAGCGCGAGAGCCGGAAGCGCCGCCAGGCGAACACGATAATGCCGGCCAGCACGATGACGATCGGCACGGCAACGATGTTGATGAGGCGCAGCCGGTCGCCCAGCGCGTCGATCTCGCTGCGCAGCGCCCCACGGACGTCGCGCAATTGCTGGCGCACGTCGACGAGCTGCTGGTTGAACTGCGCGATCGCCTGCTGCTGGTCCGTCGAAGGCTCGTCGAGCACCGGCGCGCCGCTGGCGGGGTCGGCGCCGCCATTGCGGGCGAGCGCCGCCGCCAGCTTTTCCTGCGTGCTCTTGAGTTCGGTCTGCAGCCGGTCCTCGGTCGAGCGGTATTTCTCGTTCGCCGCCGCCTCGATCTTGTCGACCGTGGTGAACGGCCGGAACGACAGGCCCTGGCCGCGCAGCGCGATCAATTGCCCGCCGCCGGTAAGGCTGTCGAGCGCATTGATCACGAAGTCGGAATTCTGCGTCACCTGCTGGCCCGCCTGGTTGACGTTCAAATCGTTCGACAGCAGGTCCGTGTCGCCGACGACGATGACGTTGAGCGGCTTTTCCGAGTGCTTGACCAGTTCCGGCGGTGGCGGCGGCGTCTCGCCGGTATCGCCGGGCGGCGGCGGAGGCGGGGGCGGCGCTCCGTCCGGATAGGCCGTATCGACCTCGCCCGTTACGCGGGCCGCGAGCACTTGCGCCACGCCGGAGGGCTTGTAGGCGGCGGTCAGTTCGGTGGGATCGTCCCGCCGCAGCACCTGCGACTGGTCGTAGAGCATGGCGTCGGGCGTCGTCCGGATCAGCGGCGTCATCACCGTCTTGCTGGCATCGAGATGCGTGATCGCTCCTGACGTCGCGATCCGCATCAGGCTCAGCTGGCTCGTCACCACGTCGTCGGGATTGAGGTTGTCGCGGTCGACGATCATCCATGGCGGATAATCGGCGACGACCACCTGCGATCCGGCCCGGCCGCGAATCTTGATCGCCATGCTGATGTCGCCGACGACGTGCTTGGAATCCATCGTCACGCCCCAGGCCGCCAGCAGCGGTTCCAGGTTGGAATCGGGGTTTTGCGGGTTGGTCGGCGTCTTCGCATTGGGCACGTCGTGCTCGGCGATCGCATCGAGGAAAGCCAGCACCCCGCCGCCCCTGATGGCGAACTGGTCGATCGCATAGAGCGTCGATGGCGTGAGGTTGAACGGATGGATGACGATCAGCGCGCTCAACCCGTCCGGTATCGCCGTTGCATCGGGAAACACCGGCACCAGTTCGTAGTCCTTGGCGATGCGCGAGATGACCGCCGCCGGCCGGCGCTGCGTTACGGGATCGCCCATGAGGTTCAGCCCGTCGATAATGCCCACCTTCGGCACGGTCGGATGGGCCAGCCGCGCGATCAGCCGCGTGAGGTCGTATTCGAGGTAATTCTCGCGCGCCGGCGTCAGCGCCGGGATCGTTTCGACGCCATCGACGGTATTGGTCCCCACGACACCGAAATAGCCCTGCTCGCCGGCGCGGTTGAGGTTGAAGGCGGCAAGGCTGTAGCCGATGGCTTCATCCTCGGCGGACGAGAACGGGATGGGATCGATCTGCTCGACCCGCAGCTTGCCGCCCGCAAGCTGCTCGTAGGATTTCAGCAGCTGCCGGACGCGGTCGGAATAGACGCGCAGGCTCGATGCCTCCTCGATCATGCTCGAGGACATGTAGAGCTTCAGCGTGACCGGCTCCGTGAGCCCGGCCAGCACGTCGCGCGTCGATTGCGAGACGGTATAGATCTTGTTCTCGGTGAGATCGGCGCGGGCATTGCCCAGCCCCAGCGAGACGATGAGGTTGACGGCAAGGAACAGCACGATGGCCAGCACCGCGCCGGCAATCGCGAGGCTCGCCCGATCGGCGGTCTTGATCCGGTTCCACATGGCTCAGCTCATCTTCCACACTTCCACGACCTGACGGTTGAGGAAGAGAAACAGCAGGATCAGGCTCGCAAAGAACACGATCGATCGGATGTCGAGCACGCCGCGGGCGACGGCGTCGAAATGCGTCAGCAGCGAGAACGAGGCGACGAGGTCGACGACATATTGCGGCGCCCAGCCGGTGAAGAGGTTCAGCACAAGCGGCAGGCCGCTCATCAGCAGCAGAAAACTCGCAACGACGCCGAGCACGAAGGCGATGACCTGGCTGTTGGTGAGCGAGGAGGCAAACGAGGTCACCGCCACCATCGCCCCCGCCATCAACAGGCTCGCGACATATCCGGCGAGGATCACGCCGTTATCGGGCGAGCCGAGGTAGTTGACCGAAATCCAGATCGGAAACGTGAGCGCCAGCGCGATGCCGACGAAGGCCCAGGCCGCAAGGAATTTTCCCAGCACCGCCTGCCAGGCGGTGACCGGCAGCGTCATCAGCAATTCGCTCGTTCCCTGCCGCCGTTCCTCGGCCCAGAGCCGCATGCCGACCGCCGGGATGAAGACGAGATAGAGCCAGGGGTGGAAATCGAAGAACGGCGTGAGGTCGGCCTGCCGCCGCTCCATGAAGCCGCCGAAATAGAACGTCGCCGCGCCCGCCGAGGCGACGAACGCCACGAGGAACACATAGGCGAGGGGCGTCGAAAAATATGCCGTCAGCTCTCGCCGGGCGATCGCGAGCGTAACCCGCATGAACGTCTATCCTCCCTAGCGACCCTGCCGGTCCATGGTGACCGACCAGAAAACGTCGTCCAGCGTACCGATGACGCTGAACATGTCGGTGGCGGTAAGGTTCGCATTGCGCAAAGCCGCTCCCACGGCTTCCGCAATGAACGCGCCCTTGGCCGGGCGCACCAGCAGCCGCGTTACGCCATCGGCCTCTTCCACCGTCTCGACGGCGGCAACGTCCGGCACGGCCTTCAGCACCTTCAGCGCCTTGGCGGCGTCGGCCTTCGCCACCTTGAGCGAAACCGCGTTGTAGTCGGGCGAGCGGGCATGCAGTTCCAGCGGCGTGCCGTCGGACACGACGCGGCCATGATCGATGATGATGGCGCGATCGCAGACGGCATCGACCTCTTCGAGGATATGCGTCGAGACGATGATGGCCTTCGTGTCGCCCATCGAGCGGATGAGCTCGCGCACCAGGTGCTTCTGGTTGGGGTCGAGCCCGTCGGTCGGCTCGTCGAGGATCAGCACGTCCGGATCGTGCAGGATCGCCTGCGCCAGCCCGACGCGGCGCCTGAAACCCTTGGACAGCGTATCGAGCCGCCGGTGCAGCACTTCGCCGAGCTGCACGCGATCGATGGCGGCGGTGACCGCCTTCTTGCGCTCGGCGCGCGACATCTGCCGCACGTTGCAAATGAAATTGAGGAAACCTTCCGGCGTCATGTCGCCGTAAAGGGGCGAGCCTTCCGGCACGTAGCCGATATGGCGCTTGGCCGCGACCGGGTTGATCCGCACGTCTTCGCCGCACACCACGGCCGTGCCCGCGCTCGGCGCGATGAACCCGGCAATGATCCGCATCGTCGTCGATTTGCCGGCGCCGTTCGGCCCGAGGAACCCCAGGACCTCGCCGCGATTGACGGAAAAGCTCAGATCGTCAACCGCAAGCACGGCACCGAAGTGCTTTCGCAAGGAACGGACGTCTATGAGAGGCATCATCGGCGAACTGGATCGGTTGGTTCGTCGCCTCCCGGAACGGACGCAACGCTTTTCTAATGGTCTTCCGCGTTGTGCATAGGCACAAAACGGTGCCTTGTCCACGTTATCACTCAGGAGCGACCGCAAACCTGGCTGCAACTCGTCGACCCCCAGCCATAGCCCACTTGCCACGATCTCGCCAAGGTGTTGGGCGTCTTCACCTTTAGTCTCATAGTGTTGACCGAGCCGGTCGAACGCGTATCATCCCCCCTCTCTATTCACCGACAAGAAAGTCCCCCACTATGCGTATTTCAGCGGCACCCCTCGATCGTCGGAAATCCACCTCGATCGTGCTTCGTAGTCTACCGGTCGTGGCCGCCCTCATGATGTTCAGCCCAGCCGCGTCGCTTGCCGACGATGCGCCCGCCCCGGCCGCGGCAGCCGCCGCAGCGACGCCCGTGGCTGCCGGCACCGAGGCGAGCTACACCAAGGATCAGGCGGCGCGCGGCAAGACGGCCTATAACGACGACTGCTCGGGCTGCCACGGCACCACCCTGGGCGGCAGCGGCGAAGCCCCGGCCCTTGCCGGTAAGGGCTTCCGCGAACAGTGGTTTGTCGGCTCGCCCGAGCCGTTCTTCAGCTACATTTCCGCCAACATGCCGCAGAGCGATCCGGGCTCCCTGGAGCCGGCGACCTATGCCGACATCACCGCCTATCTGATGTCGCGCAACCACGTCCCGGAAGGCGATACCGAACTGCCGAGCGATCCGGAAGCGCTCAAGAACATCACCCTGCCTGCCCTGAACTGAGCGGCATCGAAGGCGGAGGAGGCCTGATTGCATACGCAGCCCGTTGAGCGGTCCTTGCATTCGAAGGGGGCTGCGGCAATCCTTGCCGCCACGATCATGGGATTTCTGGTCTGCGCCGCCCCGGCGCAGGCCGACCAGCGCGAGGATTTCCTCGCCGGCCGCACGGCCGATTGCCCCGGCTGCGACCTCGATCACGCCGAATTGAAGCGGCGCGACCTGGCCAATGCCGATCTTTCCGGCGCCAACCTGACCTATGCCACCCTGCACGAGGCCAATCTGTCGGGCGCCAATCTCAGCGGCGCCACGCTGACGGATGCCAACCTCAACCTCGCCAACCTGCGCCGCGCCAATCTCGATCATGCCAAGCTCGACGAAGTGCTCGCCTATGGCGCCAACTTCGCCGGCGCCGATCTCACCGCTGCCGTAATGACGGGTATCAGGCTGCAGACTGCCGACCTTACCGGCGCCAAGCTCGTTGGGGCGAACCTGCAGAATGCCGACCTGCGGCTGACGCGGGCCTCGCGCGCCGACATGACCGATGCGATCGTCGCCTATGTGCGCGCCGATCGCCTCCATGCCTCGGGCGCCAACCTCACCGGCGCCAACCTCTATTACTCGGTCCTGCCCGAGTCGGATTTCAAGGACGTCGACTTCACCGGCGCCAACCTGGCGGGCACCAATTTCCTGCGTGCCAACCTCACCAATACGAAACTGATCCGCGCCGATCTGCGCGGCGCCTACCTGATGCAGGCCATCGTCACCGACGCCACGCTCGAGGATTCGCTCTGGGAGAAGACGACATTGCCCGACGGCACGATCTTCCCGCCCCCGGGCGACGAGCAAAAACCCGCCGCCGCATCAAACCAGTAGCTTGTCCTGGCGGGCAAAGGTCGCGGGGCGGTTAAGAGATCGAGCTAAACCCTCGATCTCCGGGATTCCATCTTCACACTAACAACAGGTCCTCCCCGGATTAATCCAGGAGGGACTCGTTGGGAGATCGAGTTTAACTCAATCTCCGCGGTTCCATCTTCATACCCACCACGAGTCCTCCCCGGATTTAATCCGGGGCCCCGCTTGGCAACGCGCACGATCCTCGCGGCAGGGCGAGCACAGGAAAAATCCCGGAGATCAGCGTTCCCCCCTCTCCAGTCCCCCCGCTCTCTCTACCCGTCGCCCCGACGAACGTCGGGGCCCATCCTCGAATGCTTCCAACACGGCGATGGTGGTTCGGCTCAAGGCCGGGGAGAACCGGTGATGGATCGAGCCCCACGAACTTGGAGTTTCCATCTTCAAACCCACAACGAGTCCTCCCCGGATTTAATCCGGGGCCCAGCTTGGCAACGCACCCAATCCTCGCGGCAGGGCGAGCACACCGAAAGCGTTCCCCCGCCCTCTCCTCTTTCCCCCGCTCCCCCCGCCTGTCGCCCCGACGAAAGTCGGGGCCCATCCTCGGATGCTTGCACCACCGCGATCGAAGTTCGGCTACCATCTCAGGATGGGTCCCGGCGAAGGCCGGGGTTCGAGCGGCCTAGGGCGCGCCATCGCCAGTCGAGGGTGTTGGCCCCCCACGCCTACTTACCGGCGGGCACCTCGTTGGTATCGGCCGGGTTGGGCGTGTTCACCGGCTCGGACGGGCCATAGCCCACCTGGTATTCCTCGAACACGGTCGAGCTTTCGAACTGCCCCTGCGTCATCGCGCCGGTTTGCGGATCGCGTGCATACTGGCCGGGCTTGCGGAAATAGCGCGTCTTCAGGATATAGCGCAGCCCGTCATGGACGGTCTCGCAGTCCAGCTTGACATAGGTGTGGTTGCCGACCTCGGACTCGCCCGGCCCGAGCGGACGCTTGACGCAATCTTTCGTGGCGTCGAGCCCCACCTGCCCGCCGACGAACGGCCCGAGCAGGTAGAAATCGTTGCGCGACCGCAAGTCGGTCAGATCGAAGAACTGGTCGTCGATATAGCCGACGCGCGGGTCGGTCACCATGCGCAGCCCGCGCAGCACGCCATCCTCCGAGAACAGCGCCGAGGCGACGATCGGGAATCCCTGCTCGGTCGTGCCGGCATACCGCGTCGCGCTCGGATTATCGAATGCGCGCAGGATGTATTCCGCCTCGTTGTCGTATTCGAAATAGACTTCGTAAAGGCCGTTTTCGTCGGGCTTGCACAGCTTGTAGTCCGACCAGCCGGAGAGCTTGCGCAGCGGCGGGCCGCCATTGCTGCCGCATGCATAATTGCGGAACGCGAGCCAATCGGGCATCTGGTCCTGCGTAGCGCCGGGCTTGAGATCCTGCAGCGTCATCCGCTCGCCATATTGGGGTTTCGGCGGATTATCGGCCTGGGCCGGCGGCGGCGGAGGCGCATCCTGGGCCAGCGCAGCCGGCATGGCCGCACAGAGCGCAATTCCGATCGTCGCCCAGAGCGCCTTTCGGCAAAAGGCAAGCATCACAACTCTCCTGCAATTCCGCGCTTTCGGCCTGGCCGGTGGCGGCAATCGCATCGTCAGGGTGGTGAAGAAAAGCGGCCGGACTATGCCGGCCGCTCACTTGTTCATGGATCAGCAGGATTACTGGTCCAGCGCGAAGACGAACAGGTACTCGCTGTGCATCAGATCCGTGTAACGGTTCGGGTGCACGTGGAGACCCGAGGTCTGCAGCGCCAGGTACTGGCGACCATTGACCGCATAGGTCATCGGCGGAGCCTTGAGCGGCGTGCCGAGGTTGAAGTGCCAGAGCTGTTCCAGCGTCTCGTCGTTGAGGGCCACGAAGTCACCGTTGGTGAGGGCCGTGAACACCAGGCCACCGGCGGTGGCGAGCATGCCCGAACGGATTTCCTCGTCGGTGTTGACCTTGGCGAGAACCTTGCCGGTCCGCACGTCGACCGCGGTGATGGCACCGTAGTAGAGGTTGCTGATCGTGCCGTTGACACCCTTCAGCGTGCCCTGGCCGGCCGGCGGCGGCGGCTCGGTGATTTCAGCCTTGGTCATGTCCTGGGTGAAGCAGCCCTCGGTGCTGACCGTGTACGCGATGTACTTGGTCGGGTTGTAGGCCGGGGGCTGGTGGGCCGTACCACCGTGCCAGGTCGGGCAGGTGGTGACTTCCGTGCCGAAGTCTTCACGCAGCGCGCGGGTCTCCGGAACGTAGGTCTGGACGGCGAGGTCCGGATCGTATTCCAGCGGCTTGCCGGTCTTCGGGTCGAGGCCCTTGGTCCAGGTCAGGTCGTTGACCCACTGCGTACCGCTGATGAAGCCGCCGTCGGCAGCGTTCCAGTTGTAGTAGAAGCCGTTACGGCCGAAGTGGCCGATCTGGTGGGTCATCTGACCGTCGATCGGGGCGTCGAACACGAAGTTCACGCCGTTTTCGTCATAGTCCCAGCCGTCGTTCGGCGTCAGCTGGAAGTACCACTTCATCTTGCCCGTATCGATATCGAAGGCGATGGTCGAATCGGTGAAGAGGTTGTCGCCAGGACGGAACTCGGGGTCGTAGCTCGGCACCGGGTTACCGGTACCCCAGATGACGCTGCGGTTCACCGGATCGTAGGAACCGGTCGTCCACATGCCGCCACCGCCACGGGTCCAGGCCGTCTGCGCGGTGTCCTGCCAGGTTTCCGAGCCGGGCTCGCCCGGTGCCGGAACCACGTAGGTCCGCCAGATCTCGTCGCCGGTCTTGGGGTCGACCGCAGCCAGCCAGCCGCGGGTACCGCCGTCACCGGTGGCGTTCGAAACCATGCACTTGTCTTCGATGCAGAGCGGGGCGGCGTTGAAGCGCTCCTGGCCACCATATTCGGTGGTCACGGCCATCTGCTTGTCCCAGAGGATTTCGCCGCTGTCGCGGTCCATGGCCACCAGGCGGCCGTCACGCAGCGGGTTGATGATGCTGGTGCCGTAAAGGGCGATGCCGCGCGTCTGCGGATCGTTGCCTTCATGCTCGATTTCCGGGTCGGAAATCCACAGCAGGTCGCCGGCCGAAGGATTGCGGACGTCGATCTTGAACACGCGGCCCCACGAGGAGATCGCGTACATGATGCCGTTGTCCACCAGCGGCGTCGCCATGATGTTCGGGCCGTTGTCGTCGACGACGTCATTGGCACCGCCCAGCGACATTGCCCACACCATGTGCAGGCCGTTCACGTTGTCGCGGTTGATTTCGGTCAGGGGCGAATAGCGATGTGACTGAACGTCCTTGCCCTGCATCAGCCAGTTGTTTGGCTCGTTATCTGCATTCAGCAGCCGGGTATTCGACCAGTTCAGGCTGAAGTTCGGTTGGACCTGCTGCGCAAGCGCCGGATAAGCCAAGGCGAGCGTTGCGACAGCAGTCCCCAAACCCAGCGCCAGCCGAGTCGTTGACCTCATAGTTGGCATTAATATCTCCCATGCATCTTCTATGGTCCCCCGTGTCAGACCCCTCGTAAGGGGCGGAGCTCACCCTCAACGGAAGCCGCTTTTGCCGAGCTCCTCCCAAGGCACGAGATACAAAACCATAGTCCAGCGTCCCCAGCGCGGCAAGCGAATAACCGGGCAATATCAAGGGCTAGCCTTAGACGAACGTATTAGATGACCGACATGAATTGAAACTTTTGCGGCGCAAAGCAGCGCTTTCGAGGTACGTGATTCCACGCGCTAAGTGACTATCTTGAATGGTAGATTCCGGCGTTCGCGGGGGCTCCGCCGGCGCCTTTTGCGCGCCTGTCAGGCGCTGCGCAGCGCTTCCACCACCGGACGGCGATAGAGCAGCGCCGCGGGCAGGATGGCGAGCACCGCGCCGACCGCGGTCAGCGTCAGCGCCAGCCCGATTTCCGTCCAGCCGATCGATGCCGTCATGGCGATGCCGCTCGCCTGGCTGAAAATGTCCGACACCACCCCGACCAGAGCCGCCGCGACCGCGAGGCCGAGCAGGCTGCCGATGGCGATCAGTCCGAAGCTGAACGTCCAGGCGACGGCCAGCACGTAGGTCCGCGATGCGCCCAGCGCGCGCAGCACGGCAAATCGTTGCCGATAGAGCCGCATGAGCATCAGGATGCCTGCCAGGATTGCCGCGACCAGCAGCACTTCGGTGGCGATCGCCAGCCCGCTCATCACCACCCGCACGTCGCCGATCAGCTCATAGAGCTGCACCAGCACTTCCGCCGGAAAGAACGCCGTCGTCTGCGGCGTGCGGTATTCGCCGCGCAGTCCATAGGCCCCGGCGACCGTCTTCGGCTTGACGACGGCGGCCGGGATGCCGGGAACGGTGTCGAGATCGAAGGGCGGCCCGACCTTTGCGAGCGGTCCATCGCCGTGCCCGTTGCCCAGTTCGTGCACCATCCAGGTCAATTCGATCGGCGTCAGGATGGCACGGTCCCAGGGCGTGCCGGTCGGCGCCATCCGCCCGACGACCGTGATGGCCTGCTCGTGCTCGTGTTCGTGCTCTTCACCCTGGATTTCCTCTTCCCCGTGCGTCGCATGGAAGACGTCGCCGAGCTTGAGGCTGGCATTGGCGCCGACCACGGCTTCGAGCGGCGTTTCGAAGTTCCGCCCCTCGGTAAGCTTGTCGCCGGAGAGGTGCATCACCAGCTGCGGGATAGTCCCGACGATCGGGTGCCCCTCGTAGCTGTCGCCGAACCCGATCGGCGCCACGAAATCCGCCTGCGTCTCGCCGAGCAGTTTGCGCTCCGGCTCGCCGGCCAGCAGTTCCACCGCCCCCTGCTGCAGGAACACGACGCGCAGCAGCAGGTCGATCTGGCTGCCCGGCGCGCCGACGATCAGGTCGAACTTGTCGGACGCCCTGGCGCTGCCCGAGCGCAGGGCTCGTTCCTGGGCGGTGATGGCCGCCCCGATCCCGACAGCCAGCGCGATCAGCAGTACGAAGGTGATGGAGACCACGGCGTGCCGCCGCATGATGGCCCAGACGAGGGGAAAGGGATTGATCACGCTGCCACGTCCTCGGCAACGGCCTGCAAGCGGCCATGCTGTAGCGAGAAAACCGTATGCGACGCCGCCAGGATGTCCGGGTCGTGCGTTGCCACGACGACGGTGCGCCCTTCCTTGGCGAGGTCGGTGAGGATCGATACGAGATCGGCCGTCGAAGCCCTGTCGAGCGAAGCGCTCGGCTCGTCCGCTAGCACGACCGGCGGATCGAAGGCGAGCGCCCGCGCCACCGCGACGCGCTGGCGTTCACCGCGCGAGAGCTGGGCGATGGTCTGCCGTTCGGCCGGCACGCCGAGCCGCCGCAGCACCTGCGTTGCCCGCTCCTTGACGCCCGGGGCCGGGCCGAACGTCGCCGGCAGCGTCGCATTGGCGAGCGGCGACAATTCGTCGATCAGGTGGAAGTCCTGGAAGATGAAGCCGATATTGGCGCGCCGCCAGGAATCGCGGCGCCTCTCCGATAGGGCGTAAAGGTTCGTTTCGTTGAAGCTCACCGTCCCCGTTCCCGGCGGCAACAGGCCGGCCAGGACATAGAGCAGCGTCGATTTGCCGGACCCCGAAGGGCCGCTGATCGCCGTGATCCTGCCCGGCTCGGGCTTGAAACTGACTCTATCTAGAACCGCGAACTGCGTACCGCCGGAATCGGCGAAAGACAGGTTCACGCCGTCCGCGAATAACATGAGCCCCCAATCTCCCCCGGATTACGATCGGATCACGGTGGCGTCTTGCAGGCGCACCAGGCTGACAAAGCCCGTGGCCTCGTCCGTTTTCTCACCCAGGCTCAGCGTTCCGGCCACCCGGATCTGCCGGTTGTACGGCACGACGGGCAGTTCCTGGTTGCTGGTCACGTAGATGATGTTGTCCGGCCAGTACGCGATCTCGTCGCAGAACGGGCAGGTCAGCATCGGCACGTCGGTGAGCACGAAGAACGGCGATTCGGCTTTCAGCGGCGGCGCCATGAAGCCGACGATCTCGACCGGGTTGCCGTCGAGGCTCAACGCCTTGTCCGAAAGCGTCGTCGTGCCCTTGTTGTAGAGTTCGTAGAAAAACAGCCGTTCCGAATCGCTGGCCAAGGCCCTTTGCGCCGGCAGGGCAGCAGCTGTAGCGGCCATGCCGAAAAGCACTGTGCGACGGTTGAACAAGGCCCTTCTCCTTTCCGGAGGGGTACCCCGTCCCTCCAGCAAACCATCTCGACGAATTGCCCGACCCAAGGCATCCTCCAAAAAGGATACGCCTCGTCCGGCGCGTTGCCAATAAGCCAATCGTCGGCCCGCTAGGGCGCAATCGTCCCCAGCGCGATGTCGCCGCCAGCTCCTTCGAGCACGATCGCACCGTCCTTGATGGCGATCACCATCGGCACGCCGTCCGTGTCCTGATTCTGCCCCTGCCGCAGCAAGCCCTCGGCATAGGCATCGGCCAGCCCATCGCTTGCGGCGCCGCCCATTGCTGCGATCGCATCGAGCAGCGACAGGCCGTCCTTGACCGTGACCGCGAAGCGCCCCTGCGGCGCGCCCGCCGCGCTCAGCCCGAACGTGCCCTTGCCGGTGAAGTGCAACACGCCCCAGTCGGCGGCGATGGCGCCGAGATCGACGCCCGCCTGCCTGCGCGTGAAGAAATCCATCACCTGCTGCAGCGAATAGCGCGTGATCGACTTGTCGACCGGAAATTCCGCCGAAAACGCCGCGACCTTTTCGCCGAACGCCGTGCCCGCTGCCGGCGGCAGGATGAGGTCGGTGAAGCGCAGCGCCACATCCGTTCCCGGCGTCAACAGGCCCGTGCCGCCCTTGAGCAGGATGCGGATCTGCCCGTCACCCAGCGTGAACGGCGCCGTAGCGCCTTCCGGGGCCAGCGACAGCCCGTTGACGCGCAGGATGACGCTGCGCGCCAGCGCATCGCGCGGATCGCGGTTGAGCGCAATGCCGATGGCATCGGCCTTGCCCGACCACGTGGTCTCCTGGCCCTCCCCGCTCGTCACGGTGAACCGGGTCTGGCCCGCCGCCTGCAAATGGAACAGTTCCTTGTCGTAGAGCGAGGCCCGTTCGGCCGTCCAGCGCCAGCCCGGCGTCTCCGACGTTTCTTCCAGCATGAGCCCGGCAACGCTGATCGTATCGCCCGCCTCGGCGACCCGTTCGGCGGTGACGGTGAGCCCGTCATCCCTGAGCGGCTTGGCCCAGGCATCGAAACGCTCCTTGGCCGCCGGCGTCTGCGCCGCCATCTCTTCCGGCACCTCCGGCACGGCCTCCTCGGCCGCCTGCCCGGCCGGTACGGCCTGCTCCGCCGGCGCTTCGGCTGGTGCCGCCGGTGCCGGCAACGTCGCCTGCTGCTCCCCGCTCATCGCGTCGAGGGAAGGCGGCGGCCCGCCCGCCATGAAGACGAAGACGCCGAACCCGACGAGCGCGATCAGCGCCACGCCCACGATCAGGGCAAGGATGCGGTTCACGGGCGCGGCCCCCGATACCTCATGGGCATGTCGATGTCCCCTCTTTCATCTCAGCCCGCATCGGGCGTCGGCGCCGCCATTTGCGGAAATGTCAGCCAGACCGGCTTGTCGTTGCGGAAGGCGAGCGCCATCCGGTACTGCGCCAGCCATTCATTGCCGGCACCGACCGTAAGCGCCAGCACCTTGCCGTCGGCATCCTTCGTATAGGTCACGCCTTTGAGGATATCGGACGGCACGAGCAGCGCCGCCCGCTCGCGGCCCGGCCCGACATAGACATCAATCCCGTCGATCGTCCCCAGGTAATTGGCATCTTTCGTATCGTCGCGCCGCGTCACCGTGCTGCCCTCCGGCGGCCGGCCGGCGAACCAGTCGCGCACCCATTTCGGCAGTTCCGGCGCCATCACGTAGAGGATCGGCTGGCGTCCGGCGGCGATCCACTCGGCGGCACTGCTCGTGAGCGCAGCATGGAACGTCTCGGCATTCCTCGTATCGACGGTCTCGGCCGGCAGCGCCGCGAGTTCGGTCCAGACGGCATCGGTGACATTCGCCTCGATCGTTTCGATGCCCTTTTTCCGGCTCGCCTCGAGAACGCCTGCGACTTGCTTCCAGTCGAACACGGCCGGCGGCGGGATCGCCGCATCGATGAAGCCCGGCGCGAAGGCGGCGTAGCGCACCTCAAGGTCCTTGGGCGCAACGCCGTTGCTCTCGCCCTCGGCGACGTCCAGGTCCGGCTTTTCGAGCCCCCTGAGATCGAGTTCGCCCGCAATCATTGCGGCCTCCGCCTCGGCCCGCGCCGCTTCCCCGCTGCGCGCCGCATAGCGCGTCTCGATCGCCGCGATCTCCTCGCGATAGGCCTCTGGCATCAGGAACGTGCCGCGCCAGGCCCCGGCCTTGCCGCTTTGCGCCGCCGCTTCCGCCGTCTTGTACGCGTCCGGGGCGTCGCCATCGGCAACGGCCCAGCCCTGCTCCAGCATCTTCAGCGCCACGTCGCCATCCGGCCCGGTGCAGGTCGCGGGCGTCACCCTCGCTGCCGCCGCGCCCTTGCTCGCGCAGGTGATCGGCGCCGCTTCGATCAGCGTTTGCAGCGCCCGCACGGCAGCCGTCCCGCAGGCGAAGGGCTGGTTGTCGATAAAGCACGTCTGGTTGATCGAAAGCCCGTCGATGCCGAAGAGCTGGTAATTATGGCCATTGAGCGAAAGACTATCGCTGCCCGTCGCACTCGCCCTGCCGCTCTCGTCGGCCAGCGCCGGCGCAGCCAGGCCAACAAGGCTCGCGGCCACCATCGCCATCAGCCATTTCGGCAAAACTCGACGCATTCCAGAACTCCCTGCCGCCATACCAAGGGGCGAGATGCGCGGCAGAAAAACGAAAACGTTCAGCGTCCCGTGCGTCGCATCCCGGGTGCGGCATTGATTGACGCCCGCCCCTTCCTGTCAAGCCGCCGGACCTATGCCTTTGGTTCTAAAAGCGCGCTAAAGCGCCGCCGCTTGCCTCGCGAGCGAGACGATCTCGGCTGGCCGGCCGGCCAGCGCATCGTCGACCTTGCCCGTCAACTGGGCGAGGCTGAAGGGCTTGGGGATCACGTCGTAGATGAGCGCATCGAGCCCGTGCGCCCGCTCGCGCTGGTCGGCAAAGCCGGTCATCAGCATGATCGTTATGTCCGGATAGTGCGCACCGACGCTCAGCGCCAGCGCGATCCCGTCCATAACCGGCATCTTGATGTCGGAAAGCAGCAGGTCGAACTCTCCGCCGGCCGCTTCCATCGCTTCTTCGGCCAGCCCACCGTCCTCGCAGGCGGTGATCTCGTGGCCCTGCATTTCCAGTGCCCGGACAACGAAAGCCCGTACGTTGTCGTCGTCTTCGGCAATGAGGATTCTGGCCATTACTCTGCTACTCTACTCTGTCTGCGCCAGCGGCCGGCGTGTCGCTGCTGGCCTGGATTTGCCCATGCGCTCCGGCGAAGGTCAACTTCACGCTTTGTGCGCCCTGCGGGGGTTGTGGCAACTCCGTGGAAAAATCGATGCTTTCGCCCGGCGCCAGGTCGCGTGCCACCGGCGAAACGCTCCACTCGTAAAGCGCCTCGCCCTTGCCATCGAGCAGCGTCACCACCACCGAGGGCACGACGACCGGCTTGTTGCTCACCGAGCGGATGCGCGCTTCGACGCGCAGCACTTCCCCGCCGCCCTTGACGCTCCGAAGCGTGCGCATGTCGTAAAAGTCGAGCCCGACGACGTTGACCCCGAGCCCCATAGCCGCATAGACGCCCGCCAGGTCGGGGAATTGCCGCACGATACTGGTGCGCAGCCCCAAAGCCGCCACCACGACCAAAGCCAGGACGATGAGGCTCACCAGCCGCACCGTGCGCCGCACCCGCGCCAGCGGCAATTGCCGGCCCATACGCGATTGCCGCCTGAAGAAGGCGCGCTCGCGCGTCTTGGCCAGGTTCGGGTCGGCATCCCCGCGCATCGCCGCCGCCATCGCCTGCGCCTTCACCGCCGAAGGCGGCTCGGCCAGCGGTGCGGCCACCGGCTGCGGCGGCATGTCCAGGCGGCGTGCTTCCTCGGCGAATTCCGCATCGAGTTCGCGCTCGGCATCGTCGTCGAACAGCCTGTCGTCGGCATCGTCGGCCGACGGCACCGGCGCGGCCTGCCAGGCCTCGTGGCAATGCGCGCACATTACCTTGCGGCCGACCGCCCCGATGGCGTCGTTGGCCACCTGGTAGCGGGTCTGGCAATTGGGGCAGGTGATGATCATGGGGCCGATAAAATTGTTGCGAACGGGTCAACCGCAACGCAACCCTAACCAGCAGCGGTTAAGACTCCTCAAACCCCCGCAACGGTTTGGCCCCGATACCGACTTTCTCGGCATCCGGCGGGCCCGGCCGCCGCAACATTGCCCTTGCTGCTGCTATGATGCCGCTGCCGCTGATTCGGAGAGAAAGCGCATTGATCGAATTTACCGATGTCGGGCTCCGCTATGGTGAAGGGCCGGAAATCCTCAAGGACCTGAGCTTTCGCGTCGAGCCGGGCACCTTCCATTTCCTCACCGGCCCATCCGGATCTGGCAAGACCTCGCTGCTGCGCCTGCTGCTGCTGTCGCTGAAGCCCACGCGCGGCCGCATCACCATGTTCGGCCAGGACGTGTCGCGTCTCGATCGCGACCGCCTGCTGCAGATGCGCCGCCATATCGGCATCGTCTTTCAGGAATTCCGCCTGCTCGATCACCTGACGACGTTCGAGAACGTCGCCTTGCCCTTGCGCGTCCTCGGCCAGCCCGAAGCCGATTACCGCTCCAATGTCGAAGAGCTGTTGACCTGGGTCGGCCTCGGCACCCGCATGGATGCCCATCCGCCGCTCCTCTCCGGTGGCGAAAAGCAGCGCGCCGCCATTGCCCGCGCCGTCATCGCCCGGCCCGAACTGCTGCTGGCGGACGAGCCCACCGGCAATGTCGATCCCGATCTTTCCGAACGGCTCGTGCACCTGTTTGCCGAGCTCAACCGCTCCGGCACCACCATTATCCTTGCGACCCACGAATTGCCCCTGCTCGACAAGTTCGACTATCCCCGCATGGTGCTGAACGGCGGGAGGGTCGCCATCCATGATTGAGCTCCTGAGCCGCCGCCGCAATCGCGCCGCCCCCATCGTGCCCGCGCGCTCGGTCGCCGGGCGCACCCTGCTCCTCCTCATCGCCATCATGACGTTCCTCTCCGCCGTCACCCTCGGCGGCGTCGTCCTGGTGCAGAAATCGGCCATCGCCTGGTCGGCCGATGTCGGGCGCGAAGTCACCATCCAGATCCGTCCCGTCGAGGGCGAGGTCATGGACAGCAATCTGCGCACCGCCGTCTCGCTCGCCGAGGCGACGCCCGGCGTGGCCAGCGCCCGTGCCCTCAGCCTCGATGAGAACCGCAAGCTCATCGAGCCGTGGCTTGGCACCGGGCTCGACCTGTCCGCCATCGACGTGCCGCGCCTCGTCGTCGTCGAACTCTCCGATCCCGCCGACGCCGATATCGCCAAGCTGGCCGAGGACCTGAAAGCCGTGAAGGGCGCCAGCCTCGACACGCACGCCGCCTGGCGTCAGCAGCTCAACACCATGGCCGGCACCATCGTCGTCTCCGGCCTGCTCGTCCTCGCCCTGATCGTCGTCGCCACCGTGCTGGCGGTGATCTTTGCGACGCGCGGCACCATGGCCTCCAACCGCGAGATCGTCGATGTCCTGCATTTCATCGGCGCTTCCAACAGCTTCATTGCCGGCGAATTCCAGGGCCGGTTCCTCGCCATCGGCTTGCGCGGCGGCGTCATCGGGGGCCTGTGCGCCATCCTCTTCTTCTTCATCGTCGGCGCCGCCGTCGGCAACGTCGCCCCGGAAGCTGCGGGCGCCCAGCTTGGCGTCTTCTTCGGGCGCTTCGCTTTGGGCATCGACGGCATCATCGGCATCGCCGCCATGATCCCCGTCATCGCCGCCATGACCGCCATCACCTCCCGCCTCACCGTCCGCCGGTTTTTGACGCAGATTTCGTGAGCGGGCGCGGGCGTGAGGGAAAAGGCAGGCACCCTGCTCTTTTCACCCCCCTCCCAACCTCTCCCGCAAGGGGGGAGGTGCTCATCGAGTTTTTTGAACGCTTAGTTTCCTACATACGCGGTGCAACACCCTCCCCCTTGCGGGGCTTCGCGGCCGGTCAGCGCTCGCGCTGACGGAGGGCGCCAGTGGCGCCATCCGAGGCAAGAAGGCCATGAGAGCTATGCTCGAATGGTTGGCAAGGGGAGGGGTGAAGTCGAGCAGGATCTATCGATCCTCCTCAATCCAACAACGAGTCCTCCCCGGCCTTGAGCCGGGGCCCAGCTTGTTTTCACTCTTCATCCTCTTCCCCGATGTCCTCGCCCTCCCAGTAGCCGAGCGGTGACAGCCTGCCGCCTTCCTTGAACGTGCCGTCGTAGCGGTGGAACCCCGACAGCCCGACATCGACGCGGACACGGCCGCTGTCCGGATATTCGATCACTTCGGCATTGGTATTGTTCGACAGTGCCAGGTAGCGCAACGGCTCGCTGCCGGTATTGATGAGCTGGTGGGCCGCGCCGGCTGCCGGAGCCCCGAGGCAATCGCCCGCACGGACGGCAATTCGTTCATCGCCAAAGCGATACACGCCACTCCCCGAAAGGATGAAGAACATCTCGTCCGACGTATGGTGCCGGTGAAACGGCATGGATGTCTTGCCGGGCGGAACGACGAGATAATTCGCTCCCAGCGCCCTCAGGCCAAGCGCCGTGCCGATTTCGGCATAGGCATTGGCAAAGCGCGTGCCCGCGGTATCGGATTTGAGCGGCAGCGCATCGAGGTTGATGACGGCTTCGGTCATAGTCTGCATTCCTTGCAATCGGCCACGGCAGCTTTTTGGGAGCATCGACCAACCGCATAGCATCGGCAATGGGGGTTGGGGGGTGATACGACCCGGATTTATCGATCCTGCTCGATCTCTCAACTTCCTTAACCTCGACACCCCCGCTAACATTCTCCGGCCAACCTCGGAGACTCCCATGGCCCTCAGGGCGCTGCGCTCGGCGCTGTTCTATCTCGCCTTTCTCGGCCAGACCGTCATCCTCGCCATCATCGTCGGCACGATCGGCATCATCTTCGGGCGCACCCGTATCGGGCTCGCCATCGCGCGCTATTGGGGCAATGCCAATCTCTTTCTGCTGCGTATCCTTGTCGGCATCAGGACCGAAGTCACCGGCATCGAGAACCTGCCGCCGGGCGGCTGCATCATCGCCTCCAAGCACCAGAGTGACTGGGACGTCTTTGCCGTCCTGCCGCATGTCGAGCGCCCCGCCTACATCGTCAAGAAAGAGCTCATGCGCATTCCCTTCTTCGGCTGGGCGGCACGCTCGCTCGGCTGCATCGAGGTCGATCGCAAGAAGGGCGGCGACGCCATCCCCTCCATGCTCGCCGAGGCGAAACGCGAACTCGATGCCGGCGCCCGCATCATCATCTTTCCCGAAGGCACGAGACGCGCGCCCTTGGCCCCGCCGGCCTACAAATACGGGCTGGCGCGCATGTATTCCGAGCTCGGCGTCCCCGTCGTGCCGGTGGCACTCAATTCCGGGCTCTTCTGGGGGCGCAATTCGCTGCTGCTCTGGCCGGGCACGGCGCGCGCCGAATTCCTGCCCGCGATTCCGCCCGGACTCGCGCTCGAGGACTTTCAGAAGCAACTGATCGATACAATTGAAACCAAATCGAATCTGCTGGCGTTAGAAGCCATCGACGAAGGCCTCGCGCGCCCGCTGACGCCCGCCCTCGCCGAGCGCATCGCCGCCCTCAAGGCCGGCCGGAATGCCTGATCCGGTCTTTCGCCCGGTTCAGCGGGCGACGGGCGTCTATACTATATGTTGACAGTTTAGATGATAGAACCCATAGATGTTGGCATCGGCATCGCAGCCTGTTGACAACTTTAGGAAAATTGTTCTATCTTTGTTCTCTTGAGGAAAGAGGGACTGTGATGGTCGCAAAGCTTGAGCAGATGCGTGGCCCCGCCGGCTTCCAGCGCACCGTCAGCTGGCGCGGCAAGTCCGGACGTGCCTATCCCCTGACCCTGCACCGGCTCGACGATTTCCTTTTGCGCGCCGGCACGCTCTATGTCGTTGCCAACGGCGCCATGGTCCTCTGGGTCGGCACCGATGCCGATGTCATCAACGACCAGCAGAGCCGTGCCCGCTTCCGCCTCGCCATCGATTGCGCCGATCGCGTCTTCAGCCTCGACGCGCCGCTCGACGACGTCGAGAAGATGACCCTCGTCTGGGATCTCGAAGGCGCCGAACCGGAAGCCGGTCTCTCGGCCGCCTGAGGGACCAAAATCCGTTCATATATCGTTCATCTGCTGTTATTTTTCGTTCATCTGCCGTTCATCCGCCCGGCAAAATTGTGGCAAAGAGCCTCAACCGGCGGCCCGCGCCTCCTTGAGCAGCGTCACCACCGCCTGCAATTGCCGGTCCTTCATGCCGAGTTTTTCGAGATGCTCGGCGGTGTTGATGACATAATCGATATTGCGCCCCGATTGCCCGAGCCCGTCGCGCACCAGCCGCGCCTGCTCCTCGGGCGGCAGCCGCCCGGCATACTGCACGTGCCGCTCATCGACGAGGAAAGCCAAGGCGGTGACGGTTCGCCCATCGCTCAGCCGCACCGGGCGGTTGGCTTCGCGATAGACGCCGGTCACCTGCTCGCGCTCGCGCAGGTATTCGTGCGTCGCCTTCCAGTTCTCGTCGGCAACCTCGAAGGCCATGCCCCGACACGAGCCGCCGCGCGTCAGCCCGAACACCAGGCCCGGTTTTTCCGGCGTGCCGCGATGCGTATGCGAATAGATCGAAAGGCTGCGATGCGCGCCGCGCAGCAGCGCCACCTGGCTTGCAACGAATGGAAAACCCGGATTCCAGATCAGCGATCCATAGCCGAAAACCCAGTGGCCTTGGGCGGGCAACGCATTGATAGTCATGACTTGTCGTCCGGTGTGATTCGGGTGGTTTCGTAACGTGCAGCGCCAGAGGGGATTGCAAAGATCATGAAGCGGCTCGTCCTCGTCATCGTTGCACTTGTCGTTATCGTTGGCCTGCTCTGGGTCGGCACCTGGTTCTACCTCGCCTATCAGGTGCGCTCGCTGGTGGCGAGCCTCGGCGATACCGATGGCGTTTCCGACCCGAAAATCACCTGCACCGCCCTTGATGTCCGTGGGTTTCCGCTGGCGCTCGAAGCCGTTTGCGACGGCGCCAAGCTCGTCCAGGGTGATTTTACCGCCGATCTCACGCAGTTGCGCGCACACTATTCGATCCTGCATCCCTCGCGCATCGATGCCAATGCGACGAGCCCGCTGGTCCTCGCCGATGCCTTCACCGGCAGCCGCCAGCGCCTCGATTGGCAGGGCTTCGACGTCGATGCGGGGCTCGCCGAGTTCCGCCGCATCAGCGACGTGAACCTCACCGTCGACGAACTGACGGTCAACAATACCGTACCCATCGATCATCTCGTCGGCAGCACCGAGCGCATCGATGCGCACCTGCTCGATATTCCCGAGCAGCACGATGCCGCCAAGGGCCTGGCAGCGCTCTCGCTTTACGCCGAGGCCAGCGCCATCGACGCGCCGGGCTTTGCCGTCGCCGACGGCACGCTCGATGCCGAAGCCGAACTCAACGGTGTGCCCGATTCGCTCACTACCTTTTTCGGTCCGGACCTCCTGCGCCACATCCAGCAGGCCGGCGGCAAGCTCAACATCATCGGCCTGCGCGGCGCCGACGAAACGACCTCGTTCGAATTGACCGGCAATCTCGGGCTCGATGCCGAGATGCGCACCGACGGCCAGTTGCAGCTCGTCTCCAACGGCCTCGTCGAACGGCTCAACGGCCTGATCCCGGCGCAGATGCAGCCGCTGATCGTCGGCCAGCCGGCCGAGGACGGCAGCTATTCCCAGACGCTGACCTTCAAATCCGGCGTCATCTTTTCCGGCCTCGTGCCGGTCGGCATGGTGCCGCCCCTCATGTAAGAAAACTCAGGCGTCTTCGCCGCCACCATGGTCGCGCTTGATCGGCGTTGCCGGCGCTGCCGCCTCATGCGGGCGGCCAAAATCGGGCGCCGCTGTTTCCTGGCCGGCATCGATGATCGAGCGGCGGATGGCGCGGGTGCGCGTGAACCAGGCTTCCAGCGCCGGCCCGTCGCCCATGCGCACAGCCCGCTGCAGCACCGACAAGTCCTCAAGGAAACGCCCGAGCATTTCCAGGACCGCATCGCGATTGGTGAGAAAGACATCGCGCCACATCACTGGATCGGACGCGGCGATACGCGTGAAATCCCGGAAACCCGAGGCCGAAAACTTGATCACTTCCGATTTCGTCGCCGTTTCGAGGTCGGCGACCGTGCCGACGATGTTGTAGGCCACGAGATGCGGGATATGGCTGGTGATCGCCAGCACCATGTCGTGGTGGCCGGCATCCATCACCTCGACCTTCGAGCCCATGCCGCGCCAGAAGGCTTCGAGCTTCGCCACGGCTTCCCGATCGACGCCCGGTTCGGGCGTCAGCACGCACCAGCGGTTGACGAAGAGTTCCGGAAAGCCTGCGGCCGGGCCGGAATGCTCGGTCCCGGCGATCGGATGGCCGGGAATGAAATGCACCCCTTGCGGAACGAGCGGCGCCAGCGCCTTCACGACGAACCCCTTGACAGAGCCGACGTCGGAAAGGATGGCGCCGGGCTTCAACGCTCCGGCGATCGACTTCGCTACGGCTTCATAGGCGCCGACCGGCGTGCACAGGATGACGAGGTCGGCGTCGCGCACCGCTTCCGCTGCATCGAGCGTATAGATGTCGCCCAGCCCCAGCTCGCGCGCTTCATCGAGCGTTTCCTCTTTGCGGGTGGCAATAGCAATGGTCTTGGCCAGCCCCTTTTGCCGCGCCGCCCGCGCGATCGAGGAACCGATGAGGCCGATGCCGATCAGCGCCAGTTTCTGGAACATCAAATGTCGCCCCCGATCGCCCCGAAGTCCTTGAGTATCTCGGCCACGCGCCGCATCGGTGTTTCCAGTCCGATGGAAATGCGCAGGCCGTTTTCAATGCCGTAGCTGTGCATCTCGCGCACCAGCAGGCCCTGGTCGCGCAGGGCCGTGAACGCCGCCTTGGCGGTCGCCGCATCGGCGAACAAAGCCAGGATGAAATTGCCCTGGCTCGGCGGCACCTTGATCGCGTTGCCGGCCAGCGCCTTGCTGAGCCAGTCGCGCCAGCGCGCATTGTGCTCGCGCAGCTTCGCCGTGAATTCCGTGTCGCGCGCCGCCGCCGCAGCCGCCGCCTGCCCGGCCAGCGTCACGTTGAACGGCCCGCGCAGCCGATGGACGGAATCGACGATGTGCGGCGGCCCATACATCCAGCCGACACGCTCGCCGGCAATCCCCATCTTCGAGAACGTCCGGACCATCACGACGTTTTCGAACTCGTCGACGAGATCGATGCCGACCGAATAATCGTCCGCCGTCACGTATTCGGCATAGGCGCTGTCGATGACGAGCAGGATATCGGGTCTCAGCCCGACATGCAGGCGCCGCAGCTCGTCGCTATTGAGATAGGTGCCGGTCGGGTTGTTGGGGTTGGCGAGAAAGACGATGCGCGTGCGCTCGGTCACCGCCGCCAGCAGCGCCTCGATATCCGCGCAAAAGTCCTTTTCCGGCGCCATCACGATCTCGGCCGAAGCGCCGCGTGTGATGATCGGATAGACGTTGAAGCCATATTGGCTCATTACCGCCTGGTCGCCTTCGCCGAGATAGATCTGGGCCAAAAGATGCAGGATATCGTCGGAACCGAATCCGCAAACGATGCGGTTGGGATCGAGCCCGTGCACCTCGCCCAAGGCCTCGCGCAACAGGCGCGACGAACCTTCCGGATAGATATGGATCTTGCCCGCCATTTCGCGAAAGGCCGCGACTGCCTTGGGGCTCGCACCGAGCGGGCTTTCATTGGCCGAAAGCTTCACCAGCGTCACGCCCTCCGGCACGTCGGAACGGCCGGGCACATAGGGCGCGATATCGAGGATGCCGGGCTGCGGCGTGGGGCGATCGGGCATGGGGACACGGGAGAGGTCGGCGGAAAACGCGCCGGACCATAAAGAACTATTCGGCTTTGGGAAAGCGCGCTTCCAGCCAGTCGATCGCAAACGGCACGATCCCGTCGGCCGGAACCAGAACGGCCTCGGCCTTCCCGATCCTGCCCCTGTTGCCGCGCCCGGTCGCCAGGAACGCTTCGACGACGTCGGCGAAGTAATCTTCATCGAGCCCGGCAACGACGGGATGGGAGGTGTTGAACTCCTCGAACCAGCGCCAGACGACCTTGCCGTCATCGAGGATCGGCTCCTCGCGGCGGACGATCCGCTTGTTCGGAATGTCGGCCATGGCCTCGGCATGGTGCAGCAGCGTCATCGTATCGAGCGGCGCGCCGAGCATTGCGACCTTGCCGCCGGCTTCGACCAGTTTGGCAAAGGGTGTCTTTTCGCCATAGCCGTAATCGAGCGGATGTTCGGCGGTCAGCCATTCGGCCTGGGCGCCGAGCGCCGCACAGGAAGCGCCGGGATTGCCGCTGCGCAGGGCACCGGGCGTCGTGCGCACCAGTTCCACGAAAGCGCCATTGTCGCGCGTCGCCCGGCTGGTTTGGGGATCGAAAGGCGGAACGTCCGGCTTGATGCCGTCGGGAACCGCGCCGCGCAAACGGCGAACGCCATCGGCATTGCCCCAGTCGGTATAAACGAGCAGCGTTCCTTCAGCGCCGATGACGTCCCGAATGGCGCCGATCAGACTGTCCGGCCCGCCGATGATCGGGCCCAGCTTGCGCAGCGCCGCATGCGCCATCACCGTGTCGCCGGCGGCAAGGCCGAACGCTGCAAGATCGGCGGCGAGCGAGCGGCGCGTTGCTAGATCGGGCACGATCTAGCGGGCGTAGGCTGCCCGCACCGGCTCTTCCTCTCGCGGCGCCTGGCGGGCATCGTAGACTTCACGTGCCGCAACGATGGCGTCGTGGTTTTCAGCCGACCAGTCCCAGAGCGCATCGATCGGCCCGGTCAGGGTCTTGCCGAGGCCGGTGAGGCTGTATTCGACGCGCGGCGGGATTTCAGGATAGACCGAGCGCGTAACCAGCCCGTCGCGCTCGAGATTGCGCAGGGTCAGCGTCAGCATGCGCTGCGAGACGCCGTTGATCGAGCGCTTGAGTTCGTTGAAACGCAGCGTACCGCTGCGCGACAGCATGCCCACCACCATGACGCTCCACTTGTCGCCGATGCGGTTGAGCACATCCGACATGCGCAGGCAGTTGGAATGCTGGGTTGTGTCCTTCAGTGACATTTGCTCATGCCTCCGCATGAATGTTTCCTCCAATATAGTGTCGGTTACAAAAAGTTCCTAGTGCAGCCTGGCGGCAATGGACTTTGCGCCCAGCCCGCGACAATGATGCGGGGCCAAATCGAGGGAGCCGCCATGACCAGCGCACGTGTCGCAGAACTTCTGAACGCCATGACGCTGGAAGAACAGGTCAGCCTGCTCTCCGGCGAAGACTTCTGGTCGACCTCCGCCATCGAACGGCTCGGCATCGGCAAATTGCACGTGACCGACGGCCCCAATGGCGCACGCGGCGGCGGCTCGCTGATCGGCGGCATCAAGTCGGCAGCCTTTCCCGTCGGCATTGCGCTGGGCGCCACCTGGAACGTCGAACTGGTCAACGCCATCGGCTCGGCTCTGGCCGACGAAGTGAAATCCAAGGGCGCCCACATGTCGCTGGCGCCCACGGTCAACATCCACCGTTCGGTCACCAACGGCCGCAATTTCGAATGCTATTCCGAAGACCCGGTGCTGACCGCACGCCTTGCCGCCGCCTACATCAAGGGCCTGCAGGCCAAGGGCGTCGCCGCCACCATCAAGCATTTCGTCGGCAACGAGAGCGAAATCGAGCGCACTTCGATGAGTTCGGAGATCGACGAGCGCAGCCTGCGCGAAATCTACCTCCTGCCTTTCGAGGTCGCGGTGAAGGACGCCGGCACCTGGGGCGTAATGAGTTCCTACAACCGGCTCAACGGTACTTTCGCATCAGAAAATCCCTGGCTCTTGACCAAGGTGCTGCGCGACGAATGGCACTATGACGGCATCGTCATGTCGGACTGGTTCGGCTCGCATTCGACGGCGCCGACCGTCAATGCCGGGCTCGATCTCGAAATGCCCGGGCCAACGCGCGACCGCGGCGCAAAGCTCGTCGCCTCCGTAAGAAGCGGCGAGGTCAGCGCTGAAACCATTGCCGAACGCGCCCGCGCCATGCTGGTGCTGCTGGAGCGCACCGGCGCGCTCGACGATCACCGCCAGCACGAGGAACGCGCCGACGACCGGCCCGAACACCGCGCGCTCATCCGCCGCGCCGGCGCCGAGGCCATGGTCCTGCTGAAGAACAACGGCGTGCTGCCGCTGATGAGCCCGGGCCGGATTGCCGTCATCGGCCCCAATGCCAGGGTGGCGCAGATCATGGGCGGCGGCAGCGCCCAGCTCAATCCGCACTATCGCGTCTCGCCCTACGAGGGCCTCGCCGCAGCCCTCGGCGAGGAGCGCCTCGCCTATGCTCACGGCGCGACCAACCACCGCTTCGAGCCGCTGCTGACCGGCCCGTTCCGCGCCGACTATTACGCCTCGACCGATCTTTCCGGTCCCGTCGTTCACAGCGAAATCCAGACTAACGCCGAAGCCTTCTGGATTGGCCGGATCGGGGGCGGCAAGGTCGATCCACACGCCTTTTCGGCGCGGTTGACCGGCACGTTCACGCCCGAACATTCGGGCCTGCATCGCGTCGGGCTCTATAGCGCCGGGCTGGCCAAGCTCTATGTCGATGGCAAGCTCGTCGCCGATTCCTGGACTGACTGGAGCCCCGGCCACACTTTCTTTGAGGAGGGCAATGACGAGGTGATCGGCGAGATCGAACTTGAAGCCGGCCATTCTCATGAGATCGCCATCGAATTCGCCACGCGGCCGGCCAAGACGCTCGGCCTTGCCGGCTTCCGCGCCGGCATCGGCTTTCCGCTTGGCGATGCCGCCATTGCCGAGGCTGCAAAAATCGCCGAAGAGGCCGATGTCGCGCTCGTTTTCATCGGCCGCAACGGCGAATGGGACACCGAAGGCTCGGACCTTGCCGATATCGCCCTGCCCGGCCGCCAGAACGAATTGGTCGCCGCCGTCGCCGCCGCCAATCCCAACACCGTCGTCGTGCTGCAGACCGGCGGGCCGGTCGAAATGCCGTGGCTCGACGATGTCGCGGCCCTGCTCGAAGCCTGGTATCCAGGCCAGGAGGCCGGCAATGCTATCGCCGATGTCCTCACCGGCGCCGCCGAACCGGGCGGGCGCCTGCCGCAGAGCTTTCCGGCGCGCTGGCGCGATAACCCGGCGCAAAGCCAGGACCCGGAAGTCTATCCCGGGCTGGCCGGCAAGGTGCGCTACGAGGAAGGCGTCTTCATCGGCTACCGCCACTACGAAAAGACCGGCATCAAGCCGCTCTTCCCCTTCGGCTTCGGCCTTTCCTATACGCGGTTCAAGCTCTCGGATTTTGCCATCGACGACAGTGCCTTCGAAAGCGACGGGCGGGTGAGGGTTTCGCTGAGCGTCACCAATGAGGGCGAGCGCGCCGGCAGCACCGTGGTGCAGCTCTATGTCGGCGATCCCGAAGCCTCGGTGCCGCGCCCCGCAAAGGAACTCAAGGCCTTCGCCAAGCTAGCGCTGGCGCCCGGCGAAAGCCGCACGGTGAGCCTCGACCTCGCCGACCGCGACTTCGCCTTCTATGCGGTTGCGGCGCGGCACTGGAAGGTCGAGCCCGGCGCATTCACGATCCTCATAGGGACCTCGGCCGAGGACATCGTCTTTACCGGCGAGGTCAGCCGCAATACGGCCTTGCTGCTGCCTGTCTAGGCTGCTTTTTCGAACTGCGCCTTGTGGAGCCCGATATAATAGTCGAGCTCCGCATTGCCCTTGCCGAGCGCCGTCATCACCGCCCCCATGAAGGCGACCGGCGCCGTACCCGCAGCTGTGATGATCCTGTCGCTGGTCACCGCGCCCGGCACGTCGCGATAGAAATCCCCACCGGCATAACCGCTGTCGGCGACTTCCTTTACGCCATTGCCGGTATGCGGACGCGCATCGATGAGGCCGGTCCTTGCCAGCGCCCAGACGCCATCGCAGATGGCGCCGACCACCTTGCCGGCCGCGTGCGCGCGGGCCGCGACGTCACCCACGTCGACGCCCTTGCGCCAGCCTTCGCCGCCGCAGATCAGCAGCACATCGAGTTTGGCGGGATCGACCTCGGCAAAGCCCATATCCGGGGTCACCTGCAACCCGCCCATCGAAGTGACGGGCGCGCCGTCCGGCGTCGCATAGCGAGTCTCAAAGCCATAAAAGCCGCGGCCGGCGCCGTTGATGAGCGCCGTTTCCCAATCGGCGAATTCCGGCGGCAAAAGCGTTACGATCGTTGTCATCGGGCAACTCCTTGCTGTTTTCTCGAGCTTGCAGCGAACCCGTGTCGGAATCTGTCAGCAGGCTGCCCCGCTTTCGCCTTCACAAGCCCGTAAGCGCCGGTTGCGGAGGTTGAGACGCAACCCCGCCGCTGCTAGAAAGCGCCCGACACGTCGTTCCAGGAAAGCCCCTTGATTTCGATTCGTTCCCTCGCCGCGATGCTGCTCGCCTTCGTCCTCGCCCTTGCGGCGCCGATGACGGCCTTCGCCAACCCGCAGCTGCTGGTGGATATGAATTCGGGCGCCGTGCTCTATGAAAAGGATGCGGGCCTGCCCTGGCACCCGGCCTCGCTCACCAAGCTGATGACGGCGTTCGTCACCTTCAGCGCCATCGCCGAGGGACGGGTGAACCTCGATACGCCGGTGATCGTCTCCCAGCACGCCTGGAACATGGCGCCCAGCAAATCCGGCCTCAAGGTCGGTTCGGCCCTGTCGATGCGCGATGCGCTTTATGTGATGCTGGTGAAGTCGGCCAACGACATCGCCGTCGCCATCGCCGAAACCGTCGCCGGGTCGGAACCCGCATTCGTTCAGGAAATGAACGCCACGGCGCAAAAGCTCGGCCTCGGCAACACCCATTACGTCGATGCCAACGGCCTGCACGACGACGGCAACGTCACCTCGGCGCGCGACCTTGCCGTCCTCTCGCTCTATATCCGGCAGCTCTATCCGCAATACCTGCCGATCTTCGGCACCGAGGCGGTAACGCTCGGCAAGGTCAACCTCAAGTCCAACAATAACCTGCTGACCCACTTCATCGGCACGACCGGCATGAAGACCGGCTATATCTGCGCCTCCGGCCAGAACATCGTCGCGACCGTCGAACGCGGCGGGCACGCGCTTATGGCCGTGGTGCTAGGCAGTGCCACCGTGCGCGAGCGTGGCGAGATGACGGCGGAAATGTTCCTGCGCGGGCTTTCCGGCGCCGCCACCAGCACCGGCAAGTCGGTGTTGCAGGTGTCCAATGTCGCGGGCGCCCCCACCGACATGCGCCCGCTCGTTTGCGGCAAGGGCGCCAAGGCCTATCTGGCCGAACGTGCCGCCGAATATCCGATGGGTCTCAAGGGACAGCCGAGCTTCTTGACCGACAAGATCGAGCCGCGCACCTATGTCGCAACCGATCTCGGCCAGCTCCGCGACGTGCCGCTGCCGCGTCCGCGCCCGTTCGGCGCGCCGGAAGGCACGTCCTTTGCCGATCTCACCCCGGTCTCAGCGCCGGTGCCGGCGACACGGCCCTGATCAGCCAGCTTTCTTTGCAATAGTGAAGCGCAGCACCTCGCCCTCGATGGCGAGCGTGCAGTCATGCCCGTTCTGCCGGCAATAGAGCGGGATATCGATCCTAGCCACGGGGTCGGTTGCGAGCACGACAAGCCCCGAGCCCGCCGGCAGCCTCGCCAGCCGCTTTTCCATGCGCAGCACCGGCAGCGGGCACTTTTCGCCGCGCGTATCGAGAACCGGCGCCTCAGTCGGCAAGGAGCAGGACCCAGTAGGTGCCGTAATCGGACGAGGGATTATAGGCGACACCGACCCCACCGCGATGCGCCGCTGCATCGGCCAGGACCGCCGCGTCGGCCGGGCTGTTGCGCCAGCCCGAGAATGTTTCTGCGAAGTTGGAATAGCCGGCGCTGATGCGGATGGCGCGGGCATTCTGCGGCAGTGACGGCGGCTTGCCGCTCGATGAATATTGCGTTGCCAGCGTCTGGGCGAGACTGTCGAGCCCGCTGTCGCCGCTGAGCGCCGGCGCGCCGGTCGTCGCGCGGTAATGATTGATGATGTTGAGCGCCTCGCGCTTGTCGAGCACGGCGCCAGGCCTGTCCATCTGCGCCACCAGGCCCGGGGCCAGGCCGCCGCCGCCACCGCCGAACCCGAAGCTGCAGCCGGCAAGCGCAGCCCCCATAACGAGCATCGCGATAAGACGGACGGGCGGCCGGGGAACGGTCGTCACGGGCATGGAGCTTCCTCTCGGTTGGGATATCGGCTTTGCGTTCCAATACCTCAATGTCAAAAGTGGGGCGAGAGCAAGGTCCCTATTCGGCGGCCAGCGCATTCCGGTAGGCCGAACGCTGCGCGATGACGGCACACACGAAAAGCTGGATCTGGTGGAAGATCATGATCGGCAGCACGATGAGGCCAATGGAGCGCCCGGCGAACAGGATGTTGGCCATCGGCAGGCCGCTGGCGAGGCTCTTCTTGGAGCCGCAGAACAGCAGCACGATGGCATCGGCATAGGGCATCTTGGAAGCCCGGCCGACGGCAACCGTACCGACCATGATGATCGCCAGCATGACGATGTCGGCGACGACCATGATGGCGAGCTCCCACGGCTCGACCTGCGACCAGATGCCGGCAACGACGCCGGCGCTGAACGCCGAATAGACGATCAGGAGGATCGAGCCGCGGTCGACGATGCGCGTGAGCTTGCCGTGCCGCTTGATCCAGTTGCCGATCAGCGGCCGCAGCGCCTGCCCGACGATGAAGGGCAACAGCAATTGCACCCCGATATCGATGATCGCCTGCCCATCGAACCCGCCGCCATTGGTATGGATCAGCGCACCGGCGAGCAGCGGCGTGACGATGACGCCGAGGAGGTTGGAAACCGAGGCCGCGCACACCGCTGCCGGCACGTTGCCGCCGGCCATCGAGGTGAAGGCGATGGAGGATTGCACCGTCGAGGGCAGGATGGAGATGTAGATTATGCCGACGATGATTTCCGGCGGCAGCACCGGCGCCAATATGATGGAAAAGATGATGCCGATGATCGGAAAGGCAATGAAAGTGCTGGCAAGCACCAGCCCCTGCAGTCGCCAATTGGCGATCCCAGCAACGATCGAGGCGGTATCGAGCCGCGCGCCGTAGATGAAGAACAGTAGCGCCACCGCATAGGTCGTGGCATGCGAAACGACATCGGCCGCAATGCCGCGTGCCGGCAGGATGGTTGCCAGCACCACCGTGCCGATGAGCAGCAGCATGTAGGTGTCGAAGCCAAGGCTCTTGAGGCGGGTGCCGAAGGACATGAAGACCTCTACGGGGATACGCGAAAATCGGCGGCAGTGTAACGGCAAGGCTTGCTAGAATTAAGCGTGATAGCCATGATATCGGCCATCACGAAACATGATCGCAATGCCAAGCCCGCTCAACCTGCCCCCGGCCCTGCTCCGCTCTTTCCTTGCTGTCGCCGAAACCCGGAACTTCACCGAGGCCGCCCGCCGGCTGAACCTGCAGCAATCGACGGTCAGCCAGCACATCGCGCGCCTGGAGGAGGTGGCCGGCCAGCGCCTGCTGACGCGGACCACCCATGCCGTGGCGCTGACCCCCTATGGCGACGCCGTGCGCGAATTCGCCCGCAATATCCTCGATGCCAATGACCGGCTGGCCCGCTATCTCGCCGGATCGGCCCGGCGCGAACGGCTGCGCGTCGGCATTTCCGAGGATTTCGCCATGTCCGAGCTGGCCAACGTCCTGGCGGAATTCTGCGAGGCCAATCCCGGCATCGACCTGGAACTGAGTGTCGGGCTCAGCAACCAGCTCTATCAGCGCTACGATAGCGGCGCGCTCGACGTGATCTTTGCCAAGCGCCAGAGCGGCGACCAGCGCGGCACCGTCGCCTGGCGCGACCACCTCGTCTGGATCGGGCGGCCCGGCTACACCGTCGATCCGGATGCGCCGGTGCCGGTGGTTGCCTATTCTCCGCCCTCGATCACCCGTTCGCGCGCCATCTCCGTGCTCGAAGAGGCGGGACGTGCCTGGCACATGACCTGCGCCAGCGGCAGCCTTAGCGGCCTGCGCGCCGCGGCCCTGGCCGGCCTCGGCGTTGCCGCCCACACGCGCCGGCTCATCCCGTCGGGCCTCGTCGAACTTGGCGAAGAGAACCTGTTGCCTCCTCTGGGTGAGGTCGAGTTCGTGGTCATCGGCCCCGGCCGCCACCATCGGACGGCGCAGGCGCTGATCGCGGCATTGATCGAGAGCACGCCGGTCGCGCCACCGGCGAGTTAGGCCCGCAACATTTACGCATCGGTGTGAAACGCGTACGTTTTGCCTCCGGGAGAACGTACGCAATGGCTACAGTGCAAGTTCGCTACATTGTGCACGATGTCGATGCCGCAATCGCGTTCTACACACGATTGCTGGGCTTCGATCTCGTCATGCATCCCGCTCCCGCCTTCGCGATGCTCTCGCGCGGCGATTTGCGCCTGGTGCTCAGCGCCCCCAATCCTGCCGGCGGTGGCGGTCAATCAATGCCCGACGGAACCGTGCCGCAGCCGGGCGGCTGGAACCGCTTCGCCATCGAGACTTCCGACCTCGCCGCCATGGTGGAAATGCTCCGCGCCGCCGGCACGCATTTTCGCAACGACATCGTCACCGGCGTGGGCGGCAAGCAGATCCTGCTGGAGGACCCCTCGGGCAATCCCATCGAATTGTTCGAGCCGATCCTCAGCGAAGCCAAGCTCAGCCCGTCGGCGTGATTTTCAGCGGCCGCTGAAACTATCGGTTCATCTTGGGCAGTGGTGATCCCGACGCGATTCGAACGCGTGACCCCAGGATTAGGAATCCTGTGCTCTATCCAGCTGAGCTACGGGACCACGAGGCGCTCCTTAGCAAAATCGGGCCCAAGAGAAAACGATAACTTGTCGGCGGCGGCAAAAGCCCGCCCGCGCCGAAGCGTGGACGGGCTGCAGCGCCCTGGATCGATAATGGCCTTAGTCCTTGGTGACTTTCCAGATCGTGCCGCTGCCGTCCTCGGAAACGAAGAGCGCGCCATCCGGGGAAACGGCAACGCCGACCGGGCGGCCCCAGACATTGTCGGCATCGACGACGAACCCGGTCATGAAGTCCTGGTAGGTACCGGTGGCCTTGCCGTCATCGCCGATGGCGATCCTCACCACCTTGTAGCCGGTGCGCTGGCCGCGGTTCCATGACCCGTGCAGGGCAACGAACGCATCGCCCTTGTAGTCGGCGCCGAACGCGTCATTGTCGTAAAAGACGATGTTGAGCGGGGCAGAATGGGCCTGCAGCAGCACGTCGGCCACATCGACCTTGCCGTCGAGATCCTTGCGCGGCTCGTCGGTCCAGCGCGGGTCGGGATTGCTGCCGACATAATACCAGGGCCAGCCGTAAAAGCTGCCATCGGCAACCGAGGTCACGTATTCGAACGGTACGTTGTCCCCCAGTTCGTCGACATTGTTGACTACGCACCAGGGCAGGCCCGTCGATTGCTGCATCGTCATGCCGGCACAGTTGCGCAGGCCCGTCGCGTAATAGCGCTCGTTCTTGCCGTCGGGATCGAAGGCCAGCACCGCGGCGCGCCGTTCCTCGCCGCCCCAAGCAACGCCCAACGGGTGCGAGCTGGCCCAGGCTTCGAGCCCGCCTTCCGGCTCGCGCTCCATCGTTCCGTCGCCGACATTGGAGCCGGAGCCGACGGAATAGTACATGGTCTTGCCGTCGGGCGAGAACACGACGTCGCGCGTCCAGTGATGTTCGGGCGCGATATTGTCGAAGAGCGTTTCAGCCTCGCCCGAGGCGACCGTGTCGCCGCTCTTGTAGGGGAAGCGCTTGAGCCCGTTGCTTTCGGCGACATAGACCCATTGCGGATCGTCCGCCGGATAAAAGGCAATGCCATAGGGTTGCATCAGGCCGGACGCGAAGGTCGATTTCTCCGGTTCGCCGCCGCCTTCGGGAAAGTGGAAGACGAGCACCTCGCCGGCCTGCGAATTGCCGACGAAGAGGTCGCCATTGGGTGCAAAACGGATGGCGCGCGGGTTTTCGATGCCGCTTGCCACCAGTTCCACCGAAAAGCCGTCAGGCACTTTCGGCATCGCATCGGCAAGACGTTCGACGATGCCGGGCGAATTGGACGCCGATTCTGAAGCTGGGGCCGGCTTTTCGAGATCGTCGGGCGTCAACAGGCGCGTAACGCCCGGTGCGTCCTTCTGCCAGTCTCCATAGGCATCCTTGCCCTTGAGGACCGTGGCATCCTGCGCCATCGCGGCTACCGATATTAACGCGCCCAGCGACAGCGCGCTGACAAAGACCAGGTTTTTCAAAGCTTCCCTCCTCTTGAAAGCGACAACGCCGCGGCGTTGTCGCATCTGAAAATCGAGGTAAGCGACGACCCTACTTGGCCTCACCACCTCCTGGCGAAAAGGTCGAAAGATAGGCGATCACATTGGCACGGTCCGTCGCATCCTTGACGGAGATGCCGACCATCTTAGTGCCCTTGACGAAATCGTTGGGCGAGATGAGGAACCGGTCGAGCGTGTCGGCGTCCCAGACTAGCCCGCCCGCACCGGCATCGACCATGGCTTTGGAATACTTGAAGCCCTCATAGGTGCCGGCAGTGCGGCCGACGACGCCGGTGAGAACCGGCCCCATGCGATTCTTTGCCGTATCGCCGATGTCGTGACAGGCGGCGCACACCTTGAAGACCGTTTCACCCGCCGCAGCGTCCTGCGCCTGGACAGGCGCAATGCCGGCGATCAACACAACCAGGGCAAAAGCTTCCCTCTTCACGATCATCCTCTCCGGCCGGAACATCAGGACGTACCAATCCGCATAGGGCAACTCGCCCTCCGTGTGACCGGTTCCCGCTCCGTCAATCAACTTTCGGGGAGATTCAAGACCGCGTTTGCCGGTAAGACTTTGCTCACCAACACCGCCGCAATGGAACCGTCGGAGGGGGCTTCCGTGCTAAAGAGCCGGCGTCCAGGAACCGCTGATGCTCATCGACCAGTCATCACTTCTGCTGGCCATCGGCTTTTCCGCCGCGGCCCTCTGCATTGCATTGCTCATCGGCTGGCTGACCGCCCGCGGCGAGAGCTATCAGTTGACCTTTGCTGCCGGCGTCATGGTCATCGTCATCGGCGTCGTGCTCTATCTGCGCTACACGGTTGGCGCCGCGCTGATGTTCGGCGGGCTTTCCTTTGCCAGCCTCACGCTGGGCTTCGCGATCCTCTGGGGCGCCGCCCGGCAGTTCCGAACGGGACTTTTTCCCCATTTTCCGGTGCTCACGGCCATCATCTTCACCGAAACGCCGCTCATCATGGCTTTTGCCATGGGCTACGACGGCCTGGGCGCCGGGCTGCTCGATCTCTGGGTCTTCCTCTTCATGAGCGCCATGACGTGGAACTATTGGCTCTCGCGCAAGGAAGCGCCGATCCAGATCCGCACGCTCTGCGTCATCTACGTGCTGACGGCGCTGTCCTTCCTCGCCTGCGCCATCGCTTCGCTGTTCCTCAAGCCTCTCTACGGCGCCGGCCCGCCGTCCGGCCTTGTCGAGGACGTCAACAATATCGTCTCCATCATCGGGCTGACCGGCGCCGGCGCCCTGTCGCTGGCACTCAACCAGAGCCGGCTGGCGCGCCGCCATCGACTTGACGCCATGACCGATTCGCTGACCGGTCTCATGAACCGGCGTGCCCTGTTCGAGCGCCACGGCAACCTGCCCCTCCCCGCCCATACCGGCGTACTCGTCTTCGATCTCGATCACTTCAAGGACATCAACGACCGCTTCGGCCACGCCATGGGCGACCAGGTGCTGCAGCGCTTCGCCCAGGCCCTGCAGGACAGCCTCGATCCGCAGGACGTGGCCGCCCGCATCGGCGGCGAAGAATTCGTCCTGGTCATGCGCCGGGCGACGCCCGACATCGCCGTGCTCGTCGCCGAGCGGGTACGCGCCCGCTTCAGCCTCGAAGTCTTCGAAAGCGAGACCGGCCCGCAACGCTACACGGTCAGCGTCGGCGTTGCCTATGCCGACAGGGACGGCGAAAACTTCGATACCATGCTGGCGCGGGCCGACACCGCCCTTTATGGCGCCAAGCGGGCCGGCCGCAATCGCGTCGGCTCGCCCGGCCTCAAACTCGTCGCATAACGGCGCCGTTCCATCCTGTTGCCGACTGGTCACGGCTTTTGCACATTTGCGCCACAGGAGGTGATTTTCGCCGCATTTGCGTGCAATCTGGCCGCATTGTCGATTGAGGCCTGATTTGCTGAAAGCCGGTCTTGTGAGTCTTGCCGCGCTGGCTGCCCTGTCGTTGCCGGCGATGGGGGCGGATTGCCCTGGTCTGGTCGATGGTCCGATGGGCACCGTCGCCTCTATAGTCGACGGCGACACCGTCCTGCTCGATACCGGCGTCGTCGTCCGGCTCGTCGGCATGCAGGCGCCCAAGCTGGCGCTTGGCCGGCCCGGACACACGGACTGGCCGTTGGGCGAAGCGGCACGAACCGCGCTTTCCGACATGGCGCTCGGCCATAAGGTGCTTCTGCGCTACGGCGGCGAACGGCTCGATCGCTACGGCCGCACGCTGGCGCAGATGTTCCTCTCTGACGATGACGACGTCTGGGTGCAGCAGGCCATGCTCGCCTCCGGCTTTGCGCGCGTCTATTCGTTCGCCGACAACCGCGCCTGCTCGGCTCCGCTGCTCGCCGCCGAGAGCGGCGCGCGGGCAAAGCGGCTTGGCATCTGGGCCGAACCCTATTACAGCCTCAAGCAGGCGAACCGGCCGCAAAGCCTTGCCGAGAGCGAGGGCCGCTACGAACTGGTGGAAGGCCGTGTACTGCTGGCAGAGCCCGCGGGCAGGAACATCTATCTCAATTTCGGCCGCAACTGGAACGTGGATTTCACCGCCGTTATCGACCAGAAGGCGAAGTCCCTGTTTGCGGACGGCGGCATCGATCCGCTCCTGCTCAATGGCGCCCTGGTGCGGCTGCGCGGCTGGATCGAGGACAGGGATGGACCGCGCATGGCCGTGACCCATCCGGAACAGATCGAGGTTTTGGCGACACAATGATCGGATTGCGGCAGGCATCGCGAACGGTTCGGGGCGGCTTCATGGCGGCCCTGCTGATAGCGGCGGTCGGCTGCACGCAATTGCTGCCGGGTTCCGAAATCACCGTCACCAAGACCGGCGAGAACAACGCGCCGCCGGTCGCCACTGCCAATGACGGCAGCGACGAGGCCATCGGCCTGCGCGAGCATCCGCGTATCATTGCCAGCTTTGGCGGCGTTTATTCCGACCGGCCGGCCGAGATCATGCTGGCGCGCATCGTCAGCCGCCTGCTCACCGCCGCCAACCAGCCGAACACGCAGTTCACCATTACCATCCTCGATTCCTCCGAGGTCAATGCCTTCGCCCTGCCCGGCGGCTATGTCTATGTCACCCGGGGCATCCTGGCCCTTGCCAACGATTCCAGCGAACTCGCCGCCGTGCTCGCCCACGAGATGGCGCACGTCATCCTCAAGCACGCGCGCGCCCGCACCAACCGTGCCCGCACCGACCAGATCGTCGATCGCGTCATCACCGGCGTGCTCGGCGGCGAACGTGGACAGCAGGCCCAGGAACAGGCCCGCATCTCGATGGCGGCCTTCAGCCAGCAACAGGAGCTCGACGCCGACCACGAGGGCATCATTATTTCCGGCAAGGCCGGCTACGACCCTTACGCGGCGGCGCGTTTCCTCGGCGTCATGGGGCGCTTTGCCAAGTTCTCGGCCGGCGAAACGAGCCAAGGCCAGGACTTCCTGTCCTCGCATCCCTCGACGCCCGATCGCATCCAGAAGGCCATCGAGACGGCCCGCCAGGCCTTCGGCCCGGAAGGCACCGGCGCCCAGGACCGCGACACCTACATGGCCGGCATTGACGGCATGGCCTTCGGCCCCAGCCAGCAGCAGGGCGCCGTCATCGGCCGGCGCTTCGTCCATCCCGGTGCCAAGTTCACCTTCACCGTGCCGCAGGGTTATACGCTGCAGAATTCGCAAGGAGCCGTGGTCGGCGTTGCCGGTGACGGCGAGGCGGTGCGGTTCGATAGCGCCAACGTGCCCGCCAACGTCTCGCTGGTCGATTACCTGCGTTCGGGCTGGATCGCCGGGCTCGACGCTGCCAGCGTCAAGGCCGCGAGCTACAATGGCATCGACATGGCGACCGGTACGGCCAGGACCGACCAATGGTCGTTCCGCGTCTCGGTGATGCGTCTCGACGGCACGGTCTATCGCTTCATCTTTGCCGCCAAATCCGATTCCGGGCGGTTCGCGACGGGAGCCGAGGAGACCCTCCGGAGCTTCCGGCGTGCCTCGGCCAGCGATCTCAACCAGGTGCGCAAGGTCGAGATCAGGACGGTCAAGGCGCGCTCGGGCGATACCGCTGCGGGGCTCGCCCAGCGCATGGCCGGGCTTACGCGCGGCGTCGACCTCTTCTACGTCCTCAACAACCTGTTGCCGGGCGATCCGCTGGTTGCCGGCCAGACCTACAAGGTCGTGGCGCTCGACTAACCAACGAACCCCGTGAACAAAAAGGCCGGCATCGCTGCCGGCCTTTGTAGTTCTATTTAGAAGCGCCTCAGGCCGCTTCTTCCTCGGCCGGATCGGCCTTGGAGCGGCGCGGGCTCTTGGCGAGGTTCTTTTCGATGAGCTGCACCGCTTCGGTCAGCGTCAGCCGGTTGACGGCGGCGATCTCGCGGCTCATGCGGTCCATGGCTTGCTCGAAAAGCTGGCGCTCGGAATACGACTGCTCGGGCTGGTCATCGGAACGATAGAGGTCGCGCACCACTTCCGAAATCGCGATCAGGTCGCCGGAATTGATCTTGGCCTCGTATTCCTGGGCGCGGCGCGACCACATGGTGCGCTTGACGCGAGCCCGGCCGGTAACCGTATCGAGTGCCTTTTTCACGACATCTTCCTCGGCCAGCTTGCGCATGCCGACTGATTTGATCTTGGCGGTAGGGACGCGCAGCGTCAGCTTGTCCTGTTCGAACGAAATGACGAAGAGCTCGAGCGTCAGCCCGGCCACTTCCTGCTCGTCGATGGAGGTGATCATGCCCACGCCATGGGCGGGGTAGACGATATACTCACCGGTCTTGAAACCAAGCCGCTGCACTGACTTCTTGGCAACCATAAGGGTATGCTCCTGCTTGACGCCCGACGGCCGGTTCTTCCGCGACAAAGACCGCCCGTTCCAACTTGTGTTATGTCTCCTTGCGGAGAAGTTGCAGTCGGTAATGCACAAGGGGCCGGGTCCGCGCGACCGGCCGGATGTGTCGTTTTTTATGATCCTTGCAAAAAAACAGTGCCTCGCGGCACCGGGTCATGTGACGGGCTTGACTGCATGTGAAGACAACATAGCACAAAAATTCGGCAGAATCAAAACTGCCGAATCAACGCCGTCGCGCAACAATAATTAACCCCGATTTCGGGGGTGGTCTTGGCCGATAAAAGCTAAGCTCAGTCGCCTTGGCCTGGCGCCTCGGAGAAATACTTCTCGAACTTTCCGGTTACGCCATCCATTTCCTTGGCATCGGCCGGCGGGTCGCGCTTTTCCGTGATATTGGGCCAGACGGAAGCGTATTTCGTGTTGATTTCCAGCCACTTGTCGAGCCCGCTCTCGGTATCGGGCTTGATCGCCTCGGCCGGGCATTCCGGCTCGCAGACGCCGCAATCGATACATTCGTCGGGGTGGATGACCAGCATGTTCTCGCCCTCGTAGAAACAGTCCACGGGGCAGACTTCGACGCAATCCATATATTTGCAGCGAATGCAGTTGTCGGTGACGATGTAGGTCATGCTGTCCTGGCGGTCGCCGCGGCGGCCGCTTTTGCGAGAATCGTGAGAACCCAGCCACAGGGGCGATCGGCTCGTTTGGTGCTAACGCTTTTTGGGCGCCATCGCAAGGCGGACCAGGGGCATCATATTGCCGCGTTTCGCCCGGCTGCAGCAACGTCTTGCTGAAGAGGTAGCCGGGCTCAGTCGCCGTCGTCCTCACGCAACCGGTTGGTCTCGCGCCGCTCCTTCTTGGTCGGCCGCCCCGAGCCGGGCGCCCGTGGCGCCACGGCCGCATCGAAAGCCGAAACTTCGGAACGCGGCAAAGCCGGCGGCGACAGGTCTTCATAGAGCTTTGCCGCTTCCGGCGCCGGCCCGCGCCTGCTGCCCGGATCGACGATCTTCCAGACCAGCAGGCGGCCATGCACCGTCATCGTCAGCACGTCATTGGCGCCGACCTTGTGATCGCTCCCGGTCACCCGTTCGGAATTGACCCGGATAGCGCCGGCCTCGATCAGCTTTTGCGCCAGCGTGCGCGATTTCACCGCGCGCGAAAAGAACAGCCACTTGTCGAGGCGCTGCCTCTCGAGGGCCATCGCCGGCCGTCAGTCCGGCTTGCGGTCGCGCAGCGCCGCAAGGGCCGCGAACGGCGAATCCGGATCGTAAGGACGCTCCCGCCGCTCGCGCTGTGGCCGCTCGAAGCCCTTGTCCTTGCCGTTATTGTCGAACCGGCGCGGCTTGCCCTTGCCGTTGGGGCGGCCACCCTGCTTGCCTTCGGCAGCGGCACCCTGCTGGTCCGGGCGCGAACCGCGATCGAAACGCTGGCGCTGGCCGTTGCCCTGGCGGCCGTGCTGCTCCTGGCGCGCCTCGCCGTCGCCCGCATCGCGGCGCGGACCGTGATGGCGGCGATTGTCGGGCCGCCGGCCGGCCGGGAACCAGACCTCGTCGAATTGCGGCTCGGCCGCAGCTTCCGGGGCCGCTTCCGCATCCGTTGTTTCCGCCGCGACAGGCTCGGCCGTATCGGAACCTGGTTCCGCCGCCTCAGCGGCCACAACCGGTTCGGTTACGCCAGTATCAACCGTTTCGGTCTCAACGACGGGCTCGGTCTCGCCGGTCAGCGGTGTTTCTTCAACTGGCGACTCGCGTTCGGCGGTCTCGTCCGGCGAAGCGAGCGCCGCCTCGATGGCCTGCGCCTCGTTGCCCTCGTCGGCGGCAATCGCCTCCACCGCCGGCTTGGGCGTGCGGCGCACGCGATAGCCCAGCGACGACAGGATGGAAGCAAAGTCTTCGCCCGCACAGCCGAGCAGCGAGGTCATCTCGACGGTGACGCGGAAACCGTTGCCTTCGGCGGCACCGGCCGGCAATTCGCCCTGATGCCGCTTGGGATCGATGGCGATCAGCGGCCGGATGATGTCGGCAAGGCGCTCCAGGATATCGACGCGCACCGCCCGCTTGCCGGCGACCTTGAAGCCCGCGACCTCGTAGAGCCGCGTATCCACCTCGGGATCGATCTCGAACGAGGTCCGCCCCGACAGCACGGTGTGCGGCAGGTCGGACACGCCCGGCTGACGCACGCCGCCATGCTTGAGCGCATAGAGAATCAGCGCCAGCTCGCGCGGCGCCGGCTTCAGGCTCAGCGGCAGGTAGATGTGATAGGCGCCGAACTTGACGCCGTGCTTGCGCATCTTGGCGCGCACGTCCTGGTCGAGCCCCTTGACCTCGTCGGCGACGAGCGCCCGCGGCAGGATGCCGAGATGTTCGGAAAGCTGGAAGGCGATGCCGCGGGCCGCCCCTTCGAGGTCGACCGGCTCGGCCAAGGCCGCAACCAGTTCCAGCTGCGTATTGACGTGATGGCGCAGCCAGAGGTTCAGCCGCTCCTGCACGCGCTCGAGATCGACCCCGGTCAGGCTCTCGTCGGCCAGGACCAGCAGGCGCGGCCTCAGGATGGCGTCGCCTTCGACGAGTTCGGCAACGATCTCGCCGCGCCAGCGCACCCGCCCGTCCGTTGCCAGCACGAATTCCTCGTTCGGCGCCCCCGCCAGCCGGTCGGCCCGGTTGCGGATTTCCGGCGCCACCGCCTGCTCCGCCGCCGAGCGCAGCGCGCGTGCGTCGACCTCGCCCTCGGAGCGGGCCAGGGTGAAACGGAATCCCTCGATCGTGCCGATCAGGTGGCCTTCGAGGCTGACCTCGCCGCGATCGTTTATCTCGGGCTGTACCATGCGTTTGTCTCTCAGGTGACGGATCAGCACGCTGGTCCGGCGATCGACGAAGCGCTGCATGAGCCGCTCGTGCAACGCGTCGGAAAGGCGATCTTCTATGTCACGGGTTGTTTGGCGCCAATACGTTGGATCTTCAAGCCAATTTCTGCGATTTGCGACAAAGGTCCAAGTCCGAACCTGTCGGATGCGGTTCGATAAGGTATCGATGTCACCGGCAATATTGTCGCAGAAGCGTATCTGCTCGGCAATCCAGTCGGGGTCGACAAAACCCTTCCGGCGGAGATCGGAATACAAACGTGTGACAATTTCGCCATGCTGGGCCGGCGAAATGTCGCGATAATCCGGTGTCTGGCAGACTTCCCAGAGCAATTTCACGGCATCCGGGCCGGTCGCCAGCGCTCCGGCTTCGTTGCGGGCGAGGAATTCCAGCGCCGTCTGGTCGGTGGCGATGGGAACGCGGGTCAGGCTCTTGTGCTGCGGCGCTGCTTCCAGGCTCGCCCTGAGGTTGGCGAGCGAGGAGAAGTCCAGCCGCGTATTGCGCCACTGCAGCACCTTCACCGGCTCGAAATCATGCCCCTCGAGGCGCTGCACCAGTTCCTCGTCGAACGGGTCGGCGCCGCCCGTCACCCCGAACGTGCCGTTGCGGACGTGGCGCCCGGCGCGCCCGGCGATCTGGCCGAATTCCGCCGGCGTCAGCGGCCGTGTCTGCCGGCCGTCGAACTTGGTGTCGTCGGCAAAGGCGACATGGTGCACGTCGAGATTGAGCCCCATGCCGATAGCGTCGGTGGCGACGAGGAAATCGACGTCGCCGTTCTGGTACATGTCGACCTGGGCATTGCGCGTGCGCGGGGAAAGCGCCCCCATGACGACGGCGGCACCGCCGCGCTCGCGCCGGATCAGCTCGGCGATGGCATAGACCTGCGCCGCCGAGAAGGCGACGATGGCCGAACGCTGCGGCTGGCGCGAAATCTTCTTGGAGCCGGCATAGGCGAGCTGCGACAGGCGCGGGCGATGCACGATCTCGGCATTGGGCAGCAATTGCCGGATCACCGGCGCCATCGTCGCCGAGCCCAGCAGCAGCGTTTCGCTGATGCCGCGGGCATTGAGGATGCGGTCGGTGAAGACATGGCCGCGATCGAAATCGATCGCCGTCTGGATTTCGTCGATGGCAAGGCATTCGACCGGGATGTCGGACGGCATCGCCTCGACCGTCGCCACCCAATAGCGCGGGCTGGCCGGCACAATGCGTTCCTCGCCGGTGACCAGCGCCACCGCCTGCGCGCCGACACGTTCGACGATGCGGCTATAGACTTCGCGCGCCAGCAGCCTGAGCGGCAGGCCGATCATGCCGCTGCGATGGGCGAGCATGCGGTCGATGGCGAACCAGGTCTTGCCGGTATTTGTCGGGCCGAGCACGGCCTTCAGCGATTGCGAGGAGAGGGCGTCCATGACCCTGGCAATATAGTGACGATCGCGGCAGATGCGAGTGTCGTTAACATTGGAAACGAAAAGCGAACAAAGTCAGACCGAATCGCTACGAATCGGTGAGTCCGGCTTTGTTCTATACCGCCTATAGCGGTGGTCGGTTTGCAGTGACGCTAGACCCTCCAGTTGCCGCGCCGAGCTTAACCTCCGCGGCCGGTTTCGCCGTTCATTTTCGTTGCGCAAAGGTAAATTTCCACCGATTTGCGGCAAACATGAACGCTTTATGAACGATGCCCGCGCGCAATTTCTTTCATCCTTCATGCCCGAACCGCGAGACATCCGCGTCTGCGCACCCGCGATCTTCACGAAAAAGCCTTTGACGTGCCAATTCGGAACAGCGGCGGGGGAATCGCCGGCCCGCTGGAACGTCAGCCCGCTCACGTGTGTTGCCATAGGCAGCAGCAAGGTGATTTTTCAAAATGGCACAAAATCCGAACCCGGCTCCCGAACCGCGCAAGGGCATGCCGGCGGTGAAGCTCGACAAGGGTGAATTCCTGAGACGATTCCTGTCGCAATTTTCCGACAAGGCCTTCGATACGCTCGGCCCCGAACTGCAAGCCGTCGCCGACGCCGCCTGGGACGGCTACAGCCATTCGCGCAAGAGCCCGCGGACGATGAAGGCCGGCCCCGGCTTTGCCGACCCCAACTACGACATCGCCGTCGACTGGATGAATGCCCATAACGTCATCAAGGCGGCGGAAGCCGAATATCGCCAGGAGGACCGTGCGCCACGGGCCCTTGTCATCAACGGTTCGTCGCGCAGCGAGCACACCTGTCCCGGCGAGATGTCGAAATCCTTCCGCCTGACGGCGATGGCCGGCGAGGTGCTGGAAGGTGCAGGGATTTCGGTCGAGCGGCTCGATCTTTCCCGCCTCTCCTCCGAATACGGACGCAATATCCATCCCTGCAAAGCCTGCTTTTCGACCGCTGCGCCGCTCTGCTACTGGCCCTGCTCGTGCTACCCCAATTATTCGCTCGGCCAGACGCAGGACTGGATGAACGACATCTACCCGATGTGGGTCAGGGCCGACGGCATCCTGATCATAACGCCGGTCAACTGGTACCAGGTCTCTTCGCCTCTAAAGCTGATGATGGACCGCATGGTCTGCGCCGATGGCGGCAATCCCGACCCGACGCGGACTCAGGGCAAGCAGGCGCTGCTCGCCAAGAAGATCGAACTCGACCATTGGGACTATCCCCGGCATCTCGCCGGCCGCGTGTTCTCGGTGATTTCGCACGGCGACGTCGAAGGCGCGGAAGGCGTGCGCCGCTCGCTGGCCGATTGGCTCAGCTTCATGCATCTGCAACCTGCCGGCCGCAATGCGCTGCTCGACCGCTATATCGGCTATTGGGAGCCCTACGCGACCAGCCACGAGGCGCTGGATGCCGATATCGCCATGCAGGGAGAGGTCCGCAACGCCGCCGCGACGCTGGCACAGGCCATTCTCGACAAGCGCGCCGGCAACCTGCCGGCGGCCGGCATGGATTTGCACGAGCCGCGACAGAAATAGCGCCCGCCTTACTCCATGCCGGTCAGCACCATGGAGAGATCGCCGACGCTCGTCGTCATCAGGACGCGATAGGGCACGAAATAGCCGGTATCGCGCATCGGTGCGTACCAGATGAGGATATTGTCGGAATTGGCGAGGAAATTGGTGATCTCGGACGTGGTGAAATGCCCCGAGACTGGCGTGTACTTGACCGTGCACAGCACGACCGGCCCCTGATAGCCGGTGCGCTGCGAGGTGGCGACGTCGTCGCCGGAATAGCGCAGGGCGATGTTGAAGCGCTCGACCCCGGTGAAGATGCGCATCTTTTTGTTGCAGAGCGACTTGTCGAGCGCACCGCCCTTGAAGACGAAAGCGGCGAGGAAGTCGTTGACGCCGGTGAGGTGCGAACGCTCGATCGGCACGCGCCCGACGTTGTCGACGATCGGCGGATCGACGACGAACGAGGCGACATTGCCGCCGGCATAGCCGATGCGGATCGAGAAATCCTCGCCATTGGCGTGCGTCGCCAGATCGAACTTGTCGGAGGCGAGCCTGCCGCCGGCAATGCGCCCGGCGCTGTCGGCCTGGGCCGACCCGCTCGCGACCAGTTGCCCGAGGCCCGCGACCTTGGCGGCGACGTCCATCTTGTAGCGCGCACCGTCATCGGAAAGGTCGACTTCGACACTGGCGATGTTCATGCCGCCGAGCGATACGATGTAGCTGGCATGGCTGGAAACCCCGGCGGCAACGGCCGGCGGCACGAAGAGAACGGCAGCGAGTGCGGTCGCCAAAAACCGCAGCGCCTGCACTTTGAAAGGACGGCCCAAGGGGAACCTCGATCATTTCGCACAGGCCCGCTCTGGGGCCCGAATCGCTTTGATCTCCACGGTGCCCACTGATCATAGGCCGTGCAAGCACGGATGCGCCGAAACGCGGCCGCGCGCTGCAGTTTTGATGACGAGCGTTGCCGACAGGTCAGGCCGCGAGCGCTGCACCGGGCACACGCGACTTGACGAGAAACGCCGCTTTCTCTATGGAAGCGCCAGATTTCAGAACACCTCCGGGCCCGATGCGGGGCGAAATGCCCGCATGGAGCCCGTTTTGCGACAGGAACCAAAAAAAATGGCACGCCGCTGCGAACTCACCGGTAAGGGCGTTATGACGGGCAATACTGTGAGCCACGCGATGAACCATTCGCGCCGGCGCTTCCTGCCCAACCTGGTCAACGTCACTCTCATTTCCGACGCGCTCGACCGCGCCGTGAAGCTCCGTGTTTCGGCCCACGCCCTGCGCTCGGTCGAGCACCGTGGCGGTCTCGACGCTTTCCTGATGAAGGCCGACGATGCCGAGCTTTCGGCCAACGCCCAGGCCCTGAAGAAGGAAATCCGGGCCGCGCTCGCCTCGTAAGGGCGGTTCGTTCGGTATAGATTTCGCCGCGCGGCACCCCAGGGTTCCGCGCGGTTTTTGCATCCAGCGCCGGTCTGCTGCCGGAAGTGCGGATTTGATAGAGGTGCAGGACATGCTCGCTCGCTTGCTGACGCCGCGTTTTGCCGCGGCCGTTCTCGCCATGGTCGTCGTCGTCACGGCCTCCAACATTCTCGTGCAGTTTCCGCTGCACGTGTCTTTGGGTCCGGTCGATCTCGCCGACATCCTCACTTGGGGTGCCTTCACCTATCCCCTGGCGTTCCTGGTCTCCGATCTCACCAACCGGCATTTCGGCGCCAATACCGCCCGCATCGTCGTCGTCATCGGCTTCGCCGTGGCGGTGGTGATCTCGGCCTATCTGTCGGCGCCGCGTATCGCCCTGGCGTCCGGCACGGCCTTCATCGTCGGCCAGTTCCTCGATATCTCGGTGTTCCAGCGCCTCAGGAACTGGCTGTGGTACCTACCGCCATTGGTCGGCTCGCTCCTCGGCTCGGCCATCGACACGCTGGTCTTCTTCTCGCTGGCCTTCGCCCCGGCCTTCATGTTTATCGACATGGCGTTCGGCATGCCCGACGGCTCGCTGCCGTTCCCAGCCCCGCTCCTCGGTGTCGGCCCGGACGTGCCGCTATGGCTGGCGCTGGCGGCCGGCGATTTCTGCGTGAAGTTTTTAGCGGCCGGCGTGCTGCTCGTGCCGTATCGGCTGCTGATGGGCGCGCGGGCGCGACGGATGGCGGTGGCCTGACACCCCTCATCCGTCGGCTTCGCCGACACCTTCTCCCGCAAGGGGAGAAGGAAGTCTGGGGCAAGATTATGCCACCTCACCCCCTCTCCCCTTGCGGGAGAGGGTGCCCGAAGGGCGGGTGAGGGGTATTTCACTCCGGCAGCGAGAATTCCAGCAGCAGGTTGCGTTCCCAATCGTTGAAATTGTTGTCGGCCATGATGGTGATGCGTGGCTTGCCGTCCGGCCCCGGATGCACGGTCACGCCCTCCATATTGTCGATGTCGCCACCCGAAGCGCGCAGCAGCACTTCCCCGCTCATCACCGCATCAGGCTTGACCTCGGCGGCGGGAATACGCCTGAGGCGCATGACGAACGACAACAGGGCCGTGCCGCGCTCCAGCACCAGCAGGTCACCATTGGGCAGGAATGCGCAATCCGTGGGATTGACGCCGCGCGCCGCGGTGAGGCTCAGCGGTCCCTTGTCCTGGTTGCCGAGCAGCCAGGCCGGATGATTGCCGGTGTCGTCGGTTGCCTCGACGATCAGCAGCGTCGAGCCGGCAATGGGCGAAGCCGGCGGGGCGATGCAGACCGATTCCAGCGACTCGTTGGTCCTTAGCGCCGATATCCAGTCGGGAATGGCGATCTCGCGCGCCGGCCCGCCCGGAACGCCATCGGTGAGAGCAAAATCGGCAACACGCGTCAGGTTCTCGAAGCTGACGCGCACGGCCACCGGCACGCCATCGCGATAGACCGTATCCATGCCCTCGGCATCCTGGGCGAAGGCGCGCGGCAGCGGCGCGCCCTTGGAATTCTGGATGGGATCGATGGTGACGCCCACGAGGCTGAACGGCAGGCCCTGGTCGTCGTAGAGCAACTGGCCGGCAATGAAATTGCCGCGGTCGGTGACCATGGCGAGGTGCTGGTCGGGCCCGGTAAAGGCGAGCGAGGAGAGGCCCCCGAACTGGTCGGATGCAGCATCGAGCACCAGTCCGCCGCGCCAGACGAGGCCATCGACGCGCCCGCCGACGCTGGTGCCGGCAAAGCGCGGGACCTGCGTTGCGGTAACGGTGACGTCGGCGGCGCCGGCTGGCAGCGCGGGAAAGGCGGCAAGAAGACAGACGGCGCAGGCGAAGGCCCGGCGATCCGTCATCGACGGCCCCGGCGGACCGGACCGGGTGGCTCCTCGTCGAACAGGGCCGCCAATTCATCGGTCAGCGCCCCGGCCAGTTCCTCGGCATCGAGGAGCGTGACGGCGCGCCGGTAATAGCGCGTGACGTCGTGCCCGATGCCGACGGCGACGAGCTGGATGGGCGAGCGCGTCTCGATGTCTTCGATCACCTGGCGCAAGTGGGCCTCGAGGTAATTGCCGGCATTGACCGACTGGGTCGAGTCGTCGACCGGCGCACCATCGGAGATGACCATGAGGATACGGCGGTTTTCGGGCCGTGCCAGCAGGCGCTTTTCCGCCCATTGCAGGGCCTCGCCGTCGATATTCTCCTTGAGGAGCCCTTCGCGCATCATCAGGCCGAGATTGCGCCGCGCATGGCGCCACGGTTCGTCCGCCGCCTTGTAGATGATGTGGCGGATATCATTGACGCGGCCGGGATTGGCGGGCCGCCCCGCTTCCAACCAGGCTTCGCGCGACTTGCCGCCCTTCCAGGCGCGGGTGGTGAACCCCAGGATTTCGACCTTGACGCCACAGCGTTCGAGCGTGCGCGCCAGGATGTCGCCGCAGATGGCGGCGATGGTGATCGGGCGCCCGCGCATCGAGCCGGAATTGTCGATGAGGAGCGTCACCACCGTGTCGCGGAAATCGGTGTCGTTCTCGACCTTGAACGAGAGCGGCTGCAGCGGGTCGGTGACGACGCGCGTCAGGCGTGCCGTATCGAGCAGGCCCTCTTCGAGATCGAAGGCCCAGCTCCGGCTCTGCTGCGCCATCAGCCGCCGCTGCAGCTTGTTGGCGAGTCGGGCCACGGCGCCGGCAAGGTTTTCGAGCTGCTTGTCGAGCAGAGCGCGCAACTGATCGAGTTCTTCGGGCGGGCAAAGCTCGGCCGCCTTGACGATCTCGTCGAACTTTTGGGTGAATATCTTGTAGTTGAACTGGTTGGAGAGCCGGTCCGATATCTCGCCGGGCGGCGGCGGATTGGGCGAATCCTCGCCCGCTTCGCTGGTCGCGTCCTCGTCGATATCGCTGAGCTCGCTTTCGGAGCCCTCGACGTCGCCCTGCTCGTCGGAAGCGCCGGGCGTCTCCTCCTGGTCGGTAGCCGAATCCTGGTTCTCGCCTTCGCCCTGCTCGGCATTCTCCTCGTCGGACTGACCGCGATCAGGCTGCTGCTCGTCGCCCTCCTCGCCCTCTTCGTTCTCGGTGTCGTCGAGTTCGCTGTCGGGCACGAGGTTGAGGTCGCGCAGCACCAACTTGGCGGCGCGCGAGAAATCGTCCTGGCTCTCGAAACGCGTCAAGAGCTCGGCAAGCGACGTGCCGGCGCGCTCCTCGATTTCGGCACGCCAAAGATCGACAATGGCATGGCCCGAGGGCGGGATGGCAACGCCTGCGATCTTTTCGCGCAGCATCAGGCCCAGCGCTTCGGCGAGCGGGGCATCGCCCTTGTCCGAGACTTCGGCGAAATTGGCGCGGAACAGCCGGTCTTCCAGCATTTCGGCGATGTTCTGGCCCATGCCCGGCATGCGGGTGACGCCGAGGCTTTCGCAGCGCGCCTGCTCCAGCGCATCGAAGGCGGCGCGGGCCACCGGGTCTGACGGGGCGCGCTTGCGGTGCGTTTCGGGATCGTGGCTGGCAAGGCGCATGGCCATGGCATCGCCCTGCCCGCGGGCAATGGCGATGTCGCGCCGGCTCGGCAGGCGCGGCAGGTTTGCGAGCCGCGCCTTGTCGGAGGTGAGGATCGGCCGGTCGGCGGTGAAGCTGACTTCGAGCTCGGGCTTGCCGCCGATGGCGCGCACCGTCGCCCCCACCGCCGACTTGAAGGTCGCGGTGGTGTCGGGGCGATTGCCTTTGCTGCGCGGTGGCTGGGCCATGATCGTTCAGTCCGGTGTTCAGATGGTCGGGCAAGACCCTCGCCCGGCCCTTGCGCGGCCGACCCCTCCCACGAGGGGAGAGGCGAAGCGGGGAGTTTCAACCTAGGCCGTGATCGCGAGGTTCGCCGCCGATTCCGGCAGGTCTTCGCCGAAGACGCGCTGGTAGAACTCGGCCACGACTGGGCGCTCCAGCTCGTCGCACTTGTTGAGGAAGGTGAGCCGGAAGGCAAAGCCGAGGTCGCCGAAGATTTCGGCATTCTCGGCCCAGGTGATGACCGTACGCGGGCTCATGACGGTGGAAAGATCGCCGTTGATGAAGGCCTGGCGCGTGAGATCGGCCATGCGCACCATGTTGGCGACGGTCTTCCTGCCCTTGTCGGTCGTGGCATAGGACTTGGCCTTGGCCAGGACGATGCCCGCTTCCTTGTCGTGCGGCAGGTAGTTGAGCGTGGTGACGATCGACCAGCGGTCCATCTGGCCCTGGTTGATCTGCTGCGTGCCGTGATAGAGGCCCGACGTATCGCCCAGACCGATCGTGTTGGTGGTCGAGAACAGCCGGAAGGCCGGATGCGGAACGATGACGCGGTTCTGGTCGAGCAGCGTCAACCGGCCCGACTGTTCGAGCACGCGCTGGATGACGAACATCACGTCCGGGCGGCCGGCATCGTATTCGTCGAAGACGAGCGCGATATTGTTCTGCACCGCCCACGGCAGGATGCCGTCGCGGAATTCGGTGATCTGCTTGCCGTCCTTGAGGACGATTGCGTCCTTGCCGACGAGATCGATACGGCTGACATGGCTGTCGAGATTGACGCGGACGAGCGGCCAGTTGAGTCGCGCCGCAACCTGCTCGATGTGCGTAGATTTGCCGGTGCCGTGATAGCCCTGCACCATGACGCGGCGATTGAAGGCAAAGCCGGCGAGAATGGCGAGCGTCGTATTGCGGTCGAAAAGGTAGTCGGGATCGATCGGGGGCACGTGCGACGAAGGCTCGGCATAGCCCTTGACGACCATATCGGTATCGATACCGAAGAGGTCGCGCGCGGAATAATCGGTGTCCGGCAAATCAGTGAATTCGGTCATAACAAGAGGTCCCTGGAACCGGGTTTGGCAGGATAAGTCGCGTCTCGGACAGCGCGCTCTATAGCAGCATTGCCCCGGCTGGCCTAGCCATTGCAACCCCTGTGTTACGAAACACCATCCTTAGCGGCGCGGCGGCAGTTCCATGATCGTCTGCGGCGCCAGTTCCGGGATGCGCACGAAGCGCTCGATACGCCTGCGGCGCGGCACCGCCGGAAACGCCTCCTTGCGGGCGCGCACGATGGTGACACCGGCCAGCGCCGGGCCCAACAAGCGCCCGGCGCGCTCGAAGAATCGCGTCGATTTCAGCACCAGGCCGGATTGCGACGGCGGCAGGAACAGCGCGTCACGCCAGACTTCCGGCGTGAAGGAATGGTCGCGCAACAGCTTTTCGAGTTGCGGGCCCGAAAACGGATTGCCGGTGCCGAAGGGCGTATTGTCGCGCTGCGCCCAGAGGCCCCGCCGGCGCGGCACGACGACGACCAGCTTGGCGTTGGGCGCCGCGATCCGCCAGATCTCGCGCATTAGTTCCTCGGCATCTCCGATATGCTCGAAGGCATGGACGGCAACGATGAGATCGACCGCGGCATCGGTGAGCGGCATTTCGAAGGGATCACACAGGACCGTGTGCGATGGGCCCTCGCGCGGCCAGGCCGAGGCGCCCTGGCGCGCCGGCATGAAAGCGAGCACGCGCTCGGCCTTTTCAAGGCTGAACCGCAGATAGGGCGAGGCAAAGCCGAGGCCGAGGATGCGCTGGCCGGCGATGTTGCCGGAAAGCGCGATGATCTGCTCGCGCACCAAAGCGCGCGCAATGCGCCCCAGCGGAGACTTGTAGAATTCGATCAGCCGCGCAACGTCCTGAGCCATATCGCCAGTTTGCTTGAACCACCCGCGCTTGTCATGTGGGAACCATGCCCCTAACCTCAAGTCTTTCCTCGGGATCAGCGATCGGGAGTTCGGGCACAATGGGGCTTATCGTCGACGTCTTTTCGGCACGCAGCGACAATTACGGCTATCTCGTCTGCGACGAGGCGTCGGGACGCGTTGCCGCCATCGATGCGCCGGAAGTGCAGGCGATCGAAACCGCGCTCGTGCATCGCGGCTGGAGGCTCACCGACATCCTCATCACCCACCATCATGGCGACCACACCGAGGCCATTGCCCCGCTGAAAGCGGCTTACGGCGCCAGGGTCACAGGCCCCAGGGCGGAGGCCGACAAGATCGATGGGCTCGACGTGCTGATCGAGGCGGGCGAAGCGGTGGAACTGGGCGAAACGCGCTTTGCCGTCATCGCCACGCCCGGCCATACGCTGGGGCACGTCAGCTATCACAATGCGGCGGGCGGGCACGTCTTTACCGGCGATGCTTTGTTTTCGCTCGGCTGCGGTCGGATGTTCGAAGGCACGCCCGGCCCGATGTGGGAAGGCCTCAAGCGCCTGCGGGCCCTCCCCGACGACACGCTCGTTTATTGCGGACACGAATATACCGCGGCCAATGCACGCTTTGCGCTCTCGGTCGATCCGGACAATTCGGCGCTGCAGGCGCGCGCCGCCGAGGTTGCGCAATTGCGCAGTGCCGGCCGCTTCACCATTCCAGCGCGCCTAGGCGAGGAAAAACAGGCCAATCCGTTCCTTCGGGCCGATGCGCCGGAATTGGCCAAGGCAATGGGCCTTAATGGCAGCGATCCGGCAACGGTATTTGCAGCGCTGCGCAAGGCCAAGGACAATTTCTGACGCTGCAACGCAACGCCGGACAGGCGGTGAGCGTTTGCCTTCACGAGCGTTAACCACGCCAAGCGAAAAGCCGAGCGATCGCTTGTCGTTAGGTCGTGGTGACGCCACCATTGCGGCAGTGGAAAGTCGCTCGAAGGCGCGCGAATGGACGACGGCGAGAACGATATCGAGGCCGATTTCGATCGCTACCTGCCGGTGGTGATCGAGCGTTCCGCTCCCCGTCCCTCGCTTGCCCGCAATTCCACCGAAGCCTCGTTCCTCAGCCAGTTGCTCGCGGCTCGCGAAAAGCTGCCGCAACAGCGCGACAAGAGCCGCGCCCCCGCCGGGCACGCCGTCAGCGCCTATAGCGCCAGCGCTGCCAGCGCCGTGCGGCGCATGCCAAAGGGCTACAACAAGACCATCGTGGCATAAGGCCCGAAGGTCCTCACCCCATATTGACGTCGCGCCCGGCGCTCGTGATCGAGACGGTAAAGCCGCCGATCACATCGATGATGCTCATTAGCATGAGGATGAAGAAGACCGAGCTGGCGGCGGCGCCGACCAGCAGGAATTCGATGAGGAACAGCACGAAGACGCCGACAGAGAGCATATGTTCGAGGATCGAGGAGCGCCCCGTGCGCGTCGATTTGAGGATTTCGAAGAACAGCAGCACAATGCCGAGCATCAGCAGCAGGTCGCCCCACGAAATCGCCCAGGGCGCGCCCGAAACCATGTAGATGGCCATGATCGGCCCGCCCCAGGCCGCCGGATTGCCACCCATCAGCGTGAAGGCGAGGATGTTGTAGAGCACGAACGGGATGATCAGCAGCGGCGGAATGAACCGCCCTTTCGAAGGACGCCGTTCGGGTGGGATGAAGACGGTTTCGCCGCTCACGGGGGGATGCTCCTCGCAGGTTACGAAGTCACAATGCCAAAGAGCGGCGCTTCCGGATAGGGGCAGAAATCCCCGCCCCTACTTCTTCGTCTGCAGCGGCCCGACCATGTTCTCGGGCTTCACTTCGGCATCGAATTCCTCGCCCGTCAACAGGCCAAGCTCGATCGCCGATTCCCTGAGGGTCATGCCCTTCTTGTGGGCGTTCTTGGCGATCTTGGCGGCGTTGTCGTAGCCGATCTTGCGGTTGAGCGCCGTCACCAGCATCAGCGAATTGTTGAGGTGCTCGTTGATGCGCTTGCGGTTGGGCTCGATGCCGATGGCGCAATTGTCGTTGAACGACACCGCCGTATCGCCGAGCAGCCGCACCGATTGCAGGAAATTGTAGGCGATCACCGGCTTGAAGACGTTCAGTTCGAAATTGCCCTGGCTGGCGGCAAAGCCGATCGTTGCGTCATTGCCCATCACCTGCGCCACAACCATGGTCATGGCTTCCGACTGCGTCGGATTGACCTTGCCCGGCATGATCGAGGAGCCCGGCTCGTTTTCGGGAATGGTGAGTTCCCCCAGGCCCGAGCGCGGACCGGAGGCGAGCCAGCGGACGTCGTTGGCGATCTTCATATAGGCGGCGGCGAGCTGCTTCAGCGCCCCCGAGGCGGCAACAAAGGCGTCATGCCCGGCCATGATGGCGTATTTGTTGGGGCCGGTGGTGAAATCGCGCCCCGTGAGCTTGGCGATCTCGTCGGCCACCGTCACCGCGTAGTCCGGATGGGCATTAAGGCCGGTGCCGACGGCCGTGCCGCCCAGCGCCAGTTCCTTCAATTGCGGCAAATTGGCCTTGACGGCGGCGATGGCGTAGTCGAGCTGGGCCACCCACCCGCTCATTTCCTGGCCGAGCGTCAGCGGCGTTGCATCCTGCAGATGCGTGCGCCCGATCTTGACGATGCCCATGAACTCTTCGGACTTGTCCTTGAGCGTATCGCGCAGCTTTTCGACGCGCTGGATCAAGAAGCCCTCGACCGCCTCGACCGCCGCGATGTGCATCGCCGTGGGATAAGTGTCGTTGGACGACTGGCTCATGTTGACGTGGTCGTTGGGGTGGATCGGCTTTTTCGACCCCATCACCCCGCCGGCCATTTCGATGGCGCGGTTGGAGATGACCTCGTTGACGTTCATGTTGGACTGCGTGCCCGAGCCGGTCTGCCAGACGACGAGCGGGAAGTGTTCCGCCAGCTTGCCGGCGATCACCTCGTCGGCGGCGGCGACGATGAGGTCGCGCGTTTTTTCGTCCATGAGGCCGAGGCGGAAATTGGCGAGCGCCGCGGCTTTCTTCAGGATGCCGAAGGCATGGATGATCTCGGCCGGCATCTTTTCGCCGCCGATGTCGAAGTTGGCGAGGCTCCGTGCCGTCTGGGCACCGTAATACTTGTCGTCGGGCACATTGATCGTGCCCATGGAGTCGCTTTCAACGCGCGTCGTCATCCAAATCTCTCCACGCAAACAAAACGGCCAGCCCCCATGGGGACTGGCCGTGTTATTCCTCTCAGTCCCGCTTCAGCAAGGACTTACTTCTTGGCCTCAAGGATCTGCCGGCCGCGATACATGCCGGTCTTGAGGTCGACGTGGTGCGGGCGGCGCAGCTCGCCCGAATCCTTGTCTTCGACATAGGACGGGGCGGCGATCGCATCGGCCGAACGGCGGAAACCGCGCTTCATCGGCGAGGTCTTGCGTTTTGGCACTGCCATGGTCGTAACTCCAAAATCGTTTCGTCCGGCGGCAACCGGCCACAACCGGGCGCAACAGACGGGTCTGTTGTGAATTGGCCGGTTCTATAGAGAGTTTTCGCGGGCTTGGCTAGAGCGTTTCCAGGAAAAGTGGATGCCACTTTTCCGGGGACAGCAGGCCCGGCTTGCCGCCGGCCGTGCGCTCGGCTAGCAAGGCGCCATGAGCAACGCGCCCGCCCCCCGCCCCGATGCCGACATGGCCATGACGGCCGATGCGATCGAAGCGTTCCTCGATATCTATCTCGGCGATCCGGCGCGCATGATCCCCGAACGCCTGCGCGCCGCCATGCGGCATGGCGCCCTGGCCGGCGGCAAGCGCCTCAGGCCGCACCTGCTGCGCAGCGCCGCAGCCATTTTCGATGTGGCGCCGGAAGCAACGATCGCCGCCGGCGCCGCGCTCGAAATGGTGCATTGCTATTCGCTGATCCACGACGATCTGCCCGACATGGACAATGACCGGCTGCGCCGCGGCAAGCCGACCGTGTGGGCGGCGTTCGATGCGGCAACGGCGATCCTGGCCGGCGATACGCTGCAGACCGAAGCCTTCCGGCTTCTCGCCGATCCCATGACGCATGCCGATCCTGCCGTGCGGCTGCGCCTTGTCGCAACGCTCGCCGCCGGCGCCGGCGCCACCGGCATGGCCGGCGGGCAGATGCTCGATATCGAAGGCGAGGGCCAGGCCCTGACGCTTAGCCAATCGCTCGCCATCAGCACCATGAAGACCGGGGCGCTGATCCGCGCTGCCGTCGAGATGGGCGCGATCCTTGGGCAAGCCGACAGCACCCAGTTCGCCTCGCTATCCGAGGCGGGGCGCCATGCCGGCCTTGCCTTCCAACTCGCCGACGACATCCTCGATGTCACCGCCTCGACGGCGGTGCTCGGCAAGACCGCCGGCAAGGACGTGGCGCAGAAGAAATCGACGATCGTCGCCATCGAAGGACTCGATACCGCCCGCCGCTTGCTGGCCGAGGCGACCGCAAAAGCGCTCACTGCGCTCGATGGCCTCGGCGACAAGGCTGCGCCGTTGCGCTCGGCTATCGCCTTTCTGGCCAGCCGCGAAAGCTGAAGCTATTCCGCTGCCGTCTTCTGGCCGGCGCCGAACTTTCTTTCGATATAGTCGGCGACCATCACCTTGAATTGGTCGGCGACGTCGGCGCCCCTGAGGGTTGCGACCTTCTCGCCGTCGATGAAGACCGGCGCCGCCGGGGCTTCGCCCGTACCCGGCAGCGAAATGCCGATATTGGCGTGCTTGCTCTCGCCCGGTCCGTTGACGATGCAACCCATGACGGCCACCGACAGCGTTTCGACGCCCGGATAGCGCTCGCGCCATTCCGGCATCGAGGTCGTCAGGTGATCCTGGATTTCCTTGGCCAGCGTCTGGAACGTCGTCGACGTCGTACGCCCGCAGCCCGGGCAGGCGGCGACCACGGGCAGGAATTGCCGGAAGCCCATGGTCTGCAGCAATTCCTGCGCCACCTTCACTTCCAGCGTACGATCGCCGCCCGGCTCGGGCGTCAGCGAGATGCGGATCGTATCGCCGATCCCCTGCTGCAACAGGATGCCCATGGCCGCCGAGGAGGCGACGATACCCTTGGAGCCCATGCCGGCTTCGGTGAGACCGAGATGCAGCGCATAATCGCTGCGCGCGGCAAGGTCCTGATAGACGGCGATGAGGTTCTGGACGTCCGAGACCTTGGTCGAGAGGATAATCTTGTCGCGCCCCATGCCGAGCTCTTCGGCGCGCTCGGCCGAGAGCAGCGCTGACTGGATGATCGCTTCCTGCATGACGCGATTGGCCGACCACGGCTCGGCGCGGCCGGTATTCTCGTCCATGAGGCGCGTCAGCAATTCCTGGTCGAGCGATCCCCAGTTGACGCCGATGCGCACCGGCTTGTCGTGTTTCAGCGCAATCTCGATCATGGTCGAGAATTGCACGTCACGCTTGGCCTTGAAGCCGACATTGCCGGGATTGATGCGGTACTTGGCGAGCGCTTCGGCGCAGGTCGGATGGTCGGTCAGGAGCTTGTGGCCGATATAGTGGAAATCGCCGACGATCGGCACGTCGTAGCCCATCGATGCCAAACGATCGCGGATATGCGGCACGGCGGCGGCCGCCTCGTCGCGATCGACGGTGACGCGCACGATCTCCGAACCGGCGCGCGCGAGTTGCATCACCTGCCGCACGGTCGCATCGATATCGGCGGTATCGGTATTGGTCATCGACTGCACGACGACGGGCGCGCCGCCGCCGACCATGACGCCGCCGACATTGACCCCGACCGTTGCCTTACGCGCTGCTGGACCGGCCATGTTTCACCTCTTGCCGCCCCCGAAATAAGCCTTCGAGGCTAGCGGCGCAACGTTACGTTTGCGTGATGGTCAGGCAGCGTCGAGCTTGTAAGGGCGGATCAGCAACTCGGCCGGGATTTTCCATTCCTCGTGCAGCTTGTGGATCATCTCCAGCGTCAGCGCCCGCTTGCGGTTGAGGATTTCCGAAGCGCGCGAACGCGAGCCGAACAATTCGGCAAGATCGGCCTGGGTACGGCCGGTCAGGTCCATGTGACCCAGGATAGTTTCAACCGGGTCTAGCTTCCGGATCGGGTAATGCTTTGCCTCATACACCTCTACCATGTGGATCAGGAGGTCTAGACGATCGCCGTCCGGAGTATTTTCAGGCGATAGCCAGAGCCCGTCGATCTCACGTAGCGCATTCCGATAGTCATCGTCGGTTTTGATCGGATTGATTTCCATTGTTCGCTCCTAGAACTGAGCTATCGTCAACGCGTTGATCCTGTCGTACTCCGCATGCGTGCCGAGGAACTTGATGTAGACAATGCCACGTCGAAAATCGAAGGCAGCAATGAGACGGTAGTTGCCGCCGTGAATTGCAAAACGCGCACGTTCTCCATTCAGAACCTTTGTGCCGCTCAGTCCGCTAACCACGTCCTGCATGGTTTGCCATTCTGCTTCCTGCACCGCCTCAAACCAGTGCACAAGACCGACTTCCGTCTCCGGATGTCGCATCCAGTAGTCTCGCAATCTGCCATACGCGACGATCCGCATGGCCCTATATAGCTTATTCCCAACTTGGGAACAAGTGCACCTCTTGAACCCTGCGCGCAGGTCCCCATTTCTCACCCATGAGCAAGTTCCTCCCCTTCGCCCTTGGGCGCCTGTATCTCTTCCGCCAGGAAGTCGTAACGCTGTGGCGGGCCTTCTTTCATCCGGCAACGCCGTTCCATCTGAAGGCGGCCATGCTGTTCGTCGCCTTCTACCTCGTCAATCCGATCGACCTGGTGCCGGATCTCATTCCGCTCGCCGGCTGGATCGACGACCTGGTGCTGGTGCCGTTGCTGGTGAGTTGGATCGTCAAGCTCCTGCCCATCGAAGTGACCGCCAAGCCGGTCAAGGCGACCGTTCGCGCCCGCCGCTAGCCGCTACTGCCGGTTTCTGGCAGTGCGCGGTGCTAGAACTTCCGCATCGATGATGCGGGAATGAACGCGATGAGCGCACGTTACTGGATCGCCGTCGCCTCGGCCGACCATACGCGCCGCGGCAAGACCGGCGGCTTCATGCAGGTCAACCACGGCAAGGAAGCGCCGCTGCGGCGCCTCCATCCCGGCGACGGCATCGCCTATTATTCCCCCACCGAAATTTATGGGCGCAAGGACAAGCTGCAGGCCTTTACCCTGATCGGCCGTGTTGCGGATGGCGACATCTATCCCGGCGAGATGGGCGGCTGGACCGCCTTTCGCCGCAACGTCGATTGGGCCGAGGCCAATGACGCGCCGATCGCTCCGCTCCTCGACCAACTCGAATTCACGCGCGGCCGCAAGAACTGGGGCTACCAGCTCCGCTTCGGCCTCTTCGAGATTTCCAGGGCCGACTTCGACCTGATCGCCGCGGCGATGGACGCGAACGTGCCCGACGCCGGCTGACGCCTATTCGAACCGCACCAGCAGGTCCTTGGCATCGATCTGGTCGCCCGGTTTCACCGTGACTTCGGCAACCGTGCCGTCGGCCTCGGCATGGATGGCGGTTTCCATCTTCATGGCTTCGATCGACAGCAGCACATCGCCGGCAAAGACCTGGTCGCCCACCTTGACGCCGAGCGAGGAGATGACGCCCGGCATCGGCGCGCCGACCTGCTTCACATCGCCCGCCGCGGCCTTGGCCCGCACCTTGATCTCGCCGACCTTCAGCCGGTCGGGAACGGTGATGGTGCGCGGCTGGCCGTTGAGGTCGAAGAAGACGCGGACCTGGCCCTTGTCATTGGTTTCCGTGCGACCCTGATAGGTCAGCACCAGCGTCTTGCCCTTCTCAAGGTCGAGGAATACTTCCTCGCCTTCCTTGAGGCCGTAGAAATAGACCGGTGTCGGCAGCACTTCCGTGGGCCCATAGAGGTCCTGCGCCTTCATGAAGTCGGCGAAGACCTTCGGATACATGAGGTGCGAAGCAAGGCGCAGGTCGTCGATCGTCTCGCCGGTTTCCTTTTCGAGCCGTTGCCGCTCGGCTTCGAGATCGACGTCCTTGAGATAGGAGCCAGGCCGCTCGGTGAGCGCCTTGCGACCCTTCAGCACCTTCTTTTGCAGCGCCTCGGGGAAGCCCCCCGGCGGCTGGCCCAGATCGCCGGCAAAGAAGCCGACGACGGAATCCGGGAAAGCGACGTCGCGCTCCGGGTCCTCGACCTCGGCCCGCGTCAGGCCCGACGAGACCATGGCCAAAGCCATGTCGCCGACGACTTTCGATGAGGGCGTGACCTTGACGATATCGCCAAACATCTGGTTGACGTCGGCATAGGTGCGCGCGACTTCGTGCCAGCGCGTTTCGAGGCCCAGCGAGCGCGCCTGCTCCTTGAGATTGGTGAACTGCCCGCCCGGCATTTCGTGGAGATAGACTTCCGAAGCGCCTGAGCGCAGGTCGCTCTCGAAGGCGCGGTATTGCTTGCGCACACCTTCCCAATAGAACGAAATCTGCCGAATCGCCTCGGCATCGAGGCCGGTATCGCGCTCACCGTCGGCAAGCGCCGCCACGAGCGAGCCGAGCGTCGGCTGGCTGGTTGTGCCGGAAAGCGCATCCATGGCCGCATCGATGGCATCGACGCCCGCATCGACAGCGGCGAGAAGCGTTGCCGCCGAAGCGCCCGACGTATCGTGGGTATGAAGATGGATCGGCAGTCCGATTTCCTGCTTCAGCGTCGCGATCAGCTTGCGCGCCGCCGCGGGCTTCAAGAGCCCTGCCATGTCCTTGAGCCCGAGCACGTGCGCGCCCGCCGCTTCCAGCTCCTTGGCGAGGGCCACGTAATACTTGAGATCGTACTTGGAGCGGTCCGGATCGAAGAGATCGCCCGTATAGCAGACGACGCCTTCACAGACCTTGCCGGCCTCGATCACCGCGTCCATCGAGACGCGCATGTTCGTAACCCAGTTGAGGCAATCGAAGACGCGGAAGATATCGACGCCGCCCTTGGCCGCCTGGGCGACGAAGAACTTCACCACATTGTCGGGATAATTGGTGTAGCCGACGCCGTTGGAGCCGCGCAGCAGCATCTGCGTCAGGATGTTGGGCGCGCCGTCGCGTACCGCCGCCAGCCGCTCCCACGGGTCTTCGTTGAGAAAGCGCATGGCGACATCGAAGGTGGCGCCGCCCCAGCATTCGAGCGAAAAGAGGTTGGGCAGACCCCGGCTATAGGCCTGCGCAATGCGCGTGATGTCGAACGAGCGCATGCGCGTTGCCAGCAGCGACTGGTGCGCATCACGCATCGTCGTATCGGTGATAAGGACGCGCTTTTGCGCCTTCATCCAGCGCGCAAGGCCCTCCGGGCCGTCGCGATCCAGCACCTGGCGCGAGCCATCGAGTTTTGCGAGCGGCGGGTAGTCCGGCACGACCGGTTCGGCCGCATCCTCGGGCGGGCGCGGCCGGTCGCGCACTTCCGGATGCCCGTTGACGGTGACGTCGGCGATGTAAGTCAACAGCTTGGTCGCGCGGTCCTGCCGGCGACGGAAATTGAAGAGGTCCGGCGTCGTGTCGATGAACCGCGTCGTATAGCGGTTGTTGACGAAATCCGGATGCGTGATGATGTTTTCGAGGAACGCCAGGTTGGTCGCAACGCCCCTGATGCGGAACTCGCGCAGCGCCCGGTGCATGCGGGCGATCGCCTCTTCCGGCGTCGGCGCCCAGCAGGTGACCTTTTCGAGCAGCGGATCGTAGAAGCGCGTGATGATGGCGCCGGCATAGGCGGTGCCGCCGTCGAGGCGGACGCCGAAGCCCGTCGCCTCGCGATAGGCGGTGATGCGGCCATAGTCCGGAATGAAGTTCTCTTCCGGGTCTTCCGTGGTGATGCGGCACTGGATGGCGTGGTCGCGTAAGCTAATGTCTGCCTGCGCCGGCACGCCCGATTCCGGCGTGCCGATCCTGGCGCCTTCCATGATGCGGATCTGCGCCTTGACGATGTCGATATCGGTGACGATCTCGGTCACCGTGTGCTCGACCTGGATGCGCGGGTTCACTTCGATGAAGTAGAACTTGTCGGTATCGGCATCCATCAGGAACTCGACCGTGCCGGCGCAGCGATAGTTCGCGGCCCGGCCGAGCCGGAGCGCTGCTTCCGTCAGCTCCGTGCGCACGGCATCGGAAAGGTAGGGCGCGGGCGCCCGCTCCACCACTTTCTGGTTGCGCCGCTGTACGGAGCAATCGCGTTCAAACAGGTGCACGAGATTGCCGTGGTCGTCGCCGATCAGCTGCACCTCGACATGGCGGGCGCGCTCGATCAGCTTTTCAAGATACATCTCGTCCTTGCCGAAGGCGGCCTTGGCCTCGCGCTTGCCCTCCGAAACCTCGTGGCGCAGCGATGTCTCGTCCATGATGCGGCGCATGCCGCGCCCGCCGCCGCCCCAGCTCGCCTTCAGCATCAGCGGATAGCCGATCTCGGCGGCCATCCTGGCGACTTCATCGAGATCGTCGGGCAGCGCATCGGTCGCCGGCACCACCGGCACGCCCGAGGCGATGGCCATGTTGCGCGCCGCCACCTTGTTGCCGAGGTCGCGCATCGTCTGCGCCCGCGGCCCGATAAAAATAATGCCCGCATCGGTGCAGGCATCGGCAAACTCGGGACTTTCGGACAAAAGGCCATAGCCCGGGTGGATGGCATCGGCTCCGGAGATGCGGGCGATGCGGATATATTCGTCGATCTGCAGATACGCCTCGACCGGGCCCTTGCCCTTGCCGATGAGGTACGCCTCGTCGGCCTTGAACCGGTGCAGCGCCAGCTTGTCTTCTTCGGCATAGACGGCGACCGTCTTGAGGCCCAGTTCGTTTGCCGCGCGGAACACGCGGATGGCGATCTCGCTGCGATTGGCGACAAGGATTTTCTTAATCGGCATCGATACAATCCGAAGATAGAGGGGATGGGCGCTCCGTTTTCGGGAGCGCTATACGCGCGCCAATGGCGCCGCGCTATTTCCTGGAAAGATGGGCGGCGAGGTGGCTCATGTCGTAGCCGGCATTGGCCGCGGCGCCGATGATGTCCTCGCCCGGCATGTCACCGGCCTGGCTCAGCGCCCACAACGTCGTCGAGCGCGTGCCGGAACGGCAGAACGCAAAGACCGGGCCCTTGCTCCCCTCGAGCGCGGCCTTGGTCTTTTCCACCATGTCGGGGGAGACCCCGTCACGGCCCAGCGGAATGGCGACGTAGTCGAGCCCGGCGGCCTTGGCTGCAGCCTCGATCTCGGCACCCGCCGGCTGGTCGGGGGATTCCCCGTCCGGCCGGTTATTTATGATGGTGGTAAAGCCCTCAGCTTTGATCGCGGCGACGTCCTCTGGCCGGATTTGCCCGGAAACGCTGATATGGTCGTTGATCCGCTTCAGTTCCAAAACGTGAGGCTCCCCGAATGTGCGCCGCCCTTTATAGGCACCGAGGCCGGGGCGACGCAACTGCGACGAACGACTATCGGCTCACGCGGCGGGCGTGTGGCGCGCCAGCGCCTTGATCACCTGCTTGGCGGTCACCCGCCCGATCTGCTGGCCCGCCCCGTCGTTGACGCCCACCCATTGGTGCTCGGCGAAGAGCGGCAGCACGTCCTCGCAGCGCGCCGTATCGGGCACCGCCATCTCGCACGGCTCCACCTCGCCCCTTTCCATGATCGAGCGCACATGGATGGCACGGGCCTTATTGACGTCGCGCACGAACGCCTCGACATGTTCGTTGGCCGGGTTCAGCACGATGTCCTCGGGCCTGCCCTCCTGGATCACCGCGCCATCCATCAAGACGGCAATGCGGTCGCCGATCTTCAGCGCCTCGTCGAAATCGTGGGTGATGAAGAGGATCGTCTTGTTGAGGCTCTTTTGCAGCGTGATCAGCTCGTCTTGCATGCCCGAGCGGATCAGCGGATCGAGCGCCGAAAACGCCTCGTCCATGAGCACGATCTCGGTATCCATCGCCAAGGCCCGCGCGAGGCCCACGCGCTGCTGCTGGCCGCCGGAGAGCTGGCGCGGGCGCGAGGTCTCGTAGCCCTTGAGCCCGACCGTTTCGATCCATTGCGCGGCCTTGTCCTGGCGCTCGCCCTTCCTTGCGCCCCTGACTTCCAGCCCGTAAGCGACATTGTCGATGACCGAGCGGTGCGGCAACAGGCCGAACTTCTGGAACACCATGGCGACCTTTTCGCGCCGATAGCGCCTGAGCTCTTCGAGCGGCATGGTGAGCACGTCGCGCCCATCGACGATGATCTCGCCGGCCGTCGGCTCGATCAGCCGGTTGACGTGGCGGATGAGCGTCGACTTGCCCGAGCCCGAAAGCCCCATGACGACGAAGATCTGCCCCGGCGCGATATCGAGCGACACGTCGTTGAGACCGACGACGTGGCCGGTTTCGGCCTGCACCTCGGCCTTGGATTTGCCGGCGCGCAGCATTTCGAGCGCCGCCTGCGGCTCGGGGCCGAAAATCTTGGTGACGCCCCGCATGGTGATGCCGCCCGTTTCGGTAGCGGTCTGGTTTTCGGTTTCGGTGCTCATCAGCGTGCCTCCGCAATGCCGATGCGGCCCTGCAGCCGCCGGCCATAGGCCTGGGTTATGCGATCGAAGATGATGGCCAGGGCCACGATGCCGAGCCCGGCGAACAGGCCGCGGCTGACTTCCAGCCGGCCGATGCCCTGCAGCACCTGGTAGCCGAGGCCCCCGGCCCCGATCATCGAGGCGATCACCACCATGGCGAGCGCCATCATCGTCGTCTGGTTGATGCCGGCGAGGATGGTGGGAAAGGCGAGCGGGATCTGCACGCCGAAGAGGCGCTGCGTCGGATTGGTGCCGAAGGCGCGCGAGGCCTCCATCACCGCCGGATCGACCTGGCGGATGCCGAGATCGGTGAGCCTGACGAGCGGCGGCGCGGCATAGACGATGGTCGCGAGCAGTGCCGGGATCTTGCCCGGCCCGAAGATCATCACGGCGGGAATGAGGTAAACGAAGCTCGGCAGCGTCTGCATGAGGTCGAGGATCGGCGTCAGCACGTGCCGTACCCGGGCCCAGCGCGCCATGATGATGCCGAGCGGCAGGCCGATGACGATGGTGGTGAGCGTCGCCGTGATCATCAGCGCCGTCGTCACCATGGCATCTTCCCAGAGGTCCATGACGCCGAGGAACAGCAGCGCCACGACGACCACGACCGGCAATTGCCAGCGGCGCGTGGCGAGCCAGGCGATGCCGGCGAGGATGACGAAGATCAGCCACCACGGGGTCGCCAGCAGCAGGTGCTGGACGAGGTTGAGAAAGTCGAGCAGCGGCTTGGCCGCGGCGGTGAAGCCATCCCCCCAATTGCGCACGACCCAGTTGAGGCCGTCGTCGATCGCATTGCGCAGGGGATTGGTGTCAATGATTTCAGGAAACATCTTCTGCCTTCATTGGCGTGACCGGAATGTTTCCTGGAAAGGCGAGCCGCCTTGCCGGGAAACACGTGAGACACCGCAGGGACGGGAAAGCTGTCAGCCGAGGCTGGCCTCGACCTTTTCGGCGACGTCCGCGGGCACCCACTTGGTCCAGGTGTCCTTCTCGGTCTTCAAGAAGTTCAGCGCCGTGGCTTCGGCATCGGCGTTGTTCTCATCGCCATAGACCAGGAGCTTGGAGATCTCAGCATTGGAGAGCCCGACCTTGCCGAAATACTCGGCAACGTTCGGCGCCTCGTCCTTGACCCAGGAGGCGGCGCCGACAATGGCCGGCGAGGACGGATAGGCGGTCACCCCCGGCGGATCCTCGCATTCGGGATCGGTATTGCAGGCATAGACGTCCGGCTTCACCTCGCCGAGGTCGAGCTGGGCGGCGTCATACTTGCCCAACAGGGCGGTCGGCCCCCAGTAGTAGAACAGGATCGGCTCTTCGCGCTCGAAGGCCCGCGAGATCGAGGCGGCAAGCGCCCCGCCCGAACCCGGCGAGAAGAGGTTCCAGGTGGCGTCCATGTCGAGCGCCTCGAACAAGGCCGTGCCGGCGAGCTCGCACGTCCAGCCCGGCGGGCACGAATAGAACCGGCCCTGGTCGGGCTCTTCCGGATCGGGGAAGAGTTCGGGATGGGCGATGACGTCCTGGACGGTCTTCAGCTCGGGATTTGCTTCCTGCGTGTAGCGGGGGATGAACCAGCCTTCGATCGTGCCGTCGGTGATGGCGTCACCCAGTTCGACGACGGAGCCGTCGTCCAGCCCCTCGTTCCACTGCCGTGTGATCGAGCTGGTCCACAATTCCGGGGCGACGGCGGGCGTGCCGCGCGCCAGCATGGAGGCCGAGGTCGGCACAGTGTCGCCGGCGACGACCTCGACATTACACCCATAGCCCTTGTCGAGAATGATGGCGTGGATATGCGCCAGCGCCGCCGCGGACGGCCAGGTCATCTCGGCGATATCGATCTTCTTGTCGGTGCCACAGGCCGTGGCGTCCTGCGCCTGAGCGGGCATGCTGACGGTCGCGGCCGCAGCCAGCGCCACACCAGCCAACACGCTCTTCCAGCTAATTCTCATTAGGCATCTCTCCTATAGTGATCCAATAACGGCGCGGACCATATGGATGCCTTATAGTCGAGTCAAACCGCGATCGTCCGATTCAAGTAATAGAACTCGAAAAAATCGTGGGAACTTCCCTCTGTTTCGTGATCGTAATTCTCAGATCGCCTTTACAGTAAATTGCCACACGCCACGAAATTGCCAAAGTTTCGAACACGATTTCATCTTGATCGCGCGTATGATTACGATGGGACTGCAAGAAAAAGCGGCGAAAAATAGCTCCCGCGCTACCCTCACCCGGCCTATCCGGGCGCGCCGACCCACTTGCCCCAGATGTCCTTGTGCTCGGCGACGAACCGGTCGGCGACGCTTTCCACCGTGGCGCCCGGCTCGCTCATCTGCATCAGCATTTCGTCCATTGTCGCGATCGGCAGGCTGGCGCGCTGGAAGTAGAAGGCGATGTTCGGCAATTGCGTGAACACCCAGTCGCTGACTGCCACCACGACCGGCTCGGGCGCAAAGGCCGAAACCTTGCTCGCACTGCACACCTGCCGGCCGAGGCACTGGAAGGCGTCGTGGTCGTAGGCGCCGAGATCGATGGCGCGGAAGGCGAACTGGCTGATGATGGCGTTGGGCTGCCAGTAGTAGAAGGCGAAGGGCTGCTTGCGGCTCACCGCATCGGCGATCAGCCGGTCCATCTCGAAACGGTCGGCCGGGGTGACGACGTCGAGCCTGGCCGTGAGTCCGGCCGCCGCGATCAGGTTCCTGTTGATGACGGCGCAGGCCCAGTCGGCCGGGCAGGAGATGAATTTCAGCTTGCCGCCATTGGCGGCAAAGACCTGGGCATAGGCCGAAAACGCGGCAAGGTCGGTGAGCTCGGGATGCGTTTCGGCGACATAGCCCGGAATGTACCAACCCTCGAGCGTTGCCGTGTCGTAGGTGGGCGCCGCCTGGCGCACCTTTTCCGCCTTGACCCCGGCATTCCAGATGTCGGCAATGCGCGAGAGCCATAATTCCGGCGCCACCGCCGGATCGCCGGTCGAGCCCATCGACGAGCCGGTGCCGGCGAGGTCGCCGGCCACGACCTTGACCGTGCAGCCGAACTGCTGGGCGAGCAGCCGGGCGTGGATTTCGGCGAGGATCGCCGCCGACGGCCACGGCATGCGGGCAATATCGATGGTCCGCGTGCCGCAGGGTTTTGCCGGCTCGGGCGGAGCGGCGGCCGCATCGGGCGCCTTCTGGCCGGGCGGCGGCAGCGCGGTGATCGAATCCTGCGCCATGCCGGCTATCGGCATGAGCAGGGCGAGAGCGAGCGCGAGCGGGGCCAGCAGCGAGCGGATCATCGAGGGGCGCGGGTCCAGTGGTCGAAAAGTGCCCGAGCTTGGCAAAAGCCCGGGCGTTAAGCAACAAATGCCCTTGCAGTGTTCGGCGCAGATAACCCGGTGACTCGCCGCCAGAAATTTGCCACAGTCGGCGCCAGCGGGGCGTCTTCGCGCCCCCTGGTCTTGTTGCATGGGGGCCGAAGACGCTCACAGAAGGGCGCTTGGCGGTGCAACGCACAAAAGAGGGACATTCATGCCTAAAAAGTTCACCAAAACTCTGTCGCTGGCAGTTGCCGCATCCGTGCTGGTCGCTGCCGCGCCGGCTCTGGCCGAAGACGTCAAGCTCGGCTTTCTGGGCGGCTTCACCGGCCCGATCGAAAGCCTGACCCCGCCGATCTTCGATGGCGCCACGCTCGCGGTCAAGGAAGTCAACGAGCAGGGCGGTATCCTGGGCGGCGGCAAGCTCGAACTGATCTCGGCGGACGGCGCGTGCGACGCCACCGCTGCCGGCAATGCCGCCGACAAGCTGGTCAATACCGACCAGGTGACGGCGATCGTCGGGGGCCTGTGCACCGGCGAAAGCATCGGCGGCTTCAACAGCGCCGGCAAGGCCGGCAATGTCGTGTTCGTGTCGCCCGCCTCCTCGGCGCCGGCCCTGACCACGCTCGACGACAATGACCTCGTCTTCCGCACCACCCCGTCGGACGCCTTCCAGGGCGTGAAGATGGCCGACCTGCTGATCTCCAAGGGCATCAAGGATGTCGCCGTAACCTATGTGAACAACGACTACGGCAAGGGCCTTGCCGATGCCTTCACCGCCGCCTTCGAAAAGGACGGCGGCACGGTGACCGCCAACGTCGCCCACGAAGACAGCAAGGCCGACTACCGCGCCGAACTGGGTCAATTGGCCGGCGGCGGTTCGCAGAACCTCGTCATCCTCGCCTATGCCAATTCCTCGGGTAACACGATCCTGCGCCAGGCCGTGGAAAGCGGCGACTTCACCACCTATGTGGGCGGTGACGGCATGGTCGGCGACGAACTGCTGAAGGGCATCGACGCTTCGGCCGTCGAAGGCCTCATCGCCACCCGCGCCGGCGCCCCCACGGGCGAGGCCACGACGACCTACGAAAAGCTCGCGGGCGATGCCGGCATCAACGCCAATGCGACCTATGCGCCGCAGGCCTACGACGCCGCCTTCCTTCTGGCTCTCGCCATCGAGAAGAACGGTTCGGCCAGCCGCGAAGGCCTCAACAAGGCGCTGCGCGACGTCGCCTCGGCCCCGGGCGAGAAGATCCTGCCCGGCGAATGGAAGAAGGCCGTCGACCTTATCAAGGCCGGCACCGACATCGATTATGACGGCGCCGGCGGCGCCCTCGATTTCGACGAGAACGGCGATGTCGACGGCATCATCGTCCAGCTCGCCGTCGAAGGCGGCAAGTTCGTCGAAAAGGGCACGATCGAATAGGATCGGCGCAACGCCACACGCGAAGGCCCGGGAGCGATCCCGGGCCTTTGTTTTTGGAGTCGATCCATACGCTTGCCTCTCGAACACCTGGGCGCGTTCGAGCGCCGCCCGGGCCTGTTGCCGTCGCGGTGACACGGTGTGGGGCGATCTTCGCCTCGCTTTGTTTTGTATAAAAGAGGCAAAGACCGCCCCACACGATCAGGATTTATCGCGCACGCCGCAAGCGGCCCCCTTTTGAGGTTGGGGGTTGGCACCGGCGGCTCGGAAGACTCCTAAGTCCACCTTGCCGCCGGCACGTCCCGGCCGGTCCTCGGCATCCACGCGCAAGCCCAGGCGACCCCGAGCTCCCCGTCTTCCCGCCCGGCGCTTCGTCGGCACCGCGTGCTGTCGGCGGGAACG
>Ga0164243_10000182_pt1 | contig 144995 bp, 115 predicted proteins | sample OricompcompostOP_FD_108781 | JGI IMG/M metagenome (GOLD analysis project Ga0164243, IMG submission 108781) | Organic Plus compost microbial communities from Emeryville, California, USA - Original compost - Organic plus compost (OP) | ecosystem: Engineered > Solid waste > Mixed feedstock >...
CAACCCTCGATAAGGCTCCGCAGGTCGGTGAAGAACGCTTCGTTGTCAGGGTATCTCTTCCGCATCCGCAGATGCCTACCGACTTATGCCTACTCACTCAATTTATGAGTTTACGGCCTAGTTCTGCTGCTTGGCGGTCATCCGCCAACCGACAGCGCGATGATTTTGATCACATTGATTTCAGAATCGAGCTTGCTCTGGACAGGGCGTCAACGAGATCAAGGAAAGGTGTCCGCGAACGCGATTTCCGGCAAGGATAGTCTTCCGCTCGGTATTTCGCGGGCGGCCAGTTTCTCTGGTAGGCCGCCGGCTTCGCCGCGGCGGCCCAGCACGATAACCGCATGAAACTCCAGATCGGCCGGAGCCTTCAGCACGTTCTTTGCTCCTTCTCGATCGAAACCGCCGACCGCGTGGGTCGCCAGGCCCAGCCTCGCGGCCTGAAGTGCCAGGAAGGCCCAAGCCGCGCCGGCGTCAAAACTATGGGTGACGAGCTCGGTCGGTTCTTCCGAGCCTGGCAGAACCAAGCTCGCATGAGAGCCCACGAAGATCAGCGCGGACGCAGCCCGCGCCCAACTGCGATTATAGTCGCTGAGAATATCCAGCGCCGCTTCCCACAGGGCGGACGTTCGGCGGACATGAACAAAACGCCAAGGCTGCGCATTATAGCCAGAAGGTGCCCAGCGCGCCGCCTCCAGCAAGGTCAGCAGTTCCTCATCGCCAATCTCCTCCCCCGTGAAGGCGCGCGGCGACCAGCGCTTCAGGAAGATCGGATCGATCGGCAAATCACTTTGGCGTGGATTTTCGAGCGTCATTTTCCTCTTCTCCCTCAATCCACCGGCTCAAGCACCGCCGGATCGCCGGGCTCTCGAACATCCCCATATTGCAGACCCTCCAGGATCCGCCGCCGCAGAGCTTCGCGGGCTTCGCCTTGATAGGCGGGCACATTCTCGATCACGTCTATCACCCGTCCCGGCTTGCCCAGCACAATAATGCGGCTGGCGACGCTCAGCGCCTCCTCGATGGAATGGGTGATCTGGACGATGGTTTTCCCGCCGCTCGCGGCCACATCACGAAAATCCCTCCGCAGCTTGGCACCGGTCACCTCATCGAGATGTCCGAAGGCTTCGTCGGCCAGGATGATATCGGGATCGCTTACCAGCGCGCGCGCAATGGCGACGCGCTGACGCATGCCGCCCGAGAGCTCGTGGGGGAAGGCATTGTCCGTGCCGCCTAGCTCGAGCCGTTCGAGCCACGCCTCCGGTGAGATCGCGAGCCCGCGATTTCGCAGATTCAATATTTCCAGAGGTAACCGCACATTGTCGATCACGGAGCGCCAAGGCAGGAGCCGGTCGGTCTGGAAAACGCAGGCGACTCTGCCCCGCAGATGCTGAAAGGAAGCAAATGGATCCGTATCCAGCACCCGCACATCGCCCGAAGTGGCGCCGGTCAGTCCGAGGATCAGGTTGACCGTCGTCGACTTTCCGCAACCCGAACGGCCCAATATGCAGACATATTCGCCCTTCGCGATTTCGAAGGAGAGATTCTCGATGGCTGTGACCGCTCGGTCGCCCTTGGAGAAGATCTTGGTGACGCCGTTGAAGATGATATCTTTCGAAGCCATCGCTCAAAGCTCCCGTTCCGGCCGCTGCCGCCAGCGCAACAGCCGCTTTTCGAACTGGGCCAGCGAAAGGTCCGTAAGGATGACGAAAACCACCAGAACGAGCGTCCAGGCGATTGCGGCATCCATTCGGAACTGCTCCTGTGCGTTGCGCAGATGATAACCGATGCCAGTATTGCCGGCGAGAAGCTCGGCCGTGATCGTCACCCGTGTCGCTGTGCCGAGATTGATGCGCAGGCCGATCAGGATTGATGGGATGATCCCCGGTATGATCAGCTTGCTAAGCATCTGCCAGCGCGTCGGGCGCAGTGCTTTCACCATCTGCCAAAGTTCGCGGGGGATGCCACGATAGCCATCGCGCGCCTGGTAAAAGAAACTTGGCAAGGTCGAGATGATGATGATGAAGGCGATGCGAAAATCCATGTCCCGGAACCAGATGATCGCAAAGATCACCCAGCAGACGCCCGGCACGCCCTGCTTGAGCTGGATGAGGGGTACGAACGTTCGCTCCAGCCGGTCGTTGGCGCCGGCCAGCATGCCAAGCGCCGTCCCCAACAGGAAAGCAACAGCCAGAAATACGAGAATCCGATAATATGTCTCTGCAATCGCCGGGAGTGTATCGGACTTGGCGAAAATTGCCTGAACCGCTTCCACGACACGACCGATTGACGGGAAAAGAAATGGCGGAAGGAAGCGTGACGTCACCTCCCATGCCACCGCCACCAGGATCAGGACGATCACACCCTCGACATTGCCGAAGCGGCGGTAAGCCCGGGTAAAATCGACAAGCAACGGCCGAATAGCCTCAAGCTGATCCTTCCGGCGGGGCGCGTCCAACATGGCGGAGTGCGCGCTTATGGCGGAGGCTTCAGAGCCGGAAATCGGAGACATAGGCGTCTACTTCCTCATTGGTCAGCGGGCGCTGCAAGGATCCCTGCTCAGGCATCAGCCTTTGTGTGATGAATGCGATGGAGGCCTTGAACTCGCTCGCCGGGCCGATCTGGATGATCTCGGGAAAATGCTCGAGGGCATAGGCGACGGCCGCCTCGGGCATGTCGGTATTGTCGCCGATGATCTTCGCCGCTTCCGCAGGATGATCCTTGGCCCAGTTCGAGGCCTCAATGATCGCTTCGTAGAATCTGGCGGCAAGCGCCTTGTTCTCCGGCCTGCTCCACCAGCGGGTCTGCACACCCAGCAGCACATTGGGGATTCCGCGATCCGGCGCGACCCGATGCCATGCCGCCTGGTCGAAAATGGAGAAGACACGGAAATCCTTCGTCTGCTGGGAAAGCGAGGCGATCTCGACGGGACCGGGCAGGATGGCATCCACCCGATGCGCCGCCAGCTCGGCGACGGCCGCGCCTGCGCCTGCCGAGGAGAGGATATTGGCCTTGTCGAGATCGAGCCCGCTCTGTGCCAGCAGGAAGCGGGCGACCGCCCACTGGCCCGTCGATGTATTGGTCGCGATCGTGCGGCCGGTCAGGTCGTGCGCCGAGCGGATGGCAGGATCGGTCACCGCGACCAGATTGGTGTAGCTGTAGACGTTGAACAGCAGGGTGACATCGGCCCCTTGTTCCACAAATGATGTGAAAGTGGTCGGGGCGATGCACAGGCAGGCATAGTCGGCGCCGCTCGCCAGATCGGCATAAGCGGATTGGCCCGGCTTCTCGGTGAGCGTGAGCTTGAAGCCATGTTGTCGGTCGATGCCGCGCACATGAATCAGCGTGGGGAGCCAGACGCTGTAAGAGGGCGCATGGAACACGGTGACATCGAAGACGGGCAGTCCATTCTCGGTGCGCGTCACATAAGGATAGTCCCCTTTGCCGTCCCCGGGATCGCTGGACGGCCGAACCCAGATCAGCGCGCCGGCAGCGGCCAGCAGAAGCAGCAAAGCGATGGCTGCGCCGAGGCGGCCGCCACTCAAGGAGCGTCGTTGTTCACTATGATTGCGCATGGGCAGGATCGAACCAGAACGTGGAAAAATAGCCGAGACGCGTGAGCTTTTCCGCAGCGATGCGCACCGGCTTGCCTTCGCCGACCAGCACGACCGGGGTCGAGAGATCGGCGGGCAGGATCGCCGGATCGGTGCCGACCAGCGCGGGCTCGATCGCCGCCGCGCCGGGCAGGGGACCGACCGCGCCGCCCTCCTGCACGCCGATCTTCAGGAAAGCGACCGGATCGTCCGTGGCCAGCGCATCCTCCACATCCTTCCGTCCGATGCGCTGCACGCCGATGACGCCCGGCTCGGGCTTGTATTCCCGAACGAAGACCTCCTCGCTGTCCGGCGTCTTGAAGCGCTGGACCTCGCGATGCTCGCGCGTGTCGGTGGCAATCGCATAGAAATGCAGATGCACGCCGTCCGACTCGCCCTCGATGTGGATGGTGTGGAAATATTTGTTGTGGATGAAGAAGGAGACGCCCGGCTCAATATGGACCGGCAGCGGCTCGCTCAGCTTCCCCTTTCCTTCTATACTGCCGTCGTCGATGCGCTCATAGAGGATGTTGAGCTCATCCCCCTGCACGCCCGTGATGATTGCCCAATAGGGATGCTTGTGCGGCTGGTTGGCCTGCCGGTGACTGCTCACCTGTATGTAGAGGGCATTATGATGGTCGGGATCCTCCCCGATCCGGTAGAAGCCGCTCCGGCTCTCGTAGAGATAGGGGAACTGCTCCGGCGGAAAGAGCTCGGTGCGCTCGCCAAGCTCCCGAAAGGCCGCCTGTGCCGCGTCGACCTGCTCCGGGGTCGGATCACCGACCCGCGGCAGACCCAGCTGCTTGACACGCTCGAGCGTTTGCTGGACCGCGCGGGTGCGCTCATGGACAAGTGACATCTCTCTTCCTCCGGGCTCAGCTGGCAAGCGCCAGCTCGGCATATTCGCCGAACGTGCGGACCGGGCCGAGCGCGGGAGGCGAGCGATCCAGATCGAGCAGCGGGAAGAGCAGGTCCGCCACGCGCTGCGCCTCGGTCAGCAGGGGCCAGCCCGCAAGGATGAAAGCGTCGATGCCTTGGTTCTGCTGGAGTTCGCGGATACGGGCCGCGACACTCTCCGCCGAACCCACGAAATAGCCGCCCCAGCCCTGATCCAATATGTCGAGCGCACCCCAGCCATTGGGGCCGGACCAGATGTTGGGCGCCGATTCCAGATCGCGCAGATCCGGCAGCTTGCCCGCGCGCAAGGCGTCGATCCGGCGCTGGATCCTGGGATCATCGCTCTCCAGATCATTGAAGGTAGGAACCTCGCGGCTGCTCAGCGCGACATTGTAGCGGCCTAGCTTTAGCCGATTTTCGATCTGGCGAATGATGTTCTGGGAACCGGTCTTCTCCAGTATCTGCTGCGCATAGTCCCAAGCTTCCTCTTCGGTCTCGCGCACGATGATATTGGCCAGCGTCCCCGCACGCAGCGTACGACCGCGGCGCGCTGCCACAGCGCGTGCGGCATCGATCTGCGCGCCCAGCCGGTCGGGACGGTGGAGATAGGTCAGGTAGGTGTCGAGCACCTTGCCGGCATGCTCGATGCCGGCCGGCGAGGCGCCCGATCCCCAGACCGGCGTGTGCGGATACTGCACCAGCACGTCGCTGTCGTTAAGCCGGCTGCGTGGCGGCGGCGGCGGTCCGAACCGGAAATATTTGCCCTCATAGCCGCCGATCTCGCCCGCATAGAGCTGCTTGACCACCGTCCAATATTCCGCGCTTAGCTCATAGCGCTGGTCGGACGGGACATCGATGCCGAATTGCGGCAGGATGAGGTCGGTGCCGTTCACCTGGTTGAACAGCAGCCGCCCACCGGAAAGCTCGTCAAAGCTCTGCGCGAGACTGACCAGCGCCGCAGGATTATACTGGCCCGGATAGACCGGGATCAGATAGCGCAGAGTCTGCGTCAGCGGAATGAAGCTGGAAATCTCGATAAACGGGTTCTTGCCGACCGTCAGCGCGCCATAGTAGCCAGCCCGGTCGGCAGCGATCGCGATATCGCGGATGCGGTGCGGATCATAGGTCACGCGCCCCTCGGGATGCCACGGATAGGCGCCGTCCGAAGGATTGATATACCACAGAATTTTCAAGGGATTGGCCATAACGCCTCCTGCTTCATGCGCTTGCCGCCACGGCGGCTTGCGTGGCTCCGGACAGAGTGGTGAACTCGCCGAAGAGCCTCTCCTCGGCAAGCACGGGTGGAGACTGATCGAGATCGAGCAATGGCAGCAGCAGGCGCGCCACATTCCTTGCTTCCTCAATCAGCGGGAAGCCCATGAAAATGAAGATATCTAAGCCCAGGTCGCGCTGCAGTTCGCGGATGCGCGCGGCGACATTCTCGGCACTGCCGACCAGATAAGCGCCCCAGCCCAGATCGAGTATGTCGAAGCGCGGTCCATTGGGGCCGGACCAGATGTTGGGATGGGATTCCAGCGAACGCAGATCCGGCAGTCGGCCCGCGCGCAAGGCGTCGATGCGCGACTGGATTTTAGGATCATCGCTGCGCACCGTCGCGAATGTACCACCCTCGCGGGAGCCGGTCGCCTTGTTGTAGCGGCCCATGCCGAGACGCTCGTCCACGAGGCGGGCGAGGCGCTCGGCGCCGGTCTGCTCGAGCAGCCATTGCGCATGGGTCCAGGCTTCCTCTTCGGTCTCCCGGACGATGATATTGGCCAGCGTGCCGACGCGCAGCGCACGGCCATGGCGCGCGGCGACTGCGCGCGCGGACGCGATCTGCGCGCCCAGCCGATCGGGGCGATGCAGATAGGTAAGGAATGCGTCGAGTACCTTGCCGGCATGCTCGATGCCGGCCGGCGAGCTGCCGGTGCCCCAGACAGGTGTGTGCGGGTCCTGGACTAGTCGCGCTGCGCTGCGGTTCGCCCGCCGCGGCGGCGGTGGGCCGAAGCGGAAATATTTGCCCTCATGGGCGCCTATCTCGCCGGCATAGAGCTGCTTGAACACACTCCAATATTCCGCGCTCAGCGCGTAGCGCTGGTCCGACGGCACATCGATGCCAAACTGCGGCAGGATGAGATCGGTGCCGTTCACCTGATTGAACAGCAGGCGGCCGCTCGAGAGCTGATCGAACATCTTCGCCTGCATGACCAGCGTGGCGGGCGGATAGGAACCTGGATAGATCGGGATCAGGAAACGCATTCGGCGCGTGATCGGGATGAAGCTCGCAATCTCGATGAAGGGACTGTCGCCAACGACGAGCGCACCGTAAAAGCCCAGTTCGTCGATCGTGCGGGCCAGTTCATTGATGCGGTTCTGGTCCTCCGGATAGGTGCCTTCCGGCACCCACGGGCAGGGACCGTCATTGTGGCGGATGTACCAGAGGATCTGGAGCGGTTCCGCCATCACGCCGCTCCCTTGCGCCGGTGCGCGGCATATCGCTCCCGGGCAGCGACGAGCGGCTCGCGGACAAGCCAGCCATCGACGTCGATGGGTTGATCGATGACGCCGATCCTGTGCAGGAAGACAACTTGCGACTTCAGCGCCTCGATCTTCACCGGATCGAAGTCGATATTGAAAATTCTGGAGAGATCAGGGCCATAAGCTTGGCTGACGGCGTGTTCGGATGCGAATTGCTCGCGCGCGACATGGCGCAGGGCTTCCTCGGGATTTTCGAACGCTTCGGCTTCCGCCTGGACAGCGCGATACAGAACCCGCTCGACCAGATCGGGTCGCTGCCGCAGCAGATCGCCTTTCACCGCGAATACCAGCGGAGTCGAGAGGTTGGAGCGCTCGATCTCATCCTCGATGCTGTCGAGATCGAACACGACATGCAGGCCCAGGAGTTGCCGGATCTGGTCTGGCCCGGCGCCAATGCTGCCGCCCGAGGTGATTGCATCCACTTCGCCCCTGAGCAGCGTCTGCAGCGCAAGATTCTGAGCGGAGGGCGCCTTTGCCGTTGCCCCCACGAAGGTCGCCGCCGACTTGAGTGCCCCGCTCTCAATCTCCGGCGTGCGCCGATCCGCAATGAAGGGCCGGTCGATGACATGCTCGACCATTTCCACATCCTCGAAGCCAAGACCTGCCGAGCGCAGGGCCACCTCGAAGAAGCGCAAATTATTGGCCCAGGCATGATCCAGCGCCTCGTGCGGGCGCCGGGTCAGCAGGATGCGCCTTCCTTTGAGGTCGGCCGGAGTGCGGATGCCGGAAGCCGGCAGGGCGAGGATGGTTTGCGCACCGCGCAGGAAGGTGATGCCCAGTATTTTGGTGTCCGCCCCGTTCGCTTGAGCCCATATCGCCGGATAATTAGAGCCGTGGCGGAAGGAATTGGGCTGTGAATGGGTGAAGTGCGACTGGTGCACCACGGGATCGGCCGATTCCTGGATCGCGCGCAGCGTGACCTTGCCGTCGGCGAATTCCTCCCGATAAAGACCCCGCCCGATTGCGACGCCGAAACTGGTCGGCACGCCGCAGCGCGTATACCAGAGTTCGGTTGTCGCGGTTTCGGACCCGAATTCAGCGATTTGCGTGTTGGACGTGGCCATTGGCGGTCTCCCGATAGAGCTTGGCTCCCGCAGCGGGGGTTCAGTAGCGATAGGCGAGCGTCACGAAGAAGCGGCGCGGCTCGGCGTAGGCGAGACCATTTTCGGTCTGCGACGGCACGACGGTGTTGATCCGATAGCCGGTGCGGCGGATCGGCGACTGGTCGTTGAACAGATTCAGGACATTGCCACTGATGCTGAACCGCTCGCTCGCATCAATCCATTCGATCTGGGCATTGACCGCTATCCGCTCCGGAATTTCATAGGTGAGCGAGTTACTGATGTCGGCATTGTAGCTGGACACATATTTGCCATTCACATCAACCTGGAACGCGCCGAGGCTCCCTGCGGGAAGGCGATAGCCGACACTGGCCCCGAACACTCTCGGCGTTAGGAAAGGAATTTCGTTGCCGGTGAAGTTGTCATTATAGGATTCGTCGAACTTGCCTTCGACGAGGAGACCGGTGAAGCGCAGATCCCAGCGCTCCGTCGGTTTGATGCTGGCTTCGAATTCCACACCCTGCGTATGTGCGCGGCCCGCATTGATAGGCAGTGAGCCCACAAGGGCGATCCCGTCTACGACCGGATTGGAAATGCTCGAAATATAGTCCTGGAAATCATTGTAGAAGGCTGCGGCAGAGATATTGAACCACCCGCCCGGCGCCCGCCATTTGAAGCCGCCTTCGACCGACTTCACCTTTTCCGGACTGGTCGGCGTGGCTGCCGCCACCGTGCTCGAGGAGGCATTGCGGTCATAGCCGCCGGTGCGCTGGCCTTCGCTGTAGGTGAGATAGGTGAGGAGCGTGTCGGTTGCCTGGAAGTCGATCGTGACTTTCGGCGTGAACGAGTTCCAGCTGTCCTCGGCATAGGGAAGATCCACGGGCGTGCCGATGACGGCGCCACTGGCATCGAGCGACTGCGTCAGGTTCCGATAGGTCTGCCGCTCCGTGCCATAGCGCAGGCCGACGGTGATCCCTAGACGGTCCGTTAGGCGGTAGGTCGCGTTCAGATAGGCAGCGACATTCTCGTCGATGATACGCGAATCGACATTGCTATACGTGTAGCCGACCGCGCTTGGCCGGGCCGAAATGGCATAGCGCGAGAAGGCGAACTTTTCCCGGAAGAAGGTGCCGCCCCCGATCAGGGTCAACTTGCCGGTGTTCAGCGTGCCCTGAACCTCCTGATAGAAATAATTCTCGTCGATATACTGGACGAAGTCCCGGATCGGATCGGGCGTGCCGTCATAATCCCAAGGGGAAGGATCATCCTTCAGATAGCGCCAGGCCGTCGTGGTCTTGAACGACAATATGTCGCTGGCGTCGAGTGTCTGAATCAGGGAGACACCGCCCGATTTGCGGTGGAGCTTGATGTCGTTGTTGTTGACGAGCGGATGGAAGGCAGCGTTCACCCGCTTGCTGCCGAACAGGGGCACGTCGTTGCGCGGATCGTAGGATGGATCGTCATAGGGCACGCTGCCGGTCACCGGGATGAAGGTCGCGTTGTCGGAATTGTCCTCCGCCCAATCGACGGTCAGGACCGCCGCATAGATGCCGTCCGGCGCGAATTTGAGCTTCGCGCGCACCTGATCGGTGCTGATGCGATTGACGTCGCGGTCCAGCGCCTGATTGTAGATGAAACCGCCCTGTCGGCGGACGCCGAAAGCAAGGCTTGCATATAGCTTGCCGCCGACGATCGGGCCCGAAATCAGTCCATGCGTCTGCCAAAAGTCGAAATTGCCGCCGGAAACGTCTGCCTGCAACCGGAACCGATCGTCGGGATCCTGCGTGACGAACTTGATGACGCCGGCGGTGGTGTTCTGGCCGTAGAGCGAGGCCTGCGGTCCGCGCAGCACCTCCACTTGCTTGAGATCGAGCAGATCGAACAGCGCATTGCCGAACACGCGCGGCAAATAGACATCGTCGACATAGATGCCCACGGCCTGATAGCCGCCCGCATCGGATGTGCCGATGCCGCGCAAGAACGAACTCTGCATATTCGGAATCGAACCGGGCGTGGTCAAGCCGGGCACCTGGCCTTCGAGATCGCGGATCTGCTGCAGATTGCCGTCTTCGATCAGGCTGCGATCGACCGCCGTCACGGAGATCGGCGTCTTGGACAGAACGGAATTGCGCCGCTGCGCGGTGACCACGATCTCACCCGATACCGAAGCCTGTTCGGCAGGGTGAACCGCATCGTTCGCAACGATGTCGCTGTCGCCCTCAGTGGCGATCGCAGGAGTGAACGCGGTCCCGCTCGCCAGAAAGGCACAGCCAAGGGCCAACGTACAGATAGAACGCTCCATGAATTTCTCTTTTTCTCTGTAAATCCGCAGCGACGCCATCGCCGTGTTATCCGGCGTCGGCGGTATGCGTGGTGGCTCAGCGGCACGCCCGGTAGCGAAGCCTCTATTTACCTATCAAATTGATAGAGAATTGGAAGTTAGCGATCGTCAATGGTAATTTTAGTAAGCCTTAACGAGCAGTCGCTTGCAGCGCGGCAGGCCTCTAAAATCCCGAAAATTCCGATCGCGCACCCACAGGCCGTGCCGCTTGGAGGAAAACTTAACCGATAGTTCAGTTGCGAAGGGGACGGCGTCCCGTGCACGCCCTGTGCGAACCTTTTTTCCGCGAGACCCTATGTCAACTCTTCAAGCACATGGTTGCGCGGCACCCGCTCAGGCCGGGTCCAGACAATTTCAGATGATATTCTGCGGATTGCTTATCGTCCTCCTGTTGTCATCCTTGGACGGCAACATCCTGAGCACGTCGCTTCCCCGGATCGCCAGCGAGTTCGGCGCGCTTTCCCAGCTCTCCTGGGTGATCTCCAGCTTCATGCTGACGTCGATCCTGAGTACGCCGATCTATGGCAAGCTCGCCGACCGCCACGGCGGCAAGCGGGTGCTGTGCGTTGCGATCGGCCTGTTCCTGCTTGGCTCGGTATTGTGCGGCTTCAGCCGGACGCTGCCGGAGTTGGTGTTATATCGCGGCCTTCAGGGGCTAGGCGCGGGCGGACTAACGGCGCTCGCACAGGTCATGATCGCCGAGTTGATCGGACCGAAGAGGCGATCGCACTATCAGGGTTTCTTTAGCGCGACTGCGGCAGTCAGCAATCTGGCTGGACCGCTGATCGGTGGCGGCTTCACCGTGTATCTATCCTGGCGCTGGATCTTCTATATCAATCTTCCGCTGGGCGTGCTCGCTCTCGCCCTCATCCTGTCCAATTTGAAGAGCCAGCCGATACACCTGTCTCGACAGATCGACTATCGAGGTATGCTCTATCTGTCGCTGACCACCCTGCCGTTGCTCCTGTGCCTGAGCCTTGCCGGCGTTCAGTTCGCGTGGTTGTCCTCGGAAATGGGCCTGCTCCTCGCCGCCAGCCTGATTTGCGGCATCCTGTTCTTCCGGCGCGAGATATCCTCGGACAACTCTTTCCTCGGACTTCATCTGCTGAAGGACCGTACCTTCATGGCTTCATCGGCTGCGGCCTTATGGCTCGGCTTTGCCACGATGGGCGTGAATGTTTACATGCCGGTCTGGTTCCAGATCGTGCACGGTATGGATCCGATCGAGGCCAGCTTGATGCTCGTTCCCAAGATCGTCGCCATGATGGTCTCGGCAATCATCGGCAGCCGTGTCCTCCTCCATCGCTACAGCTACAAGAACGTCATCTCGATCGGCCTCGCCCTGGAAGTCATTGCCATCACCGGTATCACGATTGCATGCTATGTCGAAGCAGCGCCCTTCCTCTTCCAGATCAGCCTCGCGCTCATGGGAAGCGGCATGGGGATCGCCTGGCCCAACATCATCACCTTGCTGCAAAACCGGGTTAGCCGGGCTGACCTCGGAACTGCCACATCGGCGATGAATTTCCTGCGCGCGCTGGGGGGTGCGGTCGGCGTGGCTTTCGCCGGCGCCGTTATCCTGGCCTGGTTGCGAACAGACCCAACGGGCGGCGATCCACACAGCCTTCCGGCCGAACAGGTGTATGCCTACCGCCAAGCGTTGAGCTTCTTGTTCGCGCTGCTGTCGCTCGGCATGATGGTGGCGTTTCAGAGCGTTCTCTTCCTGCTGCCCGCGAAGGCCCGGCAGGCTAAAATTGACTTGCGGCAAGAGGCTTGATGGGGAATTGGTCATTGGATGACGGCTTTGCGTCCCAATCATGACCACGCACCGGGCGAGTGACGAAGGGGCCGGTGCCCCCGAGTCCTTGGGGCGTACAAGCACCGCCAGCCAGCCGCCGCTTCTTTCCCTGCGGGTGCTGGAAGCCAGCGCGCGGTTGAGAAGCTTCACCAAGGCAGCGCAGGAACTCAACGTGACGCCCAGTGCGGTCACGCAGCATATCCGCACTATAGAGACCTGGGTCGGGCGTCCCTTGTTCCGCAGAACCGGGCGGGAAGTCATCGTCTCCGAATTGGCGGAATCCGTGCTGGCTCGATTGCAGGAGGGCTTCGAGTTGCTCAACGAAGCCGCGCAGAGTCTAAAATCCGGCGGCGAACGAGCATCGGTCATATGGGTTTCCGTCTCTCCCTCTTTCGCTTCGAAATGGCTGCTGCCCAAGCTGGATTCTTTTCGCGCGGCTTGCCCGGACCTCGAAGTCTGGGTTGCGTCGAGTGAAGAGCTTGTTGATTTCCACAAGAGCGAAATCGACTTCGCCATCTGGTACGGCCCAGGCGGTTATCCCGGTTTGGTGACGGAAAAGTTGATGGACGAGTCCATTCTGCCCGTCTGCACGCCAAGCATTGTCGAGAAATTCGGTCCCTTCAAGGAGGCGACCGATCTGTTGCCGGCACGGCTGCTGCATGACAGCACCACGCGGCTGGATTCCTCACCCACCTGGCCGATGTGGTTCCGGGCACGCGGAGTCAACACGCCCGACATCTATCGTGGGCCTCGCTACAACCGTGCCGGTATGATTATCGATGAGGCTATCGCCGGACGAGGCATCGCGCTCGCGCGCTACACGCTGGCCCAAGCGGACATCAAGGCGGGCCGCTTGGTCCCCCTCTCGCTCGGCAATGCCCGACAGCACCACACATCCTATGCGCACTGGCTCGTCTGGCCCAAAGGACGCTCGCTTTCCGGGCCGTGCCGGCGCTTCATAGCCTGGATCAAATCCGAAGCGTCCGAAGGACTGGAGGACGGAGCCGGGATATAGGAGCGCGCTTCTATATCATGCCGCCTTCGCCCATCTCCGGCAGTCGGCCGCCTCCTCGCCTTGTCGAGCGCAGACGTCCACCATGCGCGCATCGAGCCGCCCCAGCGCGGCGGCGCCATCATGCGCCTCGCTCCACTGGCGGATAAGGCTGCCCCATGCGGAGACTTTGGCACGCGTGCGCTGGTAATAGCTGCCGGGGTTCTTGCCGAGTTCATCGATCACGGCCGCCGCGCTTGCCTCGACCGCCGCCTTGTCGTCGGGCGCCTGGCGCAGCACGGTTTTGGAATATTCGATCGCCCACTGCACGCGAGTCGCGGAACCCTGCGCCGTCTCATGAACCTTGCGCGCCCAGCCGATGGCCGCAGGTCCGTCCTGCTCGTCCTCGGCGATGCCGGCCAGGTCGAGCATGTAGTAATAGGGCGAGGCGGAACGCTTGAGTTCGGCTTCCAGCAGCCGCTTGGCGCCGGCATTGTCCCCCGCCTCATGAAGCAGGGCGGCGGCGTTCGAGATCACCGACTGGCGGACCATCGGATCGGTCGCCGCCTTGTCCGCCCAGGCGGCCCGCGCGCGCACCTTCTCACGCACGGCCGGCGGAAGCGGGCCGCCTTCCGCCCCGGCCAGGGCAATATCGGCGGCGACGGTGCCGAGGCGATCGGGGATCGGTAGCGCCTCATCTCCATAGACCCGGTCCAGCGCCGTCACGAGCGACGCGCCGAGCGTCCCGCGCCGGCGGACGTCGGGCAGCGCCGCGAGCAAGGGCGGAATCGAATAGCTGAGCTCCAGCCGGTTCGCCGTCACCTCCTCGCTGTTCGAGAGGATGGCGGGCAGGATTTTGAGCAAGCGTGTCTGCTGGGTCTGATCCAGCCTATATTGGCCATCGGATCCTTTCTTAGCGTTGATGGTCAAGGCGAGCAGCGTGAAGCGACGCTCGAGTGCCCCGTCCGGCGCGGCGGCCGCCAGACGATCGAGCAGCGCCCCCGCACGAGCCGGATCGCTGAAATGCCTTGGATCGTTCTGCCAATCGAAGGCAGCGAGCAACCGCCATTCGTCGCGCGAAAGAGCGGCAGGATTTTTTGCGGCTGCCGCGAACAATGTCTCGATCGGGGTCGTGCGCGTCGCGGCCACACGCAATATCTCGGGCAGTTGCGACACCGTCGTTGCGCTGGACAGGCACGTGATCTCGGAGCCATCGGCGCGAAGGATGATCACGGTCGGATAGCCGCTGATGCCGAAGCGCTCACCCCAGCGTTGAGCCCCTTCCGAGTCACCATCGAGATAAACGGGCACGAAATTGCGGGTTTCGGCCACGAACCCGGCATCCTTGAACAGCGTCGATTTCATCTGGTTGCAGGGCGGGCACCATTTCGCGCCCCAATAGAGCATCACTGGCTTGCCACTCTCCTTCGCCTCCGCCAACGCATCATCGACGTCGCCCTCACGCCACTCGATCTCCGCCGTCGGGATATTCTCGGGCGGTGAGGCAGCGCGCTGGCATGCTGCGAGGCCAAGGGCGAGCCCCAGTGCCAACCAGATCGATATCAAACGCATCCCAATCCGCCTTTCGAGGAACGATATAACCATAAGCACCCGCATCCCGTCTGCTTATATGGGGATGTTCGCCGGCTGATCCGGTGCGGGTCTCGCACGCTGGTTATACAAGATGTTGTGTCGTCGCGCCTGTTCTTCGGGGGACAGGCTGGCGGGGTCCTCGATCGGGCCGGCACCGACGACAAGGCCTCGCCCCACCGCCGGACGGGCCGATATGTCCTCAAACCACCGCTTTACATGCCGAAACTCGTCCAGATCGATGCCCTGCTGCTGCCATGACACAATCCAGAAGTAGGAGGCGATGTCCGCGATCGTATAATCCCGCCCCGCCAGATACCGACGATCATACAGGCGATTGTTCATGACGCCATAGAGGCGATGAACCTCGTCGTTGAAGCGACGCCGAGCATAGGATTGATCGCCTGCGCTGTCCGGCACACGGGAGAAGTGGCCACGCTCGCCGAATTTCCAATGGCCGCTGTCGCAAGCGGCTCACCAAGCTGCTGCGCATCAGCTGGCTCGCGCCACAGATCGTGCAATCGATCATGGATGGAACCCAGCCGGCCGGGCTGACGACCGCCAGGCTGCTCGACGCCGATCTCCCGCTTGCCTGGGAGGGGCACGCCGCTGCCATCGGCTGAGTCCCGGCTCTCTAGGCTCAGGACTCATTGATTGATCCAGAAGAGTATGGTGGCAGCGATGCAGATTGCTGAGAGGAAGGTGTGCGCGCATCGATCGTATCGTGTGTGGATGCGTCGCCATTCCTTGAGCTTGGCGAACATGTTCTCGATGCGGTGTCGCTGTCGATAGAGGGTTTTGTCGTAGCAATGCTGGACGATGCGCTGCTTGAGCGGCGGGATGCAGGCGGCGATGCCGCGCTCGGCGAGGCCGGTCCTGAAGGCGTTGCTGTCATAGCCGCGATCCGCGATCAGGGTTGAGGGGCGCGGCAGAGCATCGAGCAGAAGAGCGGCGCGGTGTGATCGCTCATCTGGCCTTCGCTGAGCAGCAGACGGATCGGTCGGCCCTGGTCGTCGCACACGGCATGAAGCTTGGAGTTCAGCCCGCCCTTGGTGCGCCCGATACATCGGGGAACAGCCCCCTTTTGAGCAGGCTGGCGGCGGTGCGGTGGGCCTTCAGGTGGGTGGTGTCGATCATGAGCGTCTCCGGATCGCCTGCCCGTCCCGCCAGTTCGGCGAAGATGCGATTGAACACGCCCAGCCGGCTCCAGCGGATGAAGCGGTTGTAGATCGTCTTGTGCGGACCATAGCCCTTGGGCGCATCGCGCCACATCAGCCCGTTCCTGATGACGTATACGATCCCCGACACGATCCGCCGATCATCAACCCGGGGTATGCCGTGCGAAAGCGGAAAGAACGGCTCGATCCGGCGCATCTGCGCCTCACTCAACATCCACAGTTCGTCCATCAGCGGCACCTCCTCCATGCCGCTCTTGAATCAAACCGCCTCTCTCCCTGCAAGCAATTTAATAGGTCCTGAGCCTAGTCCCCCCACGCCAATGAGGTCAGTGAAAGTGCCAGGTGAGACGCGACGCCGTTTTGCCACTCTCCACGGCCGAATCAGAGACGCTGCTCGCTTCACGCCATCAAGACAGACCCGCAAAGCGCGCAGAACTGCGTCGGTTCAGGACCATGCCCCAAACCAGGTGCAAACATGAGTGAAAGCCTGGACTGACTGGTGCGTCGAGAAGACTCGAAGAGTTTTATTATCTCGTTGATTTAAAGCGAAAAATCGTAAGCTCGCAATTCAAAAGGCCCCCAGCAAGGCCCCCGAAATCACGCGGAAAGTAATGGACGCCTGCGGACGAATCCGGACATTCGGTTCTGTTTTTGGCTTGATAGAGGGCAGGCTACCAGCCGCAAGAACCAAGATAAAAGGCCCGCCAAGTGTGCATGCCGAAACGGCAGAGGCCTAGCGAGCGCAATAGAGCCAATATAGCCGCAGAGAGCCGGATTTGCCAGACGGCTTCAGATGAGCGGACCTATCGAGCAGGGGAGATAATTGGATCGATGAAAATCGACTCCGTTCCCCGACCCTCCAGGGTGTTAGCCGCGCGCGGGCGCTCTTTCAAAACGCCCGCACGCCCCTTCGTTCGCCGTTTACAGGATGTCAGAGCTGCCTGAGTAAGACGAGCAAGGCCCGGCGTCTTCCACTTCGTTGACTTCGCTTCGTCCGGTCGCTCTAATCGATCTTCAAGAGGGGGCAACGTGAGTGAACAAAGCGTCCAATGTGAGGACCCAACAATTGCGGCAATCGGGGATTGCCTATTAGACAAGATTAGGTTTCCGGGTAACGGCATTCATCCGGTTCAGTCCCCACTGATGGTGCGACTGGTCTTGAACGCTGCGCTTTCGGATGGCCAAGGCGGCGTCTGCCTGGTTCTTCCGACCTCCGAGAACGTCGACACACTACTATCGGCCCTCGCGGCGCTTTCGATGTTCCCGGAAGATGCGGCGGCCACACTCTCCGATCAGGTTCAACAGACCTTCCAGCCCGGCCAAAAGGTTCGCGTCTTGCCCGATGGCGGCGTCTACCGCGTGGGTGATCCCGTCGAACTCCACGGCATCAGTGGCTATTACTTGCATTTTCTGGACGTCAAGAAGGGAAGCGGCAACGGCCGGTTCGTCGTCTACGGGAACGACCTGAATCGCTTGGAGCCAACCGAACGATCCCGGCCGCTAGGAGGAGAAAGGAAGGATTGGCCCCCGCCGCAACGTGCGGGATTTGACCGTCTCGCCGGAACTTCGACCTTGGGCAATCACGCTCGCCTAAGGAACAGAGTGTTGCTCGTCGATAGCCGCTCCGAGCTTGCGCGCTTTCTGGAGGAGACACGTCTCATCCCGGCCGAAAGCGCCAGCGCGGAGATGGCGCCGCCCTTGGCCGATGATTTCCCCTGGGGCGGTATCAACGCGGACGGCACCGCGTTCATCGAACATCCGCGAGCAACCCCCGGCGAACCGCTTGTCGCAGCCTCACGCGATTTTCCCGCGCTTCGCAAGGCGAGCGAAGCAGCCGCGCCACGCACGAAGGTCTTTCTCAGCCGATGGCTCAAAGGCTGCCTCGATAATCTGGATACGGTTTCTCGAATCTCGGAGCGGCACAGATTCGTGGTCATTGCCGACGCCGCGCGTCGTCGCGATGTCACACCCTTTCGAAAGGCGGGATGGACCGTATGGGAACCAACGCCGACCGAGCTACTGGGCAGTGATGGAACCCGGTATTCCGGGATAAACTGCATCGACCTGAATGTCGCGGCCGCCAGCCGGGAGAGCAAGTCGCGCATTTCTTACAAGCAAGCTTCCGACGAACATTTGTATGCCTGCTATGAGGCGCTTGGCGGGCTAGGCGATGCCATAAGGTCCGCAGACGCGGATGACGCCGAGCAGATTGACGAACTGACAGGAGACATTGTCGGCGGCCTGTGGCGTCTGTTCCTGGATGCCTGCGGCTGGCTCAAGGTTCCGGAAGCGGATATTGTCGCAGGCTTCGACGAGCGACTTGCCGACATACATCTGACCACTTTGATAAACAGCAGGATGTTGCCGGAAACGGTTTCCCGGCCGATCGAGACAGCAAGAGCCTCACTGGAATCATTTCGCCAAACCTGCGGATCGGACATGGTCACGCCAAAAGGCGAACTCACTCTTGAGACCCTACTCGAAAGCGTGCCGCCAGCCATCGTTTTCGGCAACGCGCAGGATCGCGATCAGGCGAGGCAATGGCTGGTTTCTCTGGACGCTGAGGCGGACTTGAGAGCGGTTGGTGACCCCTCCGCCCGCGACGAACAATTTGTCGCCGGTATATCCTTGATGGCCCGAGCCGCTTTCTCCCGTTTTGTCGACCCGTTCCCCGCCAAGCACCTTTTGCTGGCCGGCTATGACTTCGAAATCGACACCTACAAACAACGGCTCAGGGCTCGTACCTCCTATCGCCGCCGTCTCGCACTCGACAACAAGGCTAAATCCAGGCTGACCGGCCTACCCGAAGCCAACTTCCCGCAAGTTCCGGAGGAAGCGGGTCCCGGCGAACTCGCGCCGCAGCTTACCGGTATCGAACGTGTTGCTGCCGTGCGGCGACGTCCAACCTACACGCCTCCATCGTCCGCGGGACGCGAAACCGATCAGACTCGTGAGGGGCGCCTCTGCCGTTTTGTCGGCTGCTCATGGGCCATATTCACCGATGGGCACTCGATCTCCGTTCTGGCGGAGTCTTCCGAGCGTCCGGTAGAACGTAAGGCCGTGAGCGATCTGTCTGTTGGCGACAGAGTGCTGCTACGCGACTCCGGCGACAAGGACGTGATCCGCCTGTTAGCCGAAGATGTGATCGGAACACGTGAGTACGTATCGCTGTGGGAGCGTGGCCAGCAGTGGCGCGAAGCTCTTCGCACGGTAGCAACCGATCCTTGGGAACTCTGGCTGAAATTGAAGAATGCGGGCCTCCACAGGGACCCGGTTACGATCCGCTATTGGCTGCTCGGGGATGACGTGATTGGCCCGCAAAACCAGGACGACATCAAAGTCATTGCGGAAGCGGCGGGACTTCGACCCGACGACGAGCGCTGGCAGGACTGCTGGGACGCCATACGCGAGGTTCGCGGGCTGCACATGCAGGCTGGACGACAGCTCACGAAAATCCTCAGCCAGGAATGCAGCACTCTTCTCCTGGACGAGGTTGAGCACGAACAGGCCATCGAACTGTCCCTCGGTTTGATGTGGCTCGTAACGGTGGAAGCGATCGGGCCCAGTGAACACTGGCAGGCGAGCCTGACGAATAGGCTAACGTGGGGCCAAGAAGGGTGGCGCGAACAGATGCTGCGCGATGTCCTGCGAGCAGAGGGCGCCTGAATGGCACGTTTGATCCCGCCAGCACCGCCATCGGATATTCCCGACTCCGAACGAGATTTCTTTCAGAAGTTGGCGGGAGAGCCGGGAACAGAGGACTGGCTCGCGTTTCACTCTGTCAGTCTTTCGAGCCATTACACGGGACATTTTGGCGAAATCGATTTCGTGATCCTCATTCCGGGCAGGGGCATTCTCTGCGTCGAAGTCAAGGGAGGCGGTGTTCGGCAGCAGGACGGTCGCTGGACCTCTATCGACCGTCATGGCGTGACACACCCCTTGAAGCGGAGCCCGTTCGTTCAGGTCCAGGACGCGATGTTCAAACTCGCGAAGGCGCTGGAGGGTCGGTTCGGCAAGAACTCATACGAAGCGAAGTGTCCAAAAGGCTATGTAGTTGTCTTCCCGGATGTCGATTGCCCCCCGCCAAGTCCTGAGTTCAGCCGGGGCGATGTCATCGACAGGCGCGATCTCGAAAAAGCCCTCGCGGGCCGTCTGACAGAAGCTCCAACGTTAAAATCTTCCATCTCGCAAAGCGGCGGCGCTTCATTGGGTGCTGGCGCGATGGCCAACGTACGCTCGTTCCTCCGACCGGATTTCGAGCGGATCGCCACGGCTGGAGCATCCCTTCGGCCCATAGAGGACAGCATTCGCGCCCTCACTGAAGAACAGTACAGCTTCCTTGATGCGGTCGAGTACAATGATCGCTGCATCGTTCTGGGGCCGGCGGGCAGTGGGAAGACGACGCTAGCCCTCGAATACGCGAGGCGGCTTTCCGAAGCCGGGGAATCAGTCCTGCTTGCATGTTTCAATCGTCTTCTCGGTCAATGGCTAAAGCACCGAGTGAGCAGTTTCGCAGGCGGCCGTATCGTCGCAGGCTCCATGCATAAGTTGCTGGACGAGCGAATCCGGCGAAGCCCCCATGCGGCCGAGTTCGAGAAGCTGCGTAACCACGAGGAACTCTTCTCGCTTTTCTACCCACTCTACGGGGGGATGGCCGTCAAGGAAGCGGCCGAGATTTTTGACGCAGTCATCGTAGACGAAGCACAGGACTTCCATTCTGCGGCACTGGTCGAACTCGTCACGGGCTGGATAGCTTCCGGTCATCGAGGAAAGATCGTTCTTTTCGGCGACTATGAAAAGCAGGCAATCTTCGGAACACCCGGTGACAGTCTGGAAATCGCGCGTGAACGGCTGGCCGGCGCCACCATCATACCGCTGCGGAAGAACTGCCGGAATACGCGCCGCATTGCCGTCCAGACTTCGCATTTGGCAAGCTTCCGCAATCTCCAACTCAACCCGGCTCAACCGGATGGCGAGGCTGTCGAAACCTGGTTCTACAAGCGACCGGAACAGCAAGGCGAACGCGTCGAAGCTGTCCTCGCCAAGTTGAAGGGCGCGGGAATCAGTCCGGCCGACATCGTTATCCTAAGCAAATATCGGCGTGAGAACTCGGGCGTGAAGTCGCTTTCCGGGAATACCCCCTGGAAGGTCGTGGATGCCTCCTTCGAGGCACCGCGGGATGCGGTCTCCTTCTCCACAATTCATGCCTTCAAGGGCCTGGAAGCGCCCATCGTTATTCTCACAGACGTGGACGATCTCGACGAAGGCGAGGGTGAATCGCTCCTGTACGTGGCAATGTCGCGTGCGCGGGCGCGCCTTTACATGCTGGTATCGGACGCATGCCGCCCGGCATTCGATTGCAAGGTGGCGAAAGGTCTCAAGGAGCTCTTGAACGGATGAGCGGAAATCTCTTCGGCATTCCTGAAGGCATATCGACCGCAACCGATGTTCGGGCATTCGTCGTCGATTGGCTGCGCCGTGAACTGGTTGGCCCAGCGCCAGGTCATCCTCTTCAACAATGGGATGCGAATCGCCCCGAATTGTGCGGCGAGGAAGTGCTCCGCCCCCAGGATCCGCCCCGCTATCGCTACGGAGCCGGAATCCTGTTCCCGCGCGGTGTCACATACTCCGGCACGCTCGATCCTGCCGAAGCCGCAACCGGCATCGACGCAAGCGAACCCATCGATTCGGAGGACGATGCCTCCGCGTCTGCAACGAACTTGGACGCCAATCCCGCCGACGGCGAGGACAGGCGGGAAGAGAACGGAACGGATGATGACGAGGAAGTACCTCAGGCATTCGTCTTCCTGCCAAGCACGATGGGGATCAGTTTTCTTGTGCGCGTGGGTGGGCCACTGCAAATTGAAATCGCATGCGCGACCTACGAACCGAAACAGATGCCGGGATATTCCAGCGAGAACCGGGCTCCCGGCGAAGTGCTGGACCTATGGTTCCGCAACCCTTTCAGCCAGGTCATTGAACTCTCTTCCAACGAACTGATGATGCAGAATCGTTTGAGGCGACAGATTCTAACGACGCGAAAGGGAGGCGAACTCGTTCTCGACGTGCTTAGCCGCCCATGGAAATCGGACGCCAATCAACGGCTGGTCACGGTGACGCTATTGAACCTCGGCGAGAGCGAGCCGAGAAACGAAGCCTGCTTCTTTCAGTGCGGTTTCGCGGTGAAGCCCGAAGGGGCAGCACAAATTCTTCCCTATCCGGAACGTCCGGAAGCTCAGGCAGACGACGAGGAACTCTCGCTCCGTTTGCTCTACCGGCATCGCCCGGTGTTCGCCGTGGGCCATGGATGCGCCGCTGACTGGGAATTCGACGCCAAGGATGGATCGGCTTCGCACGTGCGCACCGAGGTTCTCCCGGCATACGAACAGGCGCCGATTGCGCCTCTGGATACCATTCCGGGCGTTGACCTTTCGATGCTGGCCTTGGCGGAAGCAACGCGGGAAGTATTATCCTCATCCTGCCGCAGTCTGATCGCTGCGTACGAGTCCTGGATCGCCGAACGTCGGATGGAGCTAGCTGCGGACGTTGACTTGTCCGACCGGCTCAAAGCTCGGGGCTCCGATCATCTCGATCAGTGCGAGCAATGCCTGAAGCGCATGCAGTCGGGCGTTTCAATTCTTGAAGACGATCAAGACGCTCTCGAAGCCTTTCAATTGATGAATCGCGCGATGGTGGAACAACGCGCTCACTACGCCCTGTCTTCCGAGGCAATGCTACGGCGCGGATGGAAACGTGGCGAGGGCGGCCACATCCCAGAGCGCCGCTACGAAAAACCTGAGTACCCCCGAAAGACAGCATGGCGGCCGTTCCAGCTTGCGTTCGTTCTTATGAACCTGGCTCCATTCGTGCGACCCGAAGGTATCGACCGCGAACTTGTCGATGTGATCTGGTTTCCAACAGGAGGCGGCAAGACCGAAGCCTATCTCGGGCTCGCTGCTTTCACCATCCTGCATCGACGACTGTTAAATCCGGGGAACGCGGGCTCCACGGTTCTAATGCGATACACGCTGCGACTGCTGACCACGCAGCAGTTTCAGCGTGCAGCCTCGCTGATTTGCGCATTGGAACTCGTTCGCCGCCGCGAGCCGGACCGCTTCGGCGACGAGCCTATCAGCATCGGGCTGTGGCTCGGGTCGGGAGTGACTCCCAATCGCAACGCCGATGCAGTCAGCGATTGGCAGAAGCTCGGCCGCGGCGAGGGCGAGAACCGCTTCATCGTGCTGTCGTGCCCGTGGTGTGGAGTGGACATGGGGCCACGGGAGGTCGACGGAAGATCATTTGTCATCGGATACGAGAAGAAATCCAGCCCCGCTGAAGTAGTCTTCCGCTGCGAAGACCCGGACTGTGAGTTTCACGACGGAAATGGTCTTCCCTTGGAAGTCGTCGATGAACGCATTTATGGCAGGCCGCCAACGTTAATCATCGGGACGGTCGACAAGTTTGCCATGCTACCTTGGCAGCCCGATGCGCGGCACCTGTTCGGAATCGATTGCGCGGACGGGATCGCTCCGCCCGACCTTGTCATTCAGGACGAACTCCATCTGATAGCGGGACCGTTGGGGTCGATGGTTGGCCATTACGAGACGGTTATCGACGAACTGTGCTCATCGATCCGCGGGGAAAGGAAGATCGGGCCAAAGGTCGTCGCGTCCACTGCGACGATCGCTCGTGCGACGGAGCAGGTCGCCGCACTCTATAGCAGGGAAGCTGTGCTCTTCCCGCCGCAGGGCTTGCGCGCGGGAGAGTCGTTCTTCGCCACGGAGCGAGCGGACGTACCTGGCCGCCTCTACGTCGGAGTCTGTGCAAGCGCTCTATCATCGCATGTTGTTTCACAGATCAGGACGGTGGCCGCTCTGCTCCAGGCACCTGCGTTGCTCAAGAACCCGGCTTGTGCCGACATCCCGGAGGAACTGCGGGACCCCTACTGGACGCTGATGTCGTACTTCAACTCGCTCCGTGAGCTTGGCAGGGCCGCCACTCTGACCCAAGCCGACATTCGGGAGTATCTCAACGCTGTTTGGGATCGCATCGGGCTCCGTGCCGATTTGCTCGGGGAGGCTGGTAAGGGGCTCCGGCGTTTCATTAATCGCGACGAAGAACTTACCAGCCGCCTGAGCAGCGGTGACATTCCTGCCACACTGCAAAAGCTGTTTACGGCGCTTCCCTCGAACGACACCGTGGACCTCTGTCTGGCAACCAACATGATCCAGGTGGGCCTGGATGTTCCCAGGCTCAGTCTGATGACCATAGTCGGCCAACCAAAGACGGCCTCCGAATACATCCAGGCGTCTAGCCGGGTTGGACGCGACCGCGATAAACCGGGCCTTGTCGTGACCAACTTCAACTCGTTCAAGCCAAGGGACCGCTCGCATTTCGAGAGCTTCCGCTCATATCACGAGAACGTGTACCGTCATGTCGAACCGACCAGCGTTACGCCTTTTTCGGTCCCTGTTTCAGAGCGTGCGATTCATGCCCTGGCCGTCACTCTCGCTCGCTTCACTGATCCTGCCCTGCTTGCCTCCCCCCAAGCCGGTTTGAGCGCAAACACACGCAAGCGCATTCGCGAAGTTATCGAGCGGCGTGCAACGCACGTTTCTCCGGAACACGCCGGTATCGCATTGCAGAAACTCGACGATTTTCTCGATCTTTGGGATCGCTGGCGGCCGCAGAGCTATGGCAGTTTCATAGGGAACGACGCGAACGAGCCGCTGATGTGGCCAGCCGGAAAAGCGCGTCCGCACGAAGACTGGATTTCGATGAAGGCCACGATGTCCTCGATGCGAAACGTTGACGCCGAAAGCGAGGCTTGGCAGCTTCGCGGCTACCCGGCGGGAACCGCACAATGAGGGCGCCACGCGGACGATCCCGCAGCGGTCGCGGGCAAGTGCTTCAACGCAAGCGCCCGGTACGACGCAGCGCATTGATTTCACCGTTCGGCGTTGGTGGAATTGCCGACTTCCGAAACGACGAAGCCCTGATGTGCGCGGGCATCGACTCGTGGTTCGATGAGGGTATTCCGCCGCCGGACCTGAGAGTTGTCGAAGAGCGGCTCCAGGCACGTCTGTCGTGCGACTATTTTGTCCTACCTCCCGACTTCAGCGACAGTCAGGGTGGCCCCAAGCGGCGCGTGCCCCATGTGCGGTTTCCGCGCTGGCACTACTGTCCGCGCTGCTTCCGGATGAGCGAAGCGACCCTTTTTGGCGATCAACCCATATGCACCTCGTGTTCGGACCGCATCAGAGGACGCAGGATGATTCCGATCAGGATCGTCGCCGCCTGCGAAGGTGGACACGTAGAGGATTTTCCCTTCCGAAAGTGGATCGGCTGCACGTGCGAAGGCGGTGGCGAACTCTACTTCAAGTCGGGCCGGAGCGCAGCCAGCATCCAGGGCACATGGATCGAATGCAAGCAGTGCAATCGGCGCCAGTCTCTGGCCATGGCGTTTCAACCCGGCGTCCTGGATGGAAAGGGTGCTCCCTGCTCCGGAGGGCAACCATGGCTCGGAATTGAACCCGAAGAAGGCTACTGCCGCTATCCGCTGCGCACGCTTCAACGAGGCGCTTCGAATCTATATTTCCCTGTAGTCAACAGTTCGATCTATATTCCCGCCGCGTCCCTTACCGACGATCCGAAGATTCGTCACATTCTCGACGATCCGGCGAAGTGGACGTACCTTACTTCGGGACTTGTCGATGGAGAGCCAAACTCGATAGTTATCGAGACGGCAGCCGGTGTGATGGCCGTCGATCAAGCGCAATTGCGCGAAGCGGTACGGAACAAGCTGGCCGCAAGCGCATCGCGCGAACCCACTCCGCGCTCAGAAGAAGCTTTCCGGCGACAGGAGTTTGAAATCCTGAGGAAAGGTAATCCCGATCATCGTGGCGACCTGTTCTGCGAACCACGCGCCGGAGAGGAATTTGGCGAACTCGAAGCCTTCGTGAAGTCTATCGGGCTTGTTCGCAAGCTGAGAGAAACGCGAGTCCTTACATCCTTCACTCGGATCAACCCGCCGGGTGGTTCCATTGAGCTTGAGCAGCCTTTGGCGCGGAATCCGCGCCCGCGATGGTTGCCCGCAGTGGTTGTGCGGGGTGAAGGAATATTTGTCGAATTTCGAAACGATGTGATTGCTCACTGGGCTGCCACTACAGAAACGGGATCACGAATATCCGGACTCGTCCAACGCTATGACGCGCAACGAGTTAGCCGCCATCTTGAGTCCCGAGGCATCGATGCGCGCTTCCTTTTCGTGCACACGTTGGCTCACGCACTCATTCGCGAACTGACCTATCTGTGTGGCTACGGGTCGTCTGCGCTTCGAGAGCGCATTTATTGCAACCTTGAAGACCACAAACAGCCTATGCTTGGTCTTCTCATCTACACGGCGTCGGGAGATTCCGAAGGCACGTTGGGCGGCCTCGTAAGCCAGGCCGAGCCGGGCAAACTGGAGGCGCTCTTCTCGTCGGCGTACCGTCGTTCGCTATGGTGTTCGAATGACCCCGTCTGCATCGAGACGCCCGCTCAGGGCGCTGGGAATGTCAACCTTGCCGCATGTCACGGCTGTGCGTTGCTGCCGGAAACGAGTTGCGAAGAAGGGAATCGACTTCTGGATCGCGCACTCTTGGTTGGAACACCCGATCGGCCGGAACTTGGCTTTCTCCACAGGTACCACGACAGATGGGTTTGATTGGCTGGCGGACGATCATCGCAACCCTGCGATTCGATTAAGCAAAGCAGCGCAGTGGAACTTCTTCCGGACTGGTCTTGGCGCTGGAATGCCGCGCGCTGAGCAGAGCCGACACGGTTTCGCCGACGTAGCGTGCCAGCAATGGAGGCACAGCGTTGCCTACCTGGACATACTGTTCGGTCCGATTGCCCTTGAATAAGTAGTTGTCCGGAAAGGTCTGTAGCCGGGCGGCTTCCCTCACAGTGAGGCTCCGGCATTGTGCGGGATCGGGGTGTATGAAGTAGTGTCCGTCCTTCGATATGTGACTCGTAACAGTGGTGGAAGGCTCACCGGAAACCTGCACTCGGAAGCGATCCGCGAACTTCCCCGAATTCCAATTTTGATGATTGGGCGCGAGTTCCTCAGGTATATCCGCCGCTACAGGCGAACGCCCTGTCACCTGCGCAAAGACCGACGCGAAGAAATAGCGCGCTAGGTCACTCGGCATGTGACTGCGAGCGACATGGTTGGGCAATGTTCTTAGATGATCGTCCACGAGCCATTCTCGAAGGTGCTGCGGGCAATCGGCGGATATACCGGCGCCAACTCCTGTGCGCGGCGGGAGGTGTTTTCGGCTTCGTAGCTCTCCGGCGTATCGGCGGGCGAGCGACGCGAATGCCTCGTGCTGATTGTCGGGAAGGCCAGTCTCCGTATCCGCGACAAATTCCATCGCGGCGACAACGGTATCCTTCCATGCTTGGTCGGTGTCGGGCTGCCGACTTAGGCCGCTCCGCAGCTCGGGCATACCCTCGATCACTTGGCCTACTGTCGCGGTGTCTTTGTGACAGATAAGGTTGTATGCCTCGTCGGGCAAATCCTCCGCAACATCCTCTCTCAATCCCAGAATGATTACCCGGTGTCGCGCTTGGGGCACGCCGTGGTCCTCGGCCCGAACGACAAAATCATTGGATGAGAGTTCACGGTCGCCATGCCCGACCTGCGAATTGCCACGCGGTGCCAAGGCAAATAGCCTGTATCTTGCCGCACCGTGCCGTTCGCCTCGAAGGTCGCTCAACACATTGTCGATTATGCGATTCCGGCCGTCAACAGAGGAAGACAGAATGCCCTTGACGTTTTCCATCACGAACGCTGCGGGATGGAGGCGATCCAGAATGCGAATGTATTCGCGATAAAGGAAGTGGCGTTTGTCTTCCTGCGCGACATAGCCTTCCTTGCCCCGATTGCGCGAACGGCCGACAAGGGAGTACGCTTGGCACGGCGGCCCGCCGATCAGGATGGTGTTTCCCTGACTGGCATCGCGGATAGCATCAATGCGGCGGTTCAGCCGAAGTGCCGGGTCTTCTTCCCCAAGCTCTAGGAGCCATGCTTCTTCGAGCGCTGCCGCCCATTGTGCAGGAAAATGTGCTGGCCAGTCCGGTTCAATGCCGCCACTGTTCAGATAGTCGTAGTATAAATCAGGCAGTTGGCCTCCAAACTGCCTTAGAAAGGCACGCAGAAGGAGCGTGGCATACGCGGAAGCCTCCTTCTCGATCGATAAGGCAATTTGGAATGCCCTCTCGCCATCCGCATTGCGAACATGCGAAAAGCCTTCTGCCAGCCCCCCCGGACCCGCAAAAATGTCAACAACGGAATATGCCGACAATCCTCGCGCCTTCCCCCAAGCCTACCAGCTTGTGGCTCCGCATACCAGGTTTGTCGGAGAAAGCCAGGCCCGAGTACCGTGGCGGACGTAGTCGATAGGGCGACGAGATCGCGGATGATGGCAGGCATCCGCGGCAGGAATACCCGGCCGGAAATGACGCTCCGCAAAGCGCTTCATCGGCAAGGCTTCCGTTATCGGCTCCATAAGCCGGGCCTTCCGGGCAAACCGGACCTCGTTCTGGCGAAACACCGAGCTGCGATCTTCGTGCACGGTTGTTTCTGGCACCGGCATGAAGGGTGTCATTGGTGTTCGATACCGAAAACCAACGTCGATTTCTGGAACGAGAAGCTCGGCTCGAACTCGCAGCGTGACCAGCGCGACATCGCGCTGCTCAGAAAGAGCGGCTGGCGCGTCGCCGTCGTCTGGGAATGCGGACTAAAGACGCGTACTATTGACGTTATCGAGGATGTCTCGGCGTGGCTGCAGTCCGACCAACCCTACTTCGAGACAGAGGTCGTTAGGCCCAAGTAGGAAGGATGATGCGCCTTGCTTCAATGGCGAACCGCTCCATACGCCAGCGAATCCTGGAAATTAAATTCACTCCGAAAATTTAATTCGCCCGCGCAAATTTTTTACTACCCCACCGGTCCGGAGGGCGGACGCTTCCAGAGATTTGATACCCCCTCCCCCCAACCGTTGCAGACTGGCGGAGGCGTTTCAAGCGAGCCCGTACCACGCCCCCCGTCCAGCGCCGTGCAGGCTCAGGTGCCCCTGTTCCGTGAGCGCTTTCAGATGCCCCTTGACCGTATGCCGGCTGGCGCCGCTGATGCGCGCCGCCTCGGCCACAGTTACCCGGCCATGTTCGCGCGCCAGTTCCAGGATCAGCACCGACAGCTCGGGCAAATCGGCGAGCACGATCCGCTCGCGCTCCATCTTCTTCTCCAGCAGCTGCTTCTGGAGCCGGAGCGCGCGCAGGAAGTATTCCATCCACGGGTTCCAGTCCGGTTCGTCCGTGCCGATCGTCCCTTGGGTGCGGCGCAGGGCGAGGTAATAGCCTTCCTTGCTCTGCTCGATCACGCTCTCCAGCGAACTGTAGGGCACATAGGCATAGCCCGCGCGCAGCAGCAGCAAAGTGGTGAGCGCGCGCGAGAGGCGGCCGTTGCCGTCCTGGAAAGGATGGATCGCTAGAAGCACGACCACGAAAGTCGCGATGACCAGAAGCGGATGCAGGCTCCCGTCCCGTTCCTGCTCGGCCAGCCAATCCACCAGCTCCGCCATCCGGCGCGGCGTATCGAACGGCGATGCCGTTTCGAATACCACGCCCAGGCTCCGCCCTTCCTCGTCGAACGCTTCGACATTGTTGGCGAGCGTCTTGTACGATCCGCGATGCCTCTCGTCCTTGGTCGAGTGCTTGAGCAGATCGCGATGAAGCTGGCGGATATGGTTCTCGGTTAGCGGGATGTCTCCATGAGCGCCAAAGATCGTCTCCATGACCTCGGCATAGCCCGCCACTTCCTGCTCATCGCGCGTCGCGAATGTGCCGACGCGGATGTTCGCCAGCAGCGCTTCGACTTCGCGGTCGCTGAGCTTGGCGCCCTCGATGCGGGTGGACGAGCCGATGCTTTCGATCGTCGCGACCCGGCGCAGACTGGAAAGCCGCTCCGGCGCGATCCGCCCGAGCGCGCGCCACGCCCCCTTGAACTCGTCGATCTCAGCGATCAGCGAGAGCATTTCGGGGGTAATGCGGATCGTCGAAATATCCGGCTTCACGCCGTTCCTCCATCCATTTCCATCCGATTATCATGGCACAGGCCACGCCAATAATCCATCCATTTCCATCCGATTTGTGCGATGGCACTAGCGTTCACCCCGCGCCCTCCGGTCGAGCGAGCGCGAAACGCCGCATCTTTTCCCGAACAGCCGCCCTTGCGGTTCCAGCTCTCGCTCAATCTCGACTGCGGCTGTTGGATGTGCTCCCTTCATCAAATATCCCAGTAGACGCCCAAGGTTCTCGGCATAGTCCGGACCATCCGGCTCATCCGATCCCGTGATCTTTTGCGTGTGGATCGCGCCGGCCACATAAGCGCCGCCAGCCGCTCGCGCTGTCTACTGGCGCGAAAGGCGGAGTTTCAGTCCGACCGGGAGATGCAGCAGGATATGGGCGTGCTCGCCGGTTGGATTTTCGCGCACCCAGAGAAAGGCCGCTTCGTGGCCATGATACGCAAGCCAGTCGCGCAATGACTTCAGCCATTGCGCCAGCATCATCGCCGGGCCGCCGCCAGCTTTTGGGATAGCGCGTCGCCCCGGCGATGATGCACCGAGAGCCCGCTCCAGATGGATAGTAACATAGCGGTTGAGCGGCCTGCCCGTCTTGCCCGCGAAGCGTGCCGCCTTCATCAGATTGTCGCACTGATCCTTCCTCAGCCATGCACTTGGGAAACGATAGCGGGGAGAGTCGCGGGGTGACTCTATAGTAGTGCGGTTTGCGCACGGAGGCGGTGCATCGATCTCGGTTTTCCTTTGACTCCAGAAGCTTGCCGGGATTCGCCGGAGTCCGCGACGGCTTTCATATTCGCATTCTTTCCATCCGCCAGCGGACAAGTACGGGCAAAAGAAGAGGGAGCGTGCACAAGCCCGCTCCCTCGCCTTGCGTCACCCGCGCTCATCTCATGCCGCGTCGCGCTTGGTTGCTTCCTCAATGAGATCGCTCACCGATTGCGCAATCACCAGCCGGCGGCGTCCGATCCGCACCGTCAGCAGAAGGCCCTGATTGATCAGATCGTATGTTTTCGAACGGCCGATCGAAAGTTCTCGGGCCGCATCCATTATCGGAATCAGCTTTGGCATGGTCCGTCCTTTCCCGGTTTGCCGTGCCACCACGAACAGCCGTGGAAGCATCCGGACGGATTGATACGGAAAGGAGCGGACGAAAGTCCCGGCCAATAAATCGGCTATTTCTTGGCGGACCCAGCCTCCGCCTCGATAGCTGCCCAACGCAAACGCTCCAGCGCGTGCTCTCTCTGCAAGCCTGTAGGCATTCGCGCCACGGTGACGAATTCGTGCCGGCAGCGTTCCGCCGTCCGCTCACTGATGCCGAAGTGCTTTGCGGCAGCCTCATAGCGGCGGGCGAGCGATCCGCCGGAATGCCCTTGGATGAACATAGCGACCTCGAAGCGCCTTTCGAAGTCGAGCGACAGTCCCCTTGGGCGTCCGCGCTGGCGATAGACCGTGGGCTCGAACCACCCGGCATCGAAATTATTCGCTAGCGCTTCCAGAAACTCGTGATGCGATTGGGAAAGTCCTTCATTGGCATCTTCAAGCTCAGCCAATCGTTCGGCTGCTCTCCTAAGTCGGTCGGCTGTCAACCAACAGAGGTTGTCGTTGGCTTCCTTCACCTTGTTCATTGGTGCGCCCTGGCCTGAGCCGCGAAAGGCACGACAACGTCCCCTGCCCGCAACCGGTCGAGATAGTCCGACCACCATTGCGCCATTTCCAAGCGTTCGGCCCAGTGTGTGCCGCGATGATAGGCACCGCGCACGGCATCGCCGTCCTTGTGCGCCAGGGCCCGTTCGATCGCGTCGGGCGACCATTTGCCGCTCTCGTTGAGGAAGGTGGAGGCGACCGCGCGCCAGCCGTGCGCGCTCATCTCTTCCTTGCCAAAGCCCATGCGGCGCAGCGCCTGATTGACCGTATTCTCGCTCATCGGGCGCTTGCCGCCCTTTCCCATCGCCGGAAAGACGAATGTCCCGGCGCAGTTCAACGCTTTCGCATCGCGCAATATGGCGAGCACTTGCTTGCTGAGTGGGAAGACGTGCTCCCGCCGCATCTTCGCGCGTGCGGCGGGCACGCGCCAGATTGCATGGTCGAAATCGATCTCGGTCCATTCGGCCTGTCGCAGTTCACCGGGCCTGAGCATGACATGCGGCGATAGAAGGAGCGCGGCCCGGACTAGCGGCGTTCCGGAATAGTTATCGCTTGCCCGTAGCAAAGCACCCACTCGTGCCGGATCGAGGATTGCGGCCATGTGCTTGCGTACCGGCGCGGCGGTTGCGCCCGAAAGGTGCGCGGCCGGGTTGTCCTTACGGCGATCCGTCGCGATGGCATATTTGAACACGCGCCCCGCGAAGGCGCGGACATGCGCGGCGGTATCCAGCTTATCCTCGGCTTCAAGCTTTTTGAGGACGATGAGCAGTTCGCGCGGTTCGATGTGCGAGACGGGCCGCTTGCCCAAAGCGGGCCTCAGCAATTCGCGCGCCCATTCCAGCTTGCGAATTGTTTCCTTCGCCCTGCCTTCGCGCTTCGCCTTTGCGATGCACTCGCCAGCGACCGCATCGAAAGTATGCCCGAGCGCCACCTTGGCTTCGGCCTTCGCCCGGCGTTTGGCCGCGACGGGTTCCAGCGGCGCATTCTCGCCGCCCTCCCTGGCCAGCGCCACAGCCTTGCGCGCGGCATCGCGCCTCTCGCGTGCCTCGGCGAGCGATAACTCCGGATACGGGCCAATGCTGAGCTTCCGCTCGATTCCGTGCATCCGGTATTTGAACCGCCACAGTCGCCCGCCGGCTGGCGTCACCAGCAGGTAAAGCCCGCCACCATCGGCCAGCTTGTAATGCCTCCCTCGCGGCTTCGCTTTCCGGATCGCCATGTCGCTGAGCGCCAATGTTCGTCCCCCCGTTCTGCCAAAATTCGGTTTTGGAAAGGCCCCCAAAAAAGGCCTCCACAACATCGCGGATAGGCGGAACACTATATGAACATCGGCGGACGCTGGCAAACGGAAAAATCCCCGTTTTCCGGGGAAAACGAGGCTTAAGCATATGAAAGTAAAGGGTAAATGGTGCGGTCGAGAAGACTCGAACTTCCACGGGCTTTCGCCCACAACGACCTCAACGTTGCGCGTCTACCAGTTCCGCCACGACCGCACATCAGGAGGAGAAGCCGCTTGCGGCCCCCGAGGTAGGCGGCGGCCTTTAGCAAAGGGTCCGGGGGCTTGCAACTCTCCTTCTCGACGAAGATCGAGATCGACGGACAGTGCCAAAGCCTGTGGACAGGCCGGTCTACAGCGGCCATGCAAGCGGCATTTGGCTGCCGCCTCGGCCCGGCGCCAGGGCGGGAGAGAGCGGACGAGAGGATCATGTCATGCCCATCCTCAATGCCAGCGATGTGACGGCAAGCATTGCCTGGTTCGAATCGCTCGGCTGGACGGCCGCCTTGATGGGGCCGGCGGAGTCGTCCGATCCCGGCTTCGGTGGGATGCACGGGCGACCAGCGGCTCTTCCAGCGTCGGACGGCGTCCGGATGAGCCGGTGGCTCGACAGTCCCGCCGAAATCCCCGCGCTCGGTCATGTCGTCACATATCCGCCGACAGACGAACCTCGGGGCCCTGCCGGTTCCATATGCGCCATCCCAACGGCCATATGATCCGCGTGGGCGCCTTGGACATGATCTAGGACAGCATCGCACGGTTCGGCACGGTCATGACAGCCCCTCCCAGCCCGGCCGGAGCGGACGGCCTCGCCTCCGAGGCGCGACGCATCGCGCGCCTCGCCTGGCCGATCATCCTCACCAATCTCAACTGGACGATCATGCATCTGGTCGACGTGACGGTCGTCGGGCTGGCCGGCACGAGCGAACTGGGCGCGCTCGCGGCAGGCCGCGTGCTCAATTTCGTGATCCTGATGCTGCTGCTCGCCGGCATGTCCGGCATCGTCGTATTCACCAGCCGGGCGGACGGCGCGGGCGATCTGCCGCGCACCGGCGGCCTGTGGCGCGAGGCGGTGCTGACAGGGCTGCTGCTCGGTACGCCGAGCGCACTGCTGATCGGCATCTTCGCACGGCCGGCGCTGGCGCTTACCGGCGTCGCGCCCGCGCTGGTCACGCCTGGCGCGCATGTGCTCGTGGCGATGATGTTCGGCCTGCCGGGCCAGATGCTGCTCATCGCCTGCAGCTATTTCCTGGAAGGGGTGAGCGCGCCGCGCCGGGTGCTGGCGGTCAATCTCGCCACGCTGCCGCTCAACGCGCTGCTGGCCTGGGCCATGACGCTCGGCCATTTCGGCCTGCCCGCCATGGGCGCGCCCGGCGCGGCGCTGGCCACCTCGATCAGCGGCACGCTGGGCGGGCTCGCCATGGCCTTCCTCGCCTGGACGCTGCCGAGCGCGCGGGCGCGGGGCCTGCGCCGCATGGACCTGACCGCCTGGCGGGAGGCCCTGACCGGCATCCCCGCGATCATCCGCTTCGGCATCATGCCGGGCCTGGCCGCGGCGATGGAAGTGCTGGGCTTCTCCTGGCTGATGATCCTCTCGACGCGCATGGGCGAGGTGATCGCCGGCGGTTTCCAGGTGATGCTCTCGCTGCACAATATCGGCTTCGCGTTGGGGCTCGGCCTCGGCTCCGCCGCGAGCGTGCGCGTCGGCAATGCGGTGGGTGCCGGCGAGCCCTAGGCTGCGCGCAGCCGCACGCTCATCGCCTGCGGCCTCTCACTGCTCATCACAGGGACGATGGTGCTGGTCTATCTGCTGCTGGCACAGCCCATCGTGGCGGCGCTCACCGCCGACGCCGCGGTCGCGCGCGAGGCGGTGCTGATGCTGCTCATCCTCTCGCCCTTCATCCTGTGCGATGGGCTGCAGGCGATCCTCGTCGCCGCGCTGCGCGCGCTCGGCGATCAGGTCGCCGCCGGCGTCAACGGCATCATCGCCTTCTTCCTGGTGATGAGCCTTGCCGGCTGGGCAGGCTGGCGGCTGGACTGGGGCGCCGGCGGGCTCGCCTTCGCCGCCGCCACCGGCATGGTCGCGGCGATGCTGCTGCAGGGTGCGCGCTTCTGGCGGGTCAGCTCGCGCTATCGACGAAGCTGAGATCGAGATTGCGTGCGGCCTTGGGGATGTCGAGCCGGCTCTCGGAGACGCGCGCTTCCTCATTGGGCTTGAGCCGCGCCTTATCCGCCTTGGTCATCCAGCTGAACACCAGCCGGCCCTGGTCGTCGCGCAGCTCGACGACGATCGGCGGCACCGGCAGCTCCCGGTCACTGTCGTTGAGGATGCGCGCGCTGAACGCGAAATATTCCTCGCCGGTCGGCAGCTTGCGGCGCTCGGGCGGGGCGGCGAGATAGAAGTTGAGCCCGGGCGCTTCCTCGGCGCGGCTGAAGCCGAGATTGACCGCCCAGGACGGCACGCCGAACCAGAACAGCGCGGCGCCGGCGGCACTGACCAGCAGGAAGAAGACGATAGCGGCGATCGTCCACAGCTTGGCCGGATCGCGCCGCCGCCGCACCGGCGCCTCATAGCTCTCGTCGGGCTGGTGGATGAATTCCTGCGTCGCGCTTGCCGGTGCCACCGATGCCGGCGCGGCGATGGCCGGCGCCGGATCGACCGGATCATGCCGCGGCGCCGGCGCCTCCTGCGGCGCGACGGCACGAACAGGCTCGGCCGGCACGTCGGCGATCTCCGCGAAGGGATCGCCGCTGGGCGGTGGCGGCGGGGCCGGCGGCTCCGGTGGAGGTGGTGGCGGCGGTGCCTCGACCGTGCCCGCCGCAGCCAGGGCAGGCTCCGGGCGGCGGACCTCGATCCCGTCCTGATACCAGCTGTGCCGGCACGCCGCGCACCGGACCTGGCGGCCAGTCGGACCGATGGCACTGTCCGGCACGATGTAGCGCGTGGCGCATTGCGGGCAAACGAGGATCATTTCGTGCCATAAACACCGCTTTGTCGTGGAGAGCAAGCGAGCGTTTACCAAGCCGGCGCGGACGAGCGCCCTCGCCGCTCGCTTCGCCTTGCCCGGGGAACGAGCCTGTGCCATGCACCGGGCAACGACCATGGGACGCCGCGCCAGAGCGTCCGCACGACGGGGATATGCGGCGTCGCAAATGGCCAATATTGTCCAGTTCGAGAATGTCGGACTGCGCTACGGACATGGTCCGGAGACGTTGTCCGACCTCAGTTTCTCGCTCGACGAGGGCGCCTTCTATTTCCTTACCGGCGCCTCGGGCGCGGGCAAGACATCGCTGCTCAAGCTGCTCTATCTGGCCCAGCGGCCGAGCCGCGGCGCGATCCGCCTGTTCGACGCGGACGTGGTGACGCTGCCACGCGCACGCCTGCCCGGCTTCCGCCGGCGCATCGGCGTCGTGTTCCAGGATTTCCGGCTGGTGCCGCACCTCTCGGCCTTCGACAATATCGCGCTGCCACTGCGCATCGCCGGCGTCTCGGACAGCCAGCTGCGCCCGCCCGTCGAGGAGATGCTGCACTGGGTCGGCCTCACCGACCGCGCCCATGCGCTGCCTGCCACGCTTTCCGGCGGGGAGCAGCAGCGCGTCGCCATCGCGCGGGCAGTGATCGGCCGGCCGGAGCTGCTCGTGGCCGACGAACCGACCGGCAATGTGGACATGGAGATGGCGACGCGGCTCATCACCCTGTTCGAGGCGCTCAACAAGCTCGGCACGACGATCGTGGTCGCGACGCACGACTACAACCTGCTCGGCAAGGTCATCGAGGCGCGGATGCTGCGCCTGGAGCGCGGCCGGATCGCCATGCCGGACGGTCCGCTGCGGCCGGCCGGACTGGCCTGACCATGGCGAGCGAGGAACGGATCGGCGCCGGCCAGGCCTATTCGGCCGGATCGTTGCTGCCCAAGGGCCGGCTCACCGGGCCGATGCCCTGGGTGATCGCGATCATGATGTTCCTCACCGTGCTGGCGAGCGCCGCCGGCCTCGCGCTCAACCATGCCGCGCAGACGCTGAGCGCCGACGTGTCCGACCGCATCACCATCCAGATCGCCGAGGCCGATCCCGATGCGCGCAGCCGCGCGGTCAGCCGCATCGTGAGCCTGCTCGGCGAGACGGACGGCGCTGCTAATATCGCGATCGTGCCGGACGCGACGCTCGCCGCGCAGCTCGCGCCCTGGCTGGGCAGCGACCTCAAGATCAGCGACATTCCCCTGCCCGCGCTCGTCGATGCTGATTTCGTCGTGCCGCAGGCTCAGCGCGAAACGCGCCTCGCCGCGCTCGACGCGGCCGTGAAGGCGATCAACCCGCAGGCGCGCGTGGAGCCCCATGCCAGCTATCTCGCGCCGATGGCGCGGCTGGTGCGCGGCATCGGCATCCTCTCCTTCGCCGTCGTCGCGCTGATGGCGATCGCCACCGGCGCGGTGGTGGTGCTGGCGGCGCGCGGCGCCCATGCGACGCATCGCGGCACGATCGACATCATCCACATGCTCGGCGCGACCGATGCGCAGGTCGTCCGCCTGTTCCAGGAGCGGATGACGCGCGACGCGCTGTTCGGCGCGGTGGTCGGATTCGCTGCCGCTGTCGCTGTCATCCTGCTGGTCGGCCGCTCGGTCGCCGCGGTCGCGTCGGACCTGGTGCAGAGCGTGTCGCTGCCCTTCCATGCCTGGATCTTGCTGCCGCTGCTGCCGATCGCCGGCGTGGCGGTGGCATGGCTCTCCGCGCGCATCACCTTGCAGCGCGCATTGCGGCGATCGCTATGATCACGCGGCTGCTCGCCCTGCTGGCGCTGGTCTGGGCGCTCGGCTTCGCCTGGTTCGCGCTGTTCCTGCCGCAGCCGCATGGCGACACGCGCACCGATGCGATCGTTGTGCTCACCGGCTCGGCCGGCCGCATCGATCGCGGCCTGGCGCTGCTGCGTCGCAAGCAGGGCGAGCGACTGCTCGTTTCCGGCGTCGATCGCGATGTGAAGCCGCGCGAATTCGCCCAGACCTATCATGTCCCGGCCGATCTCATGCGCTGTTGCGTCACGCTCGGCCGCGAGGCGATCGATACGCGCTCCAACGCGATCGAGACCGCCAATTGGCTGAAGCGCTACCATTATCGCTCGATGCGCATCATCACCGCGGACTGGCATATGCGCCGCGCGCGCTATGAGCTTTCGCGCCAGATCGAGGGGCCGATCACCATCATTCCCGATGCGGTGCGCAGCAATCCGAGCCTGACGATGCTGCTGCGCGAATATCACAAATATCTGCTGCGCCGCGCCGCCGGCCTGTTCGGGATCTGACCGTCATGCCACCGCCGCTGTCTCCGCTCGGAACGGCCGTCACCTTCGTCCGCTCGGCCCTTTTCGCGCTTGCTTTCTATGGCGTGACCTTGCCGATGCTGCTCGCGGCGATCCTCGCCAGCCCATGGGGCGCGCGGGGCATCGGGCCGATCGGCGAATTGTGGGCGCGGCAGCACCGTTTCCTCGCACGCTGGCTGCTGGGCCAGAAGGTCGTGGTCGAGGGACCGATCCCCGACGAACCGCGCTTCGTCGTCTGCAAGCATGAATCCATGTTCGAGACGCTCGACATGGTCTGCCTGCTCCATCGCCCGATGGTCGCTGCCAAGAAGGAACTGGTGCAGATTCCTATCTGGGGCCCGGTGGCGCGGGCCTATGGCCTCATCGTCGTCAATCGCGGCGCCGGTGCCAGTGCCCTGCGCGCGATCCGCACGGAGGCGCGCGCCGCCTTCGAGAGCGGCCGGCCGGTGCTGTTCTTCCCGGAAGGAACGCGCGTGCCGCATGGCGAGGCGCCGCCGCTGCGCGCGGGCTTCGCCGGTCTCTATGCGGTGCTCGACTGTCCGGTCGTGCCGGTCGCGGTCGACAGCGGCCGGCTTTCGCCGCGCAACAGCTTCCTCAAACGGTCCGGCACGATCACCTACCGGTTCGGCGCGCCGATCCCCCCCGGACTGCCGCGCAAGGAAGCCGAGGCACGCGTCCATGCCGCGATCAACGCCCTCAATCCCGGGGCCGACTCGCTCTGACGCGAAATCGATTCGTCTCGCCGTTCGTTCATTGTCGTTTCATCCGCGCCGACGGATAGGAGCGGCTGATGATGGCAGGGTTGCGCGCGGGTCGCGGCGGCGTGGCCATTGCGGGAGATATTTCGGGATGAACCGGACTTTGACGACAATCCGCCGGTGGACAGGCGCTCTCACCGGCATGATGGGTGCGCTTGCGCTGACGGTAGCGCCAGTGCTGGCGCAGGAAGGCGGCACCGTCGATCCGAACACGGCGATCGACGCCGACCTGATGCCCGGCGCGCCGGCCAGCGACCAGAATGTGAGTGGCGCGCCGCCGGCCGACGCCGGTGAGCCCGCGCCCTATATAGCGGACCCGGACACATCCCCGCCGCCCGCAACGGAAGCCCCTCCGCCCGGAGAGCCCGCTGGAGGCGGCGAGGTGGCGAGCAACGGCAGCGCGCCCGATCCCAATGCCGCCACCTACAAGGAAGACGACCTGATCGGCGCGGCCGAGGGCGTGTTCGGCAAGGGCGCGCAGGGCCTCGCCGGCATCATCGAGAATATCCTCAAGGATCAGGGCGAGCCGGTCGCCTATATCACCGGGCGCGAGGCCTCCGGCGCGATCGGCGTCGGGCTGCGCTACGGCTCGGGCACGATCTTCCACAAGATCGAGGGGCAGCGCGATGTCTACTGGACGGGGCCGTCGATCGGCTTCGATCTGGGCGGCAATGCCGCCAAGACCTTCGTGCTGGTCTATAATCTCTACGACTCCCAGGCGCTCTACAAGCGCTTCGTCGCCGGCGAGGGCGCGGCCTATCTGGTCGGCGGCTTCAATGCCAGCTATCTGCGCGCCGGCAATGTCGTGCTCATCCCGATCCGCATGGGCGTGGGCTACCGGCTGGGCGTCAATGTCGGCTACATGAAATTCACCGAGAACAGGAACTGGCTGCCCTTCTGAGGGATCGCCCGACGATCTTTCGGCCCCGTCGCGCCCGGCGCGGCGGGGCTTTTTCGTCGATGATAAAGTCCACCTTGCCGTCACCTTAAATTTGCACGCTGGCCACGGCTCGCGCAGCCGCTAGAACAGCCTCCAGAGCGCACCGAAGGAGTTTGCGATCATGGCCGACAGCGATCCCTCGAAGAACCAGCCGACCGGTTACGTCCCGCCCAAGATATGGACCTGGGACAAGGAGAATGGCGGCCAGTTCGCAAGCATCAACGCTCCCACCGCCGGCGCGCGCGAGGAGGTCAAGCTGCAACGTGGCGCGCACCCCATCCAGCTCTATTCGCTGGGCACGCCCAACGGCATCAAGGTCACGATCATGCTGGAGGAACTGCTTCAGCTCGGGCGGGATGCCGACTATGACGCCTGGCTCATCAATATCGGCGAAGGCCAGCAGTTCGGCAGCGATTTCGTCGCGATCAATCCCAACAGCAAGATCCCGGCGATGCTGGACTATAGCCAGGACCCGCCGCTGCGCCTGTTCGAGAGCGGTTCGATCCTGGTCTATCTCGCCGAGAAGTTCGGCGCCTTCCTGCCGACCGAGATCCGCAAGCGCACCGAGACATTCAACTGGCTGATGTGGCAGATGGGATCGGCGCCCTTCGTGGGTGGCGGCTTCGGCCATTTCTATGCCTATGCGCCATTCAAGATCGAATATGCGATCGATCGTTATGCGATGGAGACCAAGCGCCAGCTCGACGTGCTCGACCGCAACCTGGCCGATCGCGAATATGTCATCGGCGACGAGCTCACGATCGCCGACTTCGCTATCCTTCCCTGGTATGGCTCGATCATGCGCGGCGCATACAGCGCGGCGGAGTTCCTCTCGACGCATGAATACAAGCATGTCGACCGCTGGGTGACGCAGCTCAACGAGCGCACGGGCGTCAAGCGCGGCCAGCTGGTCAACACCACCAGCCGGCCGGGCGGCATTGCCGAGCGCCACAGCGCCGCGGATCTGGACGAGGCGCTCAAGGTGGCCGAGGAAGGGGAGAAGGCCGAGGCTTGAAGGATCACTCTACCCTCCGGGGTTGGGATAGAAGATGCTCTCCTCCGTTCGCCCTGAGCGAAGTCGAAGGGCGCTACTGAGCGGAGCGAAGTGGGCTTCGCCTGCGGCTCAGCCGAGCCCTTCGACTTCGCTCAGGGCGAACGGAAAGGGGGTGCTTCTGCCGCACCATCACCGCCGTTGGGTTCGAGATGGAACGGCACGTGCTTCGTGCCAGCAACGAGCGTGTCGAATGGCTGTCGAGAGCGCCCTTTTCGACTGTGTAGGGCACAACTTCCACAACCTCTCCGGGAGACCCGAGCCGAAGGGCAGGAGCCCGATCGCAGGCCGACGCTCAATGAAGTGCCGGGCAAACGGCATAACCGCCTAAAAAGAGGGGAGAAACCTTAATCCTCATGCCAGGAAAGCGGCCGCGCCACGCTTTCCAGCGGTTGGCGTTCGCTGCGGATGCCCAGCAGCGCCGCCGCCAGCGCGGCGAGCCCCATGAGTGCGCTGGCGAACAGATAGCCGCCCAGCACCTGCTCGCGCGATCCGCTCTCGATCAGCGTGGCGAACGCCCAGGGCGCCAGCACGCCGCCAATGCCGGTGCCGAACGCATAGAAGAGCGCGATGGCGAGCGCCCGCACTTCCAGCGGAAAGGCCTCGGCAACCGTGAGATAGGCTGACGATGCCGCCGCCGAGGCGAAGAAGAAGGTGACGCTCCAGCACAGCGTCTGCGTCGTCGCGTCGAGCAGCCCCTGCTGGAACAGCAGGCCGCTCGCCGCCAGCAGCGCGCCGGAGGCTGCATAGGTCAGCACGATCATCGCCTTGCGCCCCACCGTATCGAACAGCCGCCCCAGCAGCAGCGGCCCCAGCACATTGCCGAGCACGAAAGGGAGCACATAATAGCCCGTCCGGTCCGACGGCACGCCGTAGAAATCGGTCAGCATCATCGCATAGGTGAAGAAGATCGCATTGTAGAGGAAGGCCTGCGCCGCCATCAGGCAAAGGCCCAGGATCGTCCGGCGCGGATAGAGACGGACGAGCGCGGCGAACACCTCGCCGAGCGCGGTCGAGCGGCGGCAGCGCAGCCGCGCCTCATGGGTCGGCGGCGGCAGCGCATGGCCGGCGCGCTCGAACCGCGCCTCGATGTCCGCGACGATCGCCTCCGCCTTCTCGGGATGGCCGTGGATGATGAGCCAGCGCGGGCTCTCCGGGATATGGCGGCGCAGGAACAGGATCACGAGGCCGATCGCCGCGCCGCCGAAAAAGGCGAAGCGCCAGCCGATCTCCGGGTCCACGATCCGGGGATCGAGCAGGATGATGGACGCGCCGCCCGCCATCGCCGCACCCACCCAGAAGCTCCCGTTGATGACGAGGTCCGTCCAGCCGCGCCGCCGGGCCGGGATCAGCTCCTGAATGGCCGAGTTGATCGCGCTATATTCGCCGCCGATCCCGGCGCCGGTGAGGAAGCGGAACAGGACGAAGCTCGGCAGGTCCCAGGAGAAGGCCGTCGCGGCCGTGGCGGTGAGATAGACCAGCACGGTGATGCTGAACAGCTTCTTGCGCCCGAGCCGGTCGGTCAGCCAGCCGAAGAACAGCGCGCCCGCGACCGCGCCGGCCAAATAGGCGCTGCTGGCGAGGCCGACGTCCGAGGCGGAGAAGCGCAGCGCCGGACTCTCGCGCAGCGCACCGGCGACGGAACCGGCCAGCGTCACCTCGAGCCCGTCGAGAATCCAGGTGATGCCGAGCGCCACCACCACCAGCCAGTGGAAGCGGCCCCACGGCAACCGATCGAGCCGCGCGGGCACGCTGGTCGTCACGATCTGCGATGGCGCGGCGCGGCTCTCCATCCCTCCCCTTTCGCCAATCATTTGAAACTAGCCGACTTTAACCAATGCGCGCAATATGGCCCGGTTCCCGCTCAGCCGCTGTTCAGCTTGCGCGCCCTAGTCAATGGCTGGTCAGCGGCGCGATGTCCGACAGTCCGGCCGCCGCGATGACACAGGGTGGATCATGCCAGAGGACGTCATTTCGCGTGAGAGCGGCCGCCGACGGCGCAAGCTGTGGCAGCGGCCGCTATTCTGGGGCGGCGTTGTGCTGCCCGCACTGGTCTGGACCGGCCTCTATGCCGGCGCCGCCGAGCCACTGCGCGAGCCCCTCGCCCGCCATGCGAGCCGGGCGCTGGGTCGCGACGTCTCGATCGGCGGCCCGCTGCGCATCCTCGTCACGCCTTTCTCGATCCGCCTGATCGCGGACGACGTGCGCGTGGCCAATCCGCGCTGGGCGCGCACGCCCGATCTTCTGCGCGCCGCGCAGGTCACCGCGCGGTTCGACACATTCGACCTGATGCTCGGCCACCCGGCCTGGCGTGGCCTCGACCTGCGCGACGGGACGCTGGCGCTGGAGCGATCGGCGGACGGGCGTCAGGCCAGCTGGACGACCGGCCGGGAAGGCACGCTGGGCGACGTCACGGCGGTGCGCAAGCTGACAGCGGACGGCCTGCGCGTGCATTATCGCGATCCCTCGAAGCGCAGCGAAACCCGCTTCACGCTCACCGACGCCGGCGGCGGCGCGATCCACATCGATGGGCAAGGCACGACCGGCGCGCGGCACTTCGCGTTCGGCGGAACGGTCCGCGCCGACGACACGGACCTGACCCGGATCGCGCTGCAGGCGCGCGGCGAGGGCCTGGCACTGGGCGTCGAGGCACGCGCCGACAGCCCGTTCAGGCTCGACCGCGCACGCATATCTCTGGAGGCGAAGGGCAGCGACTTCTCCCGGCTCGCCGCGCTCGCCGGCATCGATCTTCCCGCCATGCCGGCCTATGCGATGCGCGCCGAGTTGCGCAGCAGTCCGGGCCTGTGGCGCTTCCGCGACATAGAGGGCCATGTCGGCCGCACCGATCTGGATGGCCAGCTCCTGCTCGACCTGCGCCAGGAACGGCCGCGCATCATCGCGGACCTTGCCTCGCGCTCGCTCGACGTGGCGGACCTGCGTCCGCTGGCAGGCTTCCGGGAGGCTGCGCCTGCCGAGGCGGCGACACGCCTGATCCCCGATGCCGTCCTGTCGCCGCAGGCACTGCGCCAGTTCGACGCACGCATCAGCTATCTCGCCGATACGGTCGCCGGCGTGCCGCACACGCCCCGGCACCTCACCTTCCGGCTGGATCTCAGGCATGGCCTGCTCAAGCTGTCGCCGGCCAGCGTCGATCTGGACGGCGGGTTCATCTCCTCGGACATCATGATCGACGGCCGCCAGGACGTCGCGCTGGCCAGCTACGACATCCGCCTCTCGCCCACGCCGATGGGACGGCTGCTCGCCAGCTGGGGCATTGCCGAACAGGGCACGACGACCACGCTGCGCGGCCGCCTGCAGCTCGCCGGGCGCGGCCGCACGGTGCGCGAGACGCTGGCCAATGCCGGCGGCCGCATCGCGCTCATCGTGCCGCGCGGAGCGATGACGACGCAGCGCGCCAGCGCTGCGCCGCTGGACATGGCCAATCTCAATGCCGCCCTGTTCCGCGCAGGAGCCGGCGAGGCGGCGGACATCAATTGCGGCCTCATCGCCTTCACCGTGCAGGGCGGCGTCGCCACCGCCGACCCGATCCTCGTCGACACGCGCGGCAATGTGCTGAACGGCGAGGGCCGCATCGACCTGCGCGACGAGACGATCGACCTGCGCCTGACCGCCGACGGCAAGCAATTCGCCCTGTTCGGCCGGCCCAATCCGGTCGTCCTGTCCGGCAGCTTCGCCGCGCCGGTCGTGACGCGCGAGCGGACGTCCTGGTTCAAGCCGGCCTCGCTGTTCGGCTTTTCCTTCCGCCTGCCCAACATCGCCGCCATCTTCGACTTCGTCGACCCGGACGATACGCGCGTACCGCAATGCGGCCCGGTGCTCAGCGGCCAGCCCGGCGCCGCCCAGCTCTTCGCCCGGGCGAATTGAGGGCAGTGGAACCAGGACGTACAGAGGCGTTTCAGGGAATCGCGCGCACCGAGATCGAATTGGGCAGCGGCCCCCCATAAAAATCCGCGCGGCGCGGCGCCGGTCAGCTGCCCACGTCGAAGTCCCGCCGCGCCGACATGATCGTCACGGCCATGCCCGCCATCGCGTCGAGCAGCACGATCATCGTCAGCAGGAAGAAGGTCGCCGTCGCGAAGCTCGGGAACAGCAGGAACTCGACGAGGCACAGGATGAACAGGCCCAGCGACAGCATGTGATTGATGATCGCCGGCGAGGTGGTGCGCGCGGATTTGACCACCTCGAGCAGCAGGCAGACGATCGCGAACAGCAGCAGCAGGTCCCCCCAGCTCAGCGCGAGGCTGGTGCCCGACAGCATGGGAATCGAGAAGGCATGGCCGCCGATCGTGGCGAACAGCGTCGGCACATGGGAACCCGGCGCCGGACTGCCCGACATCAGCGCCATGAGATTGTAGATCAGCACCGGGATCAGGAGGAACGGAAAGATCTCGACGAGCACGAGATTGCGACTTTGCTTTATTTCCAAAGGCATGTTGTTCCCCAAAGCAGAGAGTGTCACGGCCGCGTGGCGGCGCTTTCCGACCGCGCGCATCGCAAGGACGCTACAACCCATTGCTCAAGCGTAATTTCGGAGCAAAACGGGCCAGAAAAAAGCGTTGCAATGACAAAAAAAGCAGTAGCCAAGGTGCTTGCAACAGCTTTGTCCGCGCTTTAGGCTCCCCTCGGGTTGTGGGGATTTGGCCTATGCAGGATGTGCAGGATGCCATCGGCAAGCTTCCGCCTGAAGCTTGGCCGTTCATCGATTTGCTCTTCAAGATAACTGTCGCGCTCATCGCGATCTGGCTGGTGCTCGCCATCGTCGCCTGGTGGCGCCGCCGGGCCTATAATCTGACCATCGCGTCGACCGCAAAGCGGAACAGGAAAGGCCAGCCGGACTTCCTGAAGGTCGACCGGAAGGCGCGCGAGGCCGCCATCGAGCGCGGCGAGGCGCATGAGGAGTTTCTCGACGAGCGGGATCGTCAGGACGCCGCCGCGGCACTCCTGGCCGCGGGCGACCCGATCAGCTGGGCGCAGCGCATCCTCGGCATCGGCGCCTTCGTCATGTCGCTGGTGACGCTCGGGTCCACCATTCTCGGCGCCTTCATGAACGTCAGCAAGATGGGCGAGACCCTGCAGAAGATGCCGAGCGGCGAACGCCTGGTCACGATCATCTCCAAGCACTGGCTCGTCTCGCTGGTGATGCTCGTCGTCATCGCCTGGCACATCTACCATTATTTCACCCATCGCAAATGGAAGGAGGCCTGAGCCATGGAATCGAATCCGCTCGTCCTCACCGACCCGAACCTGCTCGCCGAGTTCGTCCGCGAGTCCGAGTTCAAGACCTTCTTCGAGAAGCGCTTCGCCGCCCCGCCGGACCTCGCGGCGCTGCTGTTCCGCGACGGCGCCTTCATCGACGCCTTCAAGGGCACGCAATTCTCGGTCGGCGGCCTCTGGGAGAGGATCAAGGGCCTGATCGGCGGCTCGCATCATTATGCGATCATGCTGGCCGACCTAAAGCCGTTCCAGGTGCAGTTCGCGGTCAAGGGCGTCTCCAAGGACATGGTGGAGATCGCCGGCACGGCGACACTGGAGCTGCAGCTCAACCCGGACAAGCCGGCCAATATCCTCGGACTGATGAGCGGCGTCTCGCGCCAGCAGACGGTCAGGGACACCGGCGAGCTGCCGACCACCGGCCGCAAGGCGCTCTCCCGCTTCGACGTGCTGGAGCGGATCGAGCCGCAGTTTCGCGACCGGGTGTTCGAGCATGTCATCGGCCGCCACAATGCCGAGGAGATCCGTGGCAATCGCGGCCTGCAGGACCAGATCCAGGGCGACATGATGACCGAGGCGGAGCGCATCTGCGGCGATCTCGGCCTCATGGTGCGCAACGGCTCGATCCAGTGGGCGATGAACGCGGTGGAGCGCGAACAGCTCGCCAAGGCCGAGATCGAGCGGCAGCAGGCGATGCTCGACTATCAGCTCGAGCTGATGAAACGCGAGGTGGCCCGGCAAGGCGACGCCGCGACGGTCCGGATCGAGAGCCAGGTCGACCTCACCAAGCTGCAGCAGGCGAGCGAGGACGAGCTTGCCCATATGGTGCTGAACAGCGAGGTCGCCTTCATCGATGCGCGCGAGGCGGCGGCGCGGCGGCAGGAAGCCGAGGCGCTGAGCCATGAGATCAGCATCCTGCGCAACGAGCGCGCCGGCCGGTTCGAGAATGAGCTGGCCGAGGCCGGTCAACTGGTCGATCTCACTCGGGAGAAGGCGCGGCTGCGCGTCGTCGAACGCGAGATCGAGGCGCTGGACCGGCGCCATTCCGCCGAGCTGCGCAAGCTGGACGCATTCACCGACGTCGAGATCGACGACGTGCAGGTCGGCTCCAAGCAGCGCCAGACCAGCGACTGGAACAGGATCGCCCGCGAGAATCTCGCCGGCGTCAACGCCATCGAGCAGGACAGCAAGGATCGCGAGGCCGATCGCGGCATCAAGGTGAGCGCGGCGGACACGCAGAACCGCATCAGCATCATGGATGCCGAGGCGCGCAGCCGCGTCGACCAGCTCGGCGCGGCGGCGGGCATGACGCCCGAGCAGATCATGGCGATCACCGCGAGCTATTCGGAAAGCGCCGCCGCCGCCAAGATCGAGGAAGCCAAGGCGCGCGCCGTCTCCGGCGAGCAGATGATGGATGTCGTCCGCCAGATGTCCGACGAGATCAGGCAGGAACGCGCACTCAGCCGCGAGCATGAGCATCGCATGCTGGAGACCGGCATGAAGGGCGCGACCGGCGTCGCCTATGGCGCGGGCGGCAGCGGCGCCACGCCGGCTACGGACGGCACGCCGGCCGGCGATACGGTCGAATGTCCCAAATGCGGCAAGACCCTCTCCGCCAAGGCGAATTTCTGCGGTGGCTGCGGCAACCAGATGCGCACATGACGGGTTCGCCGCGCCTCGGGTCCGGCACGGCGGGTTCAGGCAGGCACCCGTGAACCGGCGGCTTCGCAGTCCGAAGGCTTGCTGCCTGGGCAGCGTCCGGGCCGATGCGTCCGCGCTGTTCTGCGCGGAATGTGGCCAGCCGCTGGCGCGCTGCATGGCCTTCTCGGAATGCGGCGGGCTGGTCGGCGAGGATGGCCTGTGCCATGCCTGCGTCGCGCCGCACCTGCAGATCATCCCCGGCGCGACGATGAACGCACCGGTCGGCGGATCGGTCGCCCTGCCCTTCGATCTCTACAATGCCTCCACGATCGACCGGCCGCTGCTCGTCACGGGCCTCTGGAGCCGTGAGAAGGGCGACTGGCGCAAGGAGCGCCTCGGCTGGGAGCAGCTCGATCCCGGCGCCCGCGCGCCAGCCTCGGTCACTGCGCAGGAGTTCGATCGTGCCGGCTTGCACGAGGTCGAGATCATGTGGACGGTCGCGACGCGCTGGCGGGCACGTCAGGAGGATTTCGCCTTCTCGACCCGCGTGCTGCTCACCATCGCCGACGAGAGAAGCCGGACCGGCGCCGTGGTGCAGATCAGCTCCGAGAACGAGATGAACGGCAACGTCATCCAGATCACCGACAATAGCGGCCGTGGCGCGCGCGACGAAGGCAAGGTCATCTCGGCGATCGACATGAACATCCAGCGGCTGGACCGCGAGGAGCGGCGCCTGGGCCTGCGCGGCATCGGCCGCGACACGCGCGTCACTCGCTCGGCCATGTTCAACTATTCCGGTTTCGGCAAGGACGAGACGCCGCTCGCCGGCCTGCCGATCGTCACCGAGGACGGACTGCTCGCCTTCGGCCGCTCGCGCACCGTCCAGGCCGATGGCGAGGGCGATGTGCGCCTGCTCGTCACCGGCCCCGACGGGACGAGCGTGGACGAGGATGTCTCGCGCATGATCTCGCGCCGGCACTTCGAGCTCTACATCGCCAACGACCGGCTCATGCTCCATGTCAGCGGCTCGAACGGCGTGCGCATCAACGGCGAGGCCCATGGGCCGGACAAGGTGGTGCAGATCGACGATGGCGACGTCATCGCGCCGCTCGTCAAGCTGCCGGACGCACTGGCCGTCACCGTCCGCTTCACGCGCGAGTTCGACAAGGTGAGCGCGATCACCCTGGTGCGCACGCCGGCCATGCAGGGGGGAAGCCGATGAGCAAATGCCTGCAGTGCGGCGTCGAGAATCGGGACGCCAACACCTTCTGCGAGAATTGCGGCAAGCCGCTCGGCGGCGGCGTCGGCGGTCCGGCGATGCAGACGCTGGGCGATCTCAACACGATCGGCGGCGACGAGACGCTGCGCCGCGACAATTATCCGCGCGACGAGAATCCGACGCTCGATCCCGGCACGGTGTTCGCGGACCGTTACACGATCGAATCCGTGATCGGCATCGGCGGCATGGGCGTCGTCTATCGCGCCACGGATCGCATCGGCAGTCGCGAGGTGGCGCTGAAGCTCATCCGCTCGGACCGGCTCGGCGGCGCGGCGGCGATCAACCGGCTGATCGCCGAAGGCGTCACCACGCAGGACATCCGCCACAAGAATATCGTCGCCGTCTACCATGTCGACCAGCTCGAAGGGCGGCCGTTCATCGCCATGGAGTTCGTGAACGGCGTCTCCCTGCGCGAATGGCACCGCAAGCAGGTCAACGGGCGCACCGACGTGCCGATGAAGGTGGCGGCGCGGATCATCCGTGAAGTGCTCGACGGCCTGCAGGCGGCGCATGAGCTGAACGTCATCCATCGCGACCTCAAGCCCGAGAACATCATGTTGACCGCGGAGCCGAACGAGGCGGCCGTCCCGCTCAAGATCCTCGACTTCGGCATCGCGCGCGCTGCCGGCAAGCAGGTCGAGAGCGGCACCGGCACCGGGCTCGGCACCCCGCGCTACATGGCGCCCGAGCAGATTACCAATCCGGACAGCGCCGGCCCCCCGGCCGATCTCTATTCGCTCTCGATCATCTTCTACGAGCTGCTGGTCGACGTGCTGCCCACCGGCGGCTGGCAGCCGCCTTCGAGCGGCCGGGCGGATGTGCCGGCGAGCATCGACGCGCTCATCCAGTCCGGCCTGCAGAATCGCCCGGCGAGCCGGCCGCAGACCGTCGCCGAATATCGCGAGAAGCTGGACGCGGCGATGTCCGGCACGCAGGTCGTGCGGCGGCAGGCGCTCCTCGACGACAGGACGAAGGGCGAGCGGGAAGCGAAGCCGAAGAACCTGCTCAAGATCGGCGGCGGCATCTTCGTCGGCCTGGTCGGGCTCGGGCTGGTCGCCAATCTCGTCAACAATCATGAGGACGGTGGCGGGTCGAGCGGCGGCGGCCAGACCAACCTGATCGGCAGCACCGGCGGCGCCACGACCACCAATGACGACAGCGGCGTCGGCACGGACGATGACAGCAGGAGCGGCGATGAGACCGGGCCGGGCTATGGCATATTGAGCGGCGCCTGGATGGACGATGAGCGCGGCGTCTATCGGATCAACGTCAATCCGGACGGCAGCTTCTCCGGCCAGGGCCAGGGCGGCAACGGCATCCCGATCTCGCTCTCCGGCAGCTTCCAGGGCAATAACGGCACCTTCTCCGCCACGGCGCCGACCGGCACCTTTCCCGGCCGCGTCCAGTGGGACGGCCATGACTGCCATATCGGCTTCCAGATGTACCATCCCAATGGCTCGCTGCTCGCGCAGGGGCAGTTCCATGTCGATCACGAGCCGGGGCAGCCCTGTCCTGCACGCTGAGTGGGGCCAGCGACGAGGATTTGAGGAGATCGAACATGTCTGATTTCTGGAATGGACGTCCGCTCAACGGTTGCCTGTTCGAGGCGACGCCGGCCGCGGCGCCGGGCCTGAATTTCGCCGCGCCGGCAGGCGAGCTGCCGCGCCTGGTCGACCTGCGCGGCTACTGCTCGCCGGTCGAGGATCAGGGCCAGGTCAACAGCTGCGTCGCCAATGCGATCGTCGGTGCGCTGGAGCTGCACCAGCACAAGGCGAACCTGCCGCCCACCGATCTCTCACGCCTGTTCCTCTACTACAACGCCCGCAGCCTGGCGAAGGCCGAGGATCAGGACATCGGCAGCTTCATCCATCACGGCATGGCCGCCATGCTCGCCTTCGGCTGCTGCGAAGAGCGCATGTGGCCTTATGAGCAGGCGATGGTGAAGGCCAGGCCGACAGACGCCTGTTTCCAGAACGCCACCAAATATGAGGCCGTGCAGTTCGCCCGCACGCGCATCGGCGAGAATGCGATGGGCGTGCTGGCGCAGGGCCTGCCGATCGCCTTCGGCATCGTGCTGCCGGGCGAATGCTATCAGGCGGCCGCGCAGACCGGCATCATCCCCGATCCGCAGACCCTGCCCGCGCAGAGCCAGCCGAGCGGCCACGCCATGCTGATCGTGGGCTACGACCTCGCCGAGAAGCTCTACATCGTGCGCAACAGCTGGGGTCCCGCCTATGGCAAGGACGGCTATATCCTCATCCCCTTCGAAGTGATGGAGCGCCATGCCCATCCCGACCAGTTCTGGACGATCGGCGCGATCGAGCAGTCGCCGGTGCTCGCCATGTTCGGGCCGACGGTCAAGGAGTCGGTCGAGAAGGTCATCCAGGTCGTGCCGACGCCGAACGCGCTCGACAATCTGCGCGGGCAGCTGCGCCAGGATCTCAACAGCCGGCTGGACGAAGCCCGCCGCGGCTTTGCCGACCGGCTGCGCGGCAAATAGGCCTTCATTCCCTGCTTGCCGGGGCAGGTTGCGGGCGGGTCAGCGCCGGTCCCGCAGCCCGGCCACGAGCGCGCGGGCGGCGGCCGACACCTCCCGCCATGTGGTCTCGAAGCCGGCCGCATCGCCATGATAGGGATCGGCGACAGCCCGGCCCTTCCAGCCCGGAACGCAATCGAGCAGCAGGCCGAGCGTGGCGCGCGCATCGGCCGGGGCCAGCCGCCGCAAAACGGCGAGATTGTCGAAGTCGAGCGCATAGATCGCATCGAACCGTGCGAAATCCGCCCGCTCGAACTGCCTGGCGCGATAGCCGCTGATGTCCACACCGTGCCGGAGCGCCACGGCCTGCGCTCGCGGATCGGGGGCGCAGCCGACATGCCAGTCGCCGGTTCCCGCCGAATCCGCCCGGACCGCCCGCCCGGCTTCCTCGGCCGCCAGACGGAAGGCGGCCTCGGCAAGGGGCGACCGGCAGATATTGCCGAGGCAGACGAACAGGATGGCGGGCGGTTCGGGCATTGGATGCGACATGCGTTGGCTGGTCTGTAGCGATACAGCCGCCGCCTGTCATCGGCGATCGGGCCTAATGACAAAGGATCGTTGCGTCATCGCGCGAGCTTTGCGATGGACATGATCGCCTGTCGTCCCGCTGGAACCGGTTGTGCCATGACGCATTCCCGTCAAGGCGGAAACTCTTGACGAGAAAGGGGAAAGACCGATTTTCAACCCGTCCTGCGATCAGCTGGCCGCACCGTCACTGGAGACCCCCGAGGGAATCAGCCTATTCCTCGATGTCGATGGGACATTGCTCGAATTGGTCGATCGCCCGGACGAGGTGGTCGCGGACATGGCCTTGAGGACACTCCTTGCCCGCCTCGCCGACCGGCTCGACGACCGCATCGCGATCGTCAGCGGTCGTTCGATCGCACAGATCGATCGCATATTGGGCGAGGTCTCGCACCGTGTCGCCGTCTCCGGCAGCCACGGCAGCGAGCATCGCTGGCGCGGCATCGAGGCGCATCCGGTCCGGTCGCCCGCCTTCGACCGGATCGCCGAGCGGTTCATCGCCTTCGCCGCCGATCATCCCGGCGTGCTGGTCGAGAACAAGACTTTCGGGGTCGCGCTCCACTACCGGATGGCGCCGGCGGCCGAGGCCGCCGCGCTGGACTTGGCGCAGGTGGAAGCGGAACGCCACGACCTCCTTCTCCAGCCCGGCAAGATGATGGTCGAGCTGCGCCTGCCCGGCGGCGACAAGGGCACGGCGGTGCGCGCGCTCATGGACCGCCCGCCCATGGCCGGCACGCGGCCGGTGTTCGTCGGCGACGATGCGACGGACGAGCCCGGCTTCTCGGCCGCGCAGGCGCTCGGCGGATTCGGCATTCTGGTCGGCAACCGCCACCCTACAGCCGCGCGCTTCGCGCTGGCCAGCCCGGCAGCGTTGCGCGGCTGGCTGGAGCGGCTGGCGGCATGACCGCCACACTCGATCTCTGGCCGATCGGTAATTGTCAGGTATCCGCGCTGGTCGACCGCGCCGGCCGGTTCGTGTGGGGCTGCGTGCCCCAGGTGGACGGCGACCCCGCCTTCTCCTCGCTGCTCGACCCGGCGCCGCGCGCCGCGCCGGGCGCGCGCGGCTTCTGGGAGATCGACCTCGAGGACTGCATCGAGACGGAGCAGCATTATATCCGCAACAGCCCGGTGCTGGTGACGCGGCATCGCGACGGCGCCGGCAACGCCATCGAGGTGATCGACTTCTGCCCTCGTTTCCGCCGCTCGGGCCGCATGTACCGGCCGGTCGCCTTCGCGCGGATCGTGCGGCCGGTGGAAGGCAGCCCGCGCATCCGCGTGCGGCTGCGGCCCTCGCTCGGCTGGGGTGCGGCCGATCCCTATCGGACGCGCGGCACCAATCATATCCGCTACCTGCTCGACGCGATGACGCTGCGCCTCACCACCACCGCGCCGGTCGGCTGGATCGAGGACGAGCGGCTGTTCCGCGTCGAGCGGCCGCTCCATTTCTTCCTGGGGCCGGACGAGAGCTTCACCGATGATCTGCGCCTGGCGCTCGACACGATGCTCGACCGCACCGTCCAGGAATGGCAGGGCTGGGTGCGCGGCCTCGCGACGCCCGTCGAGTGGCAGGAAGCCGTCATCCGCGCCGCCATCACCCTCAAGCTGTGCCAGCATGAGGAGACCGGCGCGATCGTGGCGGCGCTCACCACCTCGATCCCCGAACATGCCGACAGCGGCCGCAACTGGGACTATCGCTACTGCTGGATCCGCGACGCCTATTACACGGTGCAGGCGCTGAACCGGCTCGGGGCGCTCGATGTCCTGGAATCCTATCTCGAATATCTGCGCAACATCGTCGACAATGCGAAGGGCGGGCATATCCAGCCGCTCTATGGCGTCGGTGGCGAGGCGCGGCTGGAGGAGCGGATCGCCGAAGGCCTCGCCGGCTATCGCGGCATGGGGCCGGTGCGTGTCGGCAACCAGGCCTATGCGCAGGTCCAGCACGACGCCTATGGCCAGATCATCCTGTGCAGTGCCCAGAGCTTCTTCGACCATCGGCTGTTCCGCATGGGCGGCGAAGAGGATTTCCGTGCGCTGGAGACGGTCGGCGAGCGGGCCTGGGCGGTCTATGACCAGCCCGATGCCGGCCTGTGGGAACTGCGCACGCGCAGCCATGTCCACACCTACAGCGCCGCGATGTGCTGGGCCGCCTGCGACCGGCTCGCCAATGCCGCGCAGGTGCTCGGCCTGACCGACCGGGCCGGCTTCTGGCAGGCCCGTGCGGACAGCATCCGCGCCGCGATCGAGCAGGCCGCCTGGCGCGACGACGGCGCCCACATGTCCGCGACCTTCGGCGGCGACGATCTCGACGCCAGCCTCATCCAGCTGCTCGACCTGCGCTTCTTCGCGCCGGACGATCCGCGCTTCGCCGGCACGCTGGCCGCCGTCGAGCAGGGGCTGCGCCGTGGCAGCCACATGCTGCGCTATGCGACCGAGGATGATTTCGGCCTGCCTAAGACGGCGTTCAACGTCTGCACCTTCTGGCTGATCGAGGCGCTGAGCGCGACCGGCCGCGTCACCGATGCGCGCGCGCTGCTTGAGGAGATGCTCAGCCGCCGCACCGCTGCCGGCCTTTTGTCCGAGGATATCGATCCCGTCACCGGCGAGCTGTGGGGCAACTATCCCCAGACCTATTCGTTGGTGGGACTGATCAATTGCGCCGTCCTGCTGAGCAAGCCCTGGAGCGCCATCCGATGAGCCGCCTGGTGATCGTGTCCAATCGCGTCAGCCCGCCGGTCGGCGAAGGCCAGGCCAATCAGGGCGGCCTCGCGGTCGCGCTGTCGGCGGCACTGCGCGAGACGAGCGGCATCTGGTTCGGCTGGTCGGGCAACGAGATCGAGCAGTTCACCGGCCAGATCAACATGATCCGCCACCGTGGCGTGACCAGCGCGACGGTCGACCTCGAAGCGCAGGACATTGACGAATATTATAATGGCTTCGCCAATCGCACGCTCTGGCCGCTGTTCCACGACCGGATCGACCTGGCGGAGTTCGAGCGCACCTTCGCGGGCGGCTATGGGCGCGTGAATGCGCGCTTCGGCGAGACGCTGCTGCCGCTGCTCGCGCCGAACGACCTCATCTGGGTGCATGACTATCATCTCATCCCGCTCGGCAGCGAACTGCGCGCGCGCGGCGTGCGCAACCGCATCGGCTTCTTCCTGCACACGCCCTGGCCGGTCATGCGGCTGCTGCTCGCGCTGCCCAGCCACCGCAAGCTGGTCGAGGCGCTGTTCGACTATGACCTGATCGGCTTCCAGTGCCAGACCTGGCTCGATTCCTTCATCCACTATGTGCAGGAATCCTTCCCCGAGGCGGATATCGACGACCATCTCACCATCCGGCTGGGCGATCGGCTGGTGCGCGTCATCGCCTGTCCGATCGGCATCGACGCGGCGGAATTCGTCGGGGCGGCCAACAGCGACGAGGCCGAGGAGATGCGTCAGACCATGCTCAAGACGCTGGACGGGCGCGCGCTCATCATCGGCGTCGACCGGCTCGATTATTCCAAGGGGCTGGAGCAGCGGTTCAACGGCTATGAGCGGCTGCTGGCCGATCATCCCGACTTCCTGGAGCAGGTGACGCTGCTGCAGATCGCGCCGCGCTCGCGCACCGATGTCGGCAGCTATGAGGATATCCGCCGCCAGCTCGAAGCGCTGTCCGGCCATATCAACGGCGAGTTTTCCACCGCGCTGTGGGTGCCGCTGCGCTATGTCAATCGCGGCTATGACCGCACCTCGCTCGCCGGCATCTTCCGCGCCGCCCGGGTCGGGCTGGTGACGCCGCTGCGCGACGGCATGAACCTCGTCGCCAAGGAATATGTGGCGGCGCAGGACCCGGAGGATCCCGGCGTGCTGATCCTCTCGCGCTTCGCCGGCGCGGCCGAGCAGATGAAGGAAGCGCTGCTGGTCAATCCGTTCAGCCCCGAGGAGCTGGCCGACGCGCTCAGCCAGGCGCTGCGGATGCCGCTCGACGAGCGCAAGGCGCGCTGGCGCGCGCTGCTGGACAATGTCGAGCAGGAGGACGTCCACTGGTGGCTGCAGCGCTTCCTCGACGCGCTCGACCCTGCCGGACCAGGCCCTGCCCCGTCGAGCGATGGCGGCTCCGGCGACGACAGCGCCACGCCGACGGCCGCGCTCGACATGGGAGCCTGAAGGCCGACCTTTTCAAATGAGCCTGGCATGCGCCCCCGCAAGGCAGGGGGCCGCGCGGAGAAGGAAGAGGCCATGCGATACACGGCGGAGGAGGAAGCCAATCTCGCGCTGGTCCGCGGCCTGTTCGACCAGGTGCTGAACCCGATGGACCCAAGCGCCGTCGATCGCTTCATCGCGCCCGGCTACATCCAGCACAATCCGCATGTGGAAACGGGCCGCGAGCCGCTCAAAGCCTTTCTCGACCATATCAGGACGGTCAATCCCGAGGGCGTGCACGACATCAAGCGCATGTTCGTGGACGGCGACCATGTCATCGTCCACTATCATGTCCGCCGCTGGCCGGACGATATCGGCTGGGCGGTGATCGACATCTTCCGCATCGAGGACGGGCTCATCGTGGAGCATTGGGATGTGGCGCAGGACGTGGTGGCTGACGGGCCGAATATGAACGGGATGTTCTGAGAGCGCCTGTCATTCCCGTCCGCGCTTCGATCAACAAACACACCGTTCGGGCAAAGCCTCCGGATGGGAGAATGGATCAGGAGGCCGGCGCCGGGCTCCCTTCCTCCGCCGCATCAAGGCCGTTCTCCAGCGCATCCTCCACCGTCTCCAGCCAGACGAACTCCAGCTTCTCCCGCGCGGCCTCGGGAATCTCGTCGAAATCCCGCTTGTTGCGGGCGGGCAGCATCACGCGGGTGATGCCCGCCGCCGCCGCCGCGACGACCTTCTCCTTGATGCCGCCCACCGGCAGCACCAGGCCGCGCAGCGAGACCTCGCCGGTCATGGACGTGTCGCTGCGGATAGTCCGACCGAGGAACAGCGAGGAGAGCGCCATGAACATCGCGACGCCCGCGCTCGGCCCATCCTTGGGCGTGGCGCCGGCGGGCACATGGACATGGATGTCGTGCTTCTCGAAGGCCTCGGGATCGATGCCCATCCGCTCCGCCCGGCTCTTGACCAGGCTCAGCGCCGCCTGCGCGCTCTCGCGCATCACGTCGCCGAGCTGGCCGGTGAGGATGAGCCGGCCATTGCCGGGCATCCGCGTCGCCTCGATGAACAGGATGTCGCCGCCCACCGGCGTCCAGGCCATGCCGGTCGCGACGCCCGGCACGCTGGTGCGCTGCGCCACCTCGCTCTCGAAGATGCGATCGCCCAGCACCGCCTCCAGATCGGGCACGATGATCGCGACATGAGCGGCAGAGCCGTCGGCGATCCGGACCGCGGCATGGCGGATCGCCTTGCCGATCTCGCGCTCGAGGTTCCGCACGCCCGCCTCGCGGGTATAGTGGCGGATGATCTCGGTGATGGCCTCGTCGTCCATCTCGACCTGCTCGGGCGTGACGCCGTTCGCCTCGAGCTGCCGCGCCACCAGGTAGCGCCGCGCGATGTTGCGCTTCTCCTCCTCGGTGTAGCTGGACAGCGCGATGATCTCCATGCGGTCGCGCAGCGGCCCCGGGATCGTATCCAGCATGTTGGCGGTGGCGATGAACACCACGCGGCTCAGATCGAAGGGCACGCCCAGATAATTGTCGCGGAACGTGCCGTTCTGCTCGGGATCGAGCACTTCCAGCATGGCGGCCGAAGGATCGCCCTGGATGCCGCGCCCCATCTTGTCGATCTCGTCCAGCATCATCACGCAGTCGCGCGTGCCGGCCTTGCGGATCGCCTGGATGATGTTGCCCGGCATGGCGCCGATATAGGTGCGGCGATGGCCCCTGATCTCGGATTCGTCGTGCACGCCGCCCAGGCTCACCCGCGCGAAGGGGCGCCCCATGGCGCGCGCGATCGACTGGCCGAGCGAGGTCTTGCCGGTTCCCGGCGGGCCGACGAAGCAGAGGATGGGCGCCTTGCCCTGCGGCGCCAGCTTGCGCACGGCGAGATATTCGATGATCCGCCGCTTGATCTTGTCGAGCCCGTAATGATCGGCCTCCAGAACCTCGCGCGCCTGCGCGATGTCGATCGGCTTCTCCTCCGCCGGCAGCGTCCAGGGCAGCTCGATCAGCCAGTCGAGATAGGTGCGGATGATGCCATATTCGGCCGCGCCCTCGGGCATGCGCTCCAGCCGCCGCAGCTCCTTGCGCGCTTCCTTCTCGACCTCCTCGGGCATGCCGGCCTTGTCGATCTTCTCGGTGAGCTCGGCGATCTCGGCGCCGCGCCCGTCATCCTCGCCGAGCTGGCGCTGGATCGCGGCCATCTGCTCGCGCAGCATTGCCTCCCGCTGGCGGCCGCTGAGCGTCTCCTGCACGTCCTTGCCGATCTCGGCGGAGAGCTTGAGCACCGAGAGGCGCTGGGCGAGATGGCGCGAGACCTTGTCCAGCCGCTGCTCCAGCGCGACCGTCTCCAATATCTCCTGCTTCTCGTCCGTGCTCATGTCGAGATAGGCGGCGGCGGTGTCCGCCAGCGTCGCGGCGGACGGGATGTTCTGGATCGCCTCGGCAAGGCCCTGCGGCGCCTGCGGCAGCAGCTGCACCGTCTCCAGCGCCTGGCGGCGCAGGTTGATGAACCGCGCCTCGATGGCGTCGCCCTTGGTCTCCGGCTCGGCGATCCGCTCGACCCGCGCCACCATGAACGGCCAGCCGTCCAGGAACTCGATGATCCGGAAGCGCGTCTCGCCCTGCGCGATGAGATGATGCGAGCCGTCCGGCCCGGCGACATAGCGCAGCACATTGGCGAGCGTACCCATGCGGTGCATGTCGTTGCCGGTCGGCCGCTCGATGGCCGCATCGCGCTGGGCGAGCACGCCGATCGGCAGGCTCTCGCGCGTCGCCGCCTGGATCGCGTTCACCGAGACCGGGCGGTTGAGCGTGATCGGCTGCACCACATCCGGAAACAGGACGAAGTTGCGCACCGGCACGATGATGATCGCATCCTGCGGCAGCTCGGGCTGCACCGGCGCGGCCGTGGCCTCTGCCGCGCCGGCAGCGGGCTTCTGTTGCTGATTCGTCGTCAGTGCGTCCATCACCGGCGCTCTCCCATTCCACTTTTGGTCAATGTGACGAGCAGGCAGCCATGCACGCTCGACCGGGCGACATCGTCATAATGGCCGGCGGGCAGCGGCAGGCGGCGCTCGAAGCGGCCCTGCGGCAGTTCCAGCCGATGCACGCGCGCGCCCCGCAATTCGCCGGGCAGCACGCGCTGGCCGCGCACAACGAGCACACCCTCCTCGATGAAGGCCTCGGTCTGGCCCGGATCGACGCCCGGCAGCGCCACCAGCACCAGCACATGGTGATCCGTCTCCAGCACATCCGCCGGCGGCTCCCAGGCGGGCTTGCCGGCCATGCTGCGGGCGGGAGCGAAACCCCGCTGGTGCATCCGCTCGACCCGCTCCATCAGGAAGACGGCATCGGCCCACATCCAGTTGCGCGATCGACCAGAATCCATGCTCCATCCTCTCCCGGCCGATGCGGGCCCCTTGCTCGGCAACCCATGCCGCGCATCCAATAAGGCGATAAGCAGGCGCGATTTCAAGGGACGCGACCTGCGCGCGCAGGAGTCCACGCCGCCCGCTCGCGCCAGGTTCCTCGGCCTGGGCCTTGAACCGACGCTGCGCCTATCCGGCCGGCAGCTGCGCCACCAGCACGCGCGCACTGGGCGAGGCGCTGCCTACGATGTCCAGCAGATAGCGGCCCGGCTCGAGCTGGAAATCGACCATCTTGTGGATGCCCGAGCAGGCCGGCCCATGGCCGTGGGCCTGCGATTCCAGCGACCGGCCTTCCGTGACGATATCGACCCAAGCGCCCGTATCGAGCGCGACGCGATAGATGCCGGCCTTCGCGACGCTGAACTGCGCGACACCGCCATAGCTGGCCGCATCGCCCGGCCGCGCAGGCGCGACGGGATAAGCGACATGCGGTGTCGGATGCAGGGCCAGATCGGCGGCCTGGCCGATGGTCAGGGTCGCCGCCGAGGCATCGGCGCCGGCCGCGGCGGTCAGCGCTGCCGGCGTGGCCCAGCCCGCCAACTCGGCCGGCAGTGCGGCGGGCGATGCCGCGCAGTCCGCAGGCGCGGCGGCGCCGGCCGGTTCGGCGGCACCCGCCATCATCAACAATGCGGACAGCAACAGGGTCGGCATCGAGTCACCTTTCATTCGGATGAGGTAAAATCAGTTCTGCGACGCCCCTATAAGGCGGGGCGTCATTGCCGGCGCGCGAAAAATGCGCGTGCGATCGCGGCACCCTATCGTGCTTCGGGCAATGGCAGGGCCGTCGTCCGTTTGACCCGGTTGAGCACGATGCTGGAGCGCAGGCCGGCGACATCGCCATGGCCCAGCAGATCCTCGTTGATGAGGCGCGAAAGCGCCGGCAGGTCACGCGTGAGGACGCGCAGCAGATAGTCGGCGTCGCCGGTCAGCGCGCAGCATTCCATCACCGCCGGATTGGCGGCCATCCGCTCGTGGAAGCCGCTCGCCGTGCCGCGTGCATAGGAAGCCAGCGTCACCGTGACATACGCCTCCACCTGCAGGCCGAGCCGCGACTCGTCGAGCAGCGCGACCTGCTGGCGGATCACGCCGTCCTGCGCCAGACGCTGGATGCGGCGCGAAACCTGGGAGGCCGAGAGATTCACCCGCTCGCCCAGCTCGGCATGGGAGATGGACGCATCATGCTGCAATTGCGCGAGAATACTGAGGTCCATTCTGTCCATGCGCGCAATCCGTGCACTAATTCGATTAAATATGCAAGATCGATGCGTTCATTCCCATCCGCCCCTTGAAGATCGCGCGGACGATGCGACCTATTCATGATATAAGCCGGCGGACCGCTTGCGTGCCCGCGCCTGACCGGACAGGAGAGAGCCTTGAACGAGATTTCCAGCCTCGACGCCGCGACCGGCCTGCCCAATCCGCTGGGCCTGGACGGCTTCGACTTCATCGAATTCTGCGCGGCCGAGAAAGGCCTGCTCGAGTCGGTCTTCGAGAAGACCGGCTTCACCCGCATCGCCCGCCACCGCTCCAAGGATGTGGACCTGTGGCGGCAGGGCGAGATCAATCTCGTCGCCAATTACGAGCCGCGCAGCCCCGCACAATATTTCGCCACCGAACATGGCCCCTCGGCCTGCGGCATGGGCTTCCGCGTCAGGGACGCGGCCAAGGCCTATGAGCTGGCGCTGGAGCGCGGCGCCGAGCCGGTCGAAGTGCGCACCGGCCCCATGGAGCTGCGCCTGCCCGCCATCCGCGGCATCGGCGGAGCGATCATCTATTTCACGGATCGCTATGCGACGGAGGAGGATCCCGACGCGCTGTCGCTCTGGGACATCGACTTCCGCTATCTGCCGGGCGTGGACCGTCATCCGGTCGGCGCCGGCTTCAAGCGGATCGATCACCTCACCCACAATGTCTATGGCGGCCGCATGGCCTATTGGGCCGACTATTATGAGCGCATCTTCGGCTTCCGCGAGATCCGCTATTTCGACATCAAGGGCGAATATACCGGCCTCACCAGCAAGGCGATGACCGCGCCGGACGGCAAGATCCGCATCCCCCTCAATGAGGAAGGCAAGGCCGGCGGCGGCCAGATCGAGGAATTCCTGCGCGCCTATAATGGCGAGGGCATCCAGCATATCGCCTTCATCTGCGACGATCTCATCAGCTGCTGGGACAAGCTGAAGGCGCTCGGCACGCCTTTCATGAGCCCGCCGCCCGACACCTATTATGAGATGCTGGACGAGCGCCTGCCCGGCCATGGCGAGCCGGTCGAGGCCCTGCAGAAGCGCGGCATCCTGCTCGACGGCTCGACCGAGCAGGGCGATCCGCGCCTGCTGCTCCAGATCTTCTCCGAGACGCTGATCGGCCCGGTCTTCTTCGAGTTCATCCAGCGCAAGAAGGACGAAGGCTTCGGCGAAGGCAATTTCACCGCCCTGTTCAAATCCATGGAGCGCGACCAGTTGCGCCGCGGCGTGCTCAAGACAGAGGAAACCGCGGCATGACCACGACCACCGCTCCCGACATCACAGTCGCGCCCGCCGTCACGACGAGCGCCCCCACCCTCTCGCGCATCCACCATGTCGCCTATCGCTGCCGCGACGCCAAGGAGACGGTGGAATGGTATGGCCGCGTGCTCGGCATGCGCTACACCACCGCCTTCGCCGAGGATCATGTGCCCTCCACGGGCGAATATGATCCCTATATGCACATCTTCCTCGATTGCGGCGGCGGCAACATCATCGCCTTCTTCGAGCTGCCCAACCAGCCCGGGATGGGCCGCGATCCCAACACGCCGGCCTGGGTGCAGCATATCGCCTTCGAGGTGCCGGACCTCGACGCGCTGCTCGCCGCCAAGGCCCATATCGAGGCGCAGGGCGTCAAGGTGCTCGGCCCCACCTATCATGGCCTGTTCAAGTCGATCTATTTCTTCGATCCCAATGGCCACCGGCTGGAACTGGCCTGCAATATCGGCAAGCCCGAGCAGTTCGCCGAGGCGGAGCGCGTCGCCCCCGCCATGCTGGAGGAATGGAGCCTGACCAAGCGCGCGCCGCGTCATGCCGAATGGCTGCACAAGGACCCCGACGCTTGAAAGCTCTCGACCGGACGCATGATCCGCGCGCGACCAGCTGGGTCGAGAGCGCCCATGGCCATAGCGAATTCCCCGTCCAGAACCTACCGCTCGGCATCGTCGCCTTCCCCGGCGGCGATCGCCCGCGCGGCGGCGTCGCGATCGGCGACATGGTGCTGGATATCGCGGGCATCGCCGGGCTGCTGGAGGGCAAGGCCGCGCAGGCCGCGCGGCTCGCCGATGCACCCGGCCTCAATGCGCTCTTCGCGGACGGCAATGCGGCGGCGGATGCGCTGCGGCTCGGCATCTTCGACCTGCTGACCGATCCGGCGCGGGCAGACGCCGTCCGCCCGCATCTCCATGCCGCAGCGGACTGCGCGCTGCACCTGCCCTTCGCGATCGGCGACTATACCGATTTCTACACGGGCATCCATCATGCCGAGAATATCGGCAAGCAGTTCCGACCGGACAATCCGCTGCTGCCCAACTACAAGCATGTGCCGATCGGCTATCATGGCCGCGCCTCCTCGATCCGCCCGAGCGGCGTCGATGTCGTGCGCCCCTCGGGGCAAACCAAGGCGCCGGACGCCGATGCGCCGAGCTTCGGCCCCACCAGGCGCCTCGACCATGAGCTGGAGATGGCGATCTGGATCGGCGCCGGCAACCGGCTCGGCCAGCCCATTCCCATCGGCCGCGCCGGCGACCATATCGCCGGCCTCTCCATCCTCAACGACTGGTCCGCGCGCGACATCCAGGCCTGGGAATATCAGCCGCTCGGGCCCTTCCTCGCCAAGAATTTCCACTCGACCGTCTCGCCCTGGCTGGTGACGGCGAGCGCGCTGGCACCCTATCGCATCGCCCAGCCGCCGCGCCCGGCCGGCGATCCCGCGCCGCTGCCCTATCTGCTCGATGCGGACGATCAGGCCGAAGGCGCCTTCGCCGTGACCATGGACGTGCACCTGCTGACGCAGCGCATGCGCGAGGCCGGCGAGGCTCCCGCCCGGATCAGCAGCGGCCCGATGACCGCCATGTACTGGACCGCCGCGCAGCTTGTGGCGCATCACACGGCCGGCGGCTGCGACCTGCGCACCGGCGACCTGCTCGGCACCGGCACCCTCTCCGGCAAGGAGAAGAGCAGCTTCGGCAGCATGACCGAGCTGACGCTGGGCGGCCGCGAGCCGATCACCCTGCCCAATGGCGAGACGCGCGGTTTCCTGGAGGATGGGGACGAGCTCATCATGACCGCCCATGCGGCGCGCGAAGGCTTCGCACGGATCGGCTTCGGCGAATGCCGGGCGCGGATCGTCGGCCGGTGATGCAGGCCGAGCGTCTCGTCCTGCACGGCTATTGGCGCTCGGGCACCAGCTATCGCACCCGCATCGCGCTCAACATCAAGGGGCTCAGCTATGAGCAGATCACGCACGACCTGCGCAAGGCGGAGCATCAGTGCGAGGCCTATCTGGCGCTCAATCCGCAGGGCCTGGTGCCGGCGCTGGAGGCCGGGGAGACTGTGCTCACCCAGAGCGGCGCGATCATCGAATGGCTGGAGGAGCGCTATCCCGATCCGCCGCTGCTTCCCGCCGATCCGGGGAGCCGCGCCATCGTCCGCGCCATGGCGCTCACCATTGCCTGCGACGTGCATCCGCTCGGCAACATGCGCGTGCTCACCCATCTGCGCCGCGATCTCGGCGCCGACAACGCGCAGGTCCAACGCTGGCTGGAGACCTGGATGCGCGCGGGCTTCATCGCGCTCGACGCGATGATCGCGCACCATGGCGGCCGTTTCGCCTTCGGCGACAGGCTGACGCTCGCCGACTGCCACATCGTCCCCCAGCTGTATGCCGCCGAACGCTTCGGCATCGCGCTCGACGATTTCCCGTATCTGAGGGCGGCCGGCGAGAACGCGGCAGGCGAGAAGGCCGTGCGTCTCGCCCATCCCGCGCTCCAGCCGGATGCTGATCGGGACTGATCGGCGCGTTCGACGTCGCGCTCCAGCTCTCCGGCGGTGGGCCCGACCATGACCATTATGACGGCTGGCCGCACAGCCGGACGGCGCTGGTCGGGACGATCCGGGCGTCTTTCTGACTGTGTCGCGACCGACACGGATTGCGCCCGGCGCGCCTGTCCCGCAAAGATGGGACTTGCCAACGTCATCTTTTTGAAATCTTATTCATCGGCAAGGGGCGGAGAACTCCGAACGGCGAGAGAGGAAGCCGAGGCGCCATAACCGGTCGTCTGGAGTGGACATGTCGCGCATATCGCAGACCCAGCAGATGGGATGCATCGATCAGGATCGCCACACCGCATGCACGCGCCGCTGCCCGCGCGCGGATCTGCGGGGCTGACGGCCATGGCGGAGCTGGTCATCGATCTGGCGCGGGAGGCCGACATTCCCGAGCTCGACAGGCTCATCAGCCGATCCGCCAGCAGCCTTTGCTCACGCTACTACGACCCGGACGCCATCGAGGCGGCGATCGAGCATGTGTTCGGCGTCGACACGCAGCTGATTCGCACCCGTTGCTATTTCGTCGCGCGGGTGCGCGAGCGGATCATCGGCTGCGGGGGCTGGAGCCCGTTCGCGACCTTGTTCGGTGCGGACAAGGCGCATGGCCGCAACGACACACGGCTCGATCCGGCCGTCGATGATGCGCGCATCCGCGCCTTCTTCGTCTCGGGCGACTGGACACGCGTCGGCGTCGGCTCCGCGCTGCTCGAAACCTGCGAGAGCGCCGCCGTCGCCGCGGGCTTCGGCAGCACCCGGCTCATGGCGACCCTCTCGGGCGCGCCCTTCTACGCCGCGCGGGGCTATGTGGCGATCGGCGACCATGTCGCACGGTTCGGCGAGACGGATGTCCGCTTCGTAGCGATGCGCAAGACCCTGCGCCTCCGGCAAGGCAACGCTCGCGCGGCGTGAGGCGCAGCAGGCAAGAGGATGGTGCAACAGGTCCTGATCTTCCTACCCTTCCCCATTTCCCGTTCGCCCTGAGCCTGTCGAAGGGCCGTTCTCCTGAATGAACTGCACGTCCCGCCGGACAAAATCGGTGCTCATGCGCCGTGTGTTCCTGCCTTCGCAGGAAGGCATGCAGCTCTGGGGGGCAAGGCACTTCGACAGGCTCGGGGTGAACGGAGAAAAGGGGAGGCTTTCCCTCACTCGTGCCGCAGCGCGTCGATGGGATTGAGGCCGGCCGCGCGGCGCGCCGGGAAATAGCCGAACACCACGCCGATCACGCCGGAGATCAGGAAGGCCAGCATGTTGATCTGCGGATCGAACGTCCAGGGCACCTGCATCAGCGGCGTGGCAATGGCGATGACGATCTGCGCGAGCAGCAGCCCGACCAGCCCGCCGAGGCAGGAAAGCACCACCGCTTCCACCAGGAACTGCATCAGCACCTCGCGCGCCACCGCGCCGATGGCGAGGCGGATGCCGATCTCGCGCGTGCGCTCCGTCACCGAGACCAGCATGATGTTCATGATGCCGATGCCGCCCACCACGAGACTGATCCCCGCCACCGCGGCGACGATGCGGGTGAGCAGCGTGGTCGTGCCGGTCAGCGTGTCGGAAATCTGCTTGGTGTCGAAGATGTTGAAATCATCCTGCCGGCCTGTGCTCAGGTGCCGCCGCTCGCGCAACAACGCGGAGATGGCGCTCTGCACCGTGGCGGTCGAATAGGCCTGGTCGACGCCCACTAGGATCATGCGCACGTCGGTCGTGCCGGTGAAGCGGCGCTGGACGGTCTTGATCGGCATGATGACGACATCGTCCTGATCGCCGCCGAAGCCGGCCTGGCCGCGCGTCGAGAGCGTGCCGATCACGTCGCAGCTGACGTCGCCGATACGGAAGCGCTTGCCGACCGCCTCGGTGTTGCGGAACAGATTCTGCGCGACGGTCGAGCCGATGATGCACACCGCCTTGCCCGACTCCTCCTCGGCGGGCGTGAAGCTCCGTCCCGCGGTCAGCGGCCAGGGCTGAACCTCGAAATAGGCGGAGGTGGTGCCGTTGATCGTGGTCGACCAGTTGGCGCCTTCGTAGATGGCGGTGGCGGTCGACTGCGCCTGCGGCGCGACCGCGGTGACGCCGGCGATCTGCTGCTCGATGGCGGTGACGTCCGCCATCTCGAAATCCGGCGGGCGCGGGCCGCCGCCGCCGCGCCCGAAGCCCTGGCCCGGGCGGATCTGCAGGATGTTGGTGCCGAGCGCCGCGATCTGCTGCTGGACGGCCGCCGTGGTCGCCTGCCCCAGCGTCACCATCGAGACCACCGCCGCCACGCCGATGATGATGCCGAGCGTCGTCAGGAAGGAGCGCAGCTTGTGGCGCAGGATGGAGCGCAGCGCGAGCAGGAAGGTGGTGCCGATCATCCGCCGGCCCTCGCCATCCGCCCGCCGGCCTCGACATAATCGACCATCCCGTCCTTGAAATGGACGATGGTGCGCGCGAAGGCCGCCATGTCCGGCTCGTGCGTCACCATCAGCACGGTGATGCCGGCCTCGCGGTTGAGATTGTCGAGCAGTTCCATGATCTCGACCGAGCGGGCACTGTCCAGATTGCCGGTCGGCTCATCGGCCAGCAACACGTCCGGATTGGTGACGATGGCCCGCGCGATGGCAACGCGCTGCTGCTGGCCGCCGGAAAGCTCGGCGGGCGTATGGTCCCACCAGTCCTTGAGGCCGACCTTGTCGAGCGCGCTCATCGCCGCCTCGCGCCGCTCCGCCTTGGGATCGCCGCGATAGAGCAGGGGCAGTTCGACATTCTCCAGCGCGGAAGTGCGCGCCAGCAGGTTGAAGCCCTGGAAGACGAAACCCAGATATTTGCGGCGCAGCAGCGCGCGCTGGTCCTGGTTCAGCGTCTCGACATGATAGCCGCGGAACAGGAAAGTGCCGGACGTCGGCACGTCGAGGCAGCCGAGGATGTTCATCGCGGTCGACTTGCCCGAGCCGGACGGCCCCATCACCGCCACGAAATCGCCCTGCGCGACGTCGAGATCGACGCCCTTGAGCGCCTGGAAGGCGGTCGGTCCCTCGCCATAGACCTTGGTGATCCGGCGCAGGGAGATGAAGGCGTCGTCAGCCACCATTGCCCCCGACGCGCCGCTGCTGACCGCCCTGGCTGGTCCCGCCCTGCGCCGAATTGCCCTGGCTAGCGTTGTCCTGGCCGTTGCCCTGCCCCGAACCACGCCGCGACGAAGCGGCCGGCGCCGCTGTGCCGCTCAGCTCGCCGGTGATCACCTCCATACCCGCGCGCAGGTCCCCGGAGAGGATCTCGGTCTGAAAGCCGTCGGTGTCGCCGGTCGTCACCTGGATGGCGCGCGGCTTGCCGTCTTCGCCCCGCACATAGACGGTCTGCACGGCGCCGCGTCCCATCGTCACGGTGCGCTCGCCGCTGGAGCCGCGCCGCTGCGGCCGGAAGGAGAGCGAGTCGGTGATGCCGCCGCTCGGACGCGCCGTCGCCCCCGTGCCGCTCTCCGGCTTGAAACGCAGCGCCGCATTGGGCACCAGCAGCGCATTGCGATGCTCGGTGGTCACGATGTCTGCCGTCGCGGTCATGCCCGGCCGCAGGCTGAGATCGGGATTCTCGACGGTGAGGTCCGCCGCATAGGACACCACCTGCCCTGTTGTCGTCGACGAGGACGAGGTGGATGACGAGGACGAACTGGCCGAATCGACCGAGAGGTTCGAGCCGATGTCGACCCGGGTGATCGTCGCCGGGAAGGTCTTGCCGGGGAACGCGTCCACCGTGAACGTCGCGCGCTGCCCTTCCTTGACGGCGCCGACATCGGCCTCGTCGATCGCCACTTCCAGCTTCATCTGGGAGAGGTCCTCGGCGATCACGAACAGGGTCGGCGTGTTGAACGAGGCCGCGACGGTCTGGCCCGGATCGACCTGCCGCGCCAGCACCACGCCCGAGACGGGCGAGCGGATGATCGCGCGGGCGCGCTGGGTCTGGTTCTGCGCCAGCGCCGCCTGGCTGGCGAGCACATTGGCCTTCGCCACCGCCAGTGCCGCCTGCGCGCGCTGCACGTCGGCGCGGCCGGTCTGCATCTCGGTCTGCGAGGGCACGCGGCCATTGGAGAGGCGCGAGACCTCCTCCAGCCGGGCGAGCTGCGCCTGCGCCTCGGCCAGTGTCGCCTGCGCCTGCGCCACCTGCGCCTGGTTGGCGGTGAGCTGCGCCTGGCCCTGGCGGATCTGGTCCTCGATCTGCTCGGGGTCGATCTCGGCCAGCGCCTGCCCCGCCGTCACCCGGTCGTTCACATCGACCAGCACCTTGACGACCAGGCCCGAGAGCTGGGAACCGACCGTGACCTGGTTGGTTGGCGCGAGCTTTCCGGTGGCCGAGACGGTCGTCACCAGCGCACCGCGCTCGACCTTGGCGGTCGCATAATTGGCCTCCGCGCCGCCGCTCAGCCAACGCGACAGGAACCACAGCGCGACCAGCAGGACGAGCAGGATCACGCCCCATTTCACATAGCGCCGCCAGGCGGGCTGAGGCTTCACGCCGAGAAAATCATCGAGGTCCTGATCTGCCATGGTCAGCCTGTTCCGGTCATTGGGGCGCGGTGGGAGTGATGCTGGAATCCCAGCCGCCGCCCAGCGCGACATAGAGAGCGATCAGCGCCGTCGCCTTGTCCGAGCGCGCCTGGACAAGGCCGTTGCGCGCGGAGATCAGCGCCGATTCCTGCGTGTTCAGCGTGGTGAAGTCGGTGAGGCCGGAGCGATACTGGCTGCGCGCGAGCAGCGCGGAATTTTCGGCCGCGTCGAGCGCGATGCCGAACTGATGCTCGCGCTCCGTCGCGCTCTGCAAGGCGACGATGGCGTTCTCGACATCCTCGAGCGAGGTCAGCACCGAGGATCTGTAGGCGGCGAAAGCGGCGTCGGCGGCCGCACGGCTGGAACGCACCTGCGCATTGAGGCGCCCGCCGTTGAAGATCGCCTGACTGATCCCCGCGAACAGGCCGCCGGTGATCGTATCGAAGATATTGGACAGATTGTCGGCATTTGCGCTTATGCTGCCGCTCAGACTGAGCGCCGGGAAGAGCTGGGCCTTGGCCACGCCGATCTGCGCGGTCGCGGCGGCGAGATTGCGCTCGGCCGCGCGGACGTCCGGCCGCCGGCGCAGCACATCGGCGGGGATACCGGCCGCCACCTGCTCCGGCCCGACCGGGATCGGCCGCGCCTGCGCCAGCATCGGTTTGAGCGCGCCGGGCGCCTGGCCGGTCAGCACGGCGATGCGCGAGACGGCGGCATTATATTGCTGCTCGATCTGCGGCACGGAGGCGGCGGTCTGTGCGCGGCTGGCGCGCGCCTGCTCCACATCCACGGAGGAGACCAGCCCCGCCTGCACGCGGAAACCGGCAATCTCCAGATTGTCGTCCTGAATGGCGAGGCTGGCGCGCGCATTCTCCAGCTGCGCCTGATAGGCGCGGGCGAGCACATAGTTGCGTGCCACCTCGCTCTCCACCGAGAGCAGGGTGGTCGCATAGTCGAAGCCCGCCGCCTCATAGTCGGCGCGGCTGGCCGCCACACCGCTGCGGATGCCGCCGAACAGGTCGAGCTGGTAGCTGGCGTCCAGCCCCAGCGAGAAGCTGTTGCGTCCGCCGCTATCGGCCGTCGTCACCGTGCCGTCCGGCAGGGTGAGCGTGGTGCCGCCGCCGCGCAGCGGCTCGGACCGGCTGTAGCTGCCCGATCCGCTCACCGTCGGCAGCAGTTCGGCACCGCTCGCGACCAGCGCCTCGCGCGCCTGACGCAGCCGGGCGATCGCCTGGGCGATATCGAGATTGGATACCGCCGCCTGCTCGACGAGCTGCGTCAGCACCGGATCGTCGAACGTGCGCCACCAGGCGGTCAGGTCCTCGGTGCTCGGCGCCGCCGTGACGGACCATTCGTCGGGCACGCCCAGCTCGGCGGCGGTCTTGGGATGATAGGCGGGCCCTACGGTGCAGGACGGCAACAACAGGAGGCCGATCAGCCAGGGACTCACGCGCTTCATGACACCTGATTGATCAACATGGACACATTCGTCCAGTGGCAAATTGTCACAAAGTGTCATTGGCGAATAGAGTCACCAGCTGGCGTTCATCTCCAGTCAATCCATGACACTGCAAGGCGTCCGTCATCATTCAGGAAATATTAAGAATGAATAGATCGCACTTTACCCGATGTTTCCAAATGATGATGCGTGCGATCGCGCACCGCATCCACCCCGCCCGCCGCGAATGCGTCAGCCCAGCGGCCCGGTCAGCCGCCAGCGATGCGTGATCGGCGATTTGACCAGCAAATGCCCGCAGCGCACGCAGCGCGAATAGGAAAGCTCGGGATCCGCGCACGGCGCATCCATGCGGACCGGCGTGCGGCTAGGCACATGACGGCCATCGACGCATCGAAGGACCTTCCTGGCCATGCGCGCCTCCTGTTGATCCGTCCCGCCGGACACCTGAACTGAACCGCGGCACATCATGACACCACCCGTCAGAACGCTACGCCGAGCGATATGCGCGCGCCATAGGCGGGATCGCCCTGTGTCTGCTCGACATTGCCCGAGATCGTCCAGGTATAGTCGAGCCCGCCGCTCAGCAGCCGCAGCTCGCCGACCCAGCCACCCTTGACCGCATCCGGCGTGAGCGTGAAATCGTCGCCATCGGAGAAACGCGCCACCGTGTCGCCGAGCGTGCCGCCGAGCCGGTTGCGCCGGCCGCCTTCCAGCTCGATCGTCAGGGGGATGCCTTCATTGGACCGCGGCCCGAAGCGATAGATGGCCGTCACCGTCGTCGTCGCGAACAGCGCGTCGCTGCTGCGCCCGGCCACGGAGAGGTTCATCGCGTCGCCGCCGCCGGTCTCGTCATAGCCATCCTCATGGAGGTGATAATAGTCGATGATCGCCATCGGCTTGAATGAGATGCGGTCGCTGACATCAGCCATGTAGGAGACGCCGGCCGTGCCCGAATACATCTGGCCGTCCCAATCGGCCGTTGCCGTGTTGACGAAGGCGGTGTCATCAGCCACGCCATTGTAATTGCGCGTGCCATCGAAGCTGGCGAGCGTGTAGGCCGCCCGGGCGAAGGCATAGAAGGGGCCCTTGCGGATGCGCCAGAAGGCGCCGAACTCATAGGCGTTGGCCTTGACCTCATTGCCCAGCGCATCATTCTTGTTGGAGCCGTTCATCCAGCTGAACGACAGGCCGACATTGCCGATGCCAGTCACGCGCTCCAGTCCGCCGGAGAAGCCCCAGCCGCTCGTGGTGAAGCCGGCCGACTCCGTCTCGTCCTTGCCGCCGCCCCATTTCAGCGCCTCGAACCAGCCGCCGACATGGCTGATGTCGAACATGGTGTTGCTGTTGGTGAGATGGCGGGTCGCCAAGCGCGAGCCGCGGGTCAGCAAGTCGAAATTGCCGCCGGCATAGTCCGGCAGCAGGCTGTTGAAGCGGGTCGAGAGCGTGTCGCCGTCCGTGACGCCGAGCAGGTCCTTCTCGACATTGCCGTCGCCCGGCGCCGCCGCGAGGATCGCGGCATAGGCGGCGGCCTGATTGCGATTGAGCCCCAGTTCGGTCGCCGTCTTGCGCGAGAGATCCAGCACCACCTCACCGGCCGTCTGATCGACGGTGACGTCGCCCTTGAAAAGATAGGGCAGCAGCGTGTCGTCATCCGAGAAGGTCGGCGTGCCGGTGATGGTGTCCGCCGTGAGGACCACATAGCGGCCCTCGGCGGCAGCGAGACTGCTGACCGTCGCGGCGATATGCGCGCCATCCTCGAAGGTTGCGACACCCACATTGAACTTTGGGTTGGTTCCGCTGTCGCCATCGATCGCCACCTTGAGCGTGCCGCCGGAACCGACCGTGAGCGAAGCGAAATCGAGATCGCTGGTGCCGCTCGCTTCCAGGGTGCCGCTATCGACGCGCACGGCCAGATTGGCGCCGCCGGCCACGGCGCCGGAAAAGACCGCGCTGTCACCGATCGTCAGCGTGGCGGCCTCATCGTTGAACGCTGCCGTTCCGCTGAACGTCGCCGTATCGGCCAGCGTCATGGCCGCCGTGCCCGTGCCGAAGTCGATCTTGCCGCTATAGGCCGCATCGCCCGACAAGTGCACGCTGTCGTCACCCGCGCCCAATATGCTATTCCCGGTCACTGTGCCGGCACTGACATTCAGCACATCATTGCCCGAGCCGGTGAGGATCGGGCCGGTGATGACCGGTGTGACCGAACTGCCGTCCGGCACCTGCTGATTGATGGTGACGCCGCTTGTATTGGCCGAGAGGTCGATGGCGGCGACCTCATCCTCGTTGGAGCCGTTCGCCGTGATGGTCCCGCTGTTGTTGATGGTGGTCAGCGAGCCGGACAAGTCGCGGATCGCATAGGTGGCGCCTTCGCCGGACGACGTGATCGAGGCGATGATCGAGCCGCTGTTGTCGATCACCGGCACGGTCGATCCGCTGTTGATGAGAATTGCCGTTGCGGCAGAGTCATCGGTCGTCGCCTGGACCGTGCCGGTCACCGAGATTCCCCCGGGCATGGAGACATTGCCTCCCTGCCCGCCGATGACGAGCGCATAGGCATCGGTATTGGAATAATAGGCGTTGCCCTTCACCGTCCCATCGATCACCAGCGAATGATCGCGCCCGCTATAGACGCCGATCGTGGTATCCTGCGCGCCGCCGATCTGAAGGGCCGCACCATTGCCATAGGACTGGATGGCGCCGTCCCCCTCGTCCTCGTCCGCAATGCCGTCCCCGTCCGCGTCGCTATTGGACGAATCGATCGTCGGCTGCACGGCGACGATGATGCCCCCGTCGACATTGCCCGCCACGGACACGGCCGGCGCGTTCACGCGCAGATCGCTGCGGCTCAGATACATGGTGCTGCCGTCATCGTCCACATAGCTGACCTGCTGCGCGATCGTGTTCTGGAGGTTCAGCGTGCCGCCGATATTCCCGGTGATGTCGACCGCGCGCGCGCCTTCGCCGATCACCGAGACCGCACCGTTGACCGAGACATTGCCCGTGACGTCGCCGGTGCGGATGCCCACGCTGTCGTCGCCGATGATCGTGATCGCACCGGTCGAGGAGAGACCACCGTTCAACTGGCCGTCGAGCTGGATGCCCGCCGAACCGAGGCCCTCGATGCTGATCGATCCGCTGTTGACCACATCGCCCCAGAATGCGTCCCCCACATGGATGCCGAAGCGGTCGCTGTGCCGGGCGATCGGGCCGTCGACGATCGTGTTGTCGTCCGCATTGTCCGCGACGAAATCCTCGCGCACGATGATCGAGCCGCTGTTGGTGATGGTTCCGGTCCGCTGGCCGACCACGTCGATGCCGATCGCACCGTCGCTGCCGCCCAGTATCAGCTCGCCCGCATTGCTGACATCATTGTCGCTGTCCATGGTGATCGCCGTCCCGCCGTCCAGGTCGATCGCCCCGTCCTCGGTCACGACGATCGCGGCCGGACCGCCCGACCCGGCCGTGGACGTGCGCACGGGCGTCGTCGTGTGGCTGTCGATGGTAAGCTGGGCGATGGCGCCGCTCGGCAGGAAGGCAAGGGAGACTGGCGCAAGAAAGGTCGTCGATCGCAGGGTCCGCAACATCAACAGGTCCATCGCAAGAGTGAGGTGGAAGTCGGTTGCGGCTGGCTGGCCAGGTCATCAAGGGAGGGGGAATATGACCTGCCCGGCAAGGGAAAGCACGCCGGCCCGCGGTCGATGCCGTCCGGGGGCTTGGAACGGCACCGATCATCGACCCGCCGCCCTTTCCCGGCAGCCGCATCGTGATGACGGAGCCGATCGCGAAATCCCTTCATCTGGTCGTGAAAAAAATGGCGATCATGGTGTTTGCGGGGTCGGCGCCCGGCTCGTGGACATAGTTCCCCTTCCGCTCGCGGGACGGGGCAACGACCGCCACTCCTCGCGGCACCCATCCGGACCGTTTCGCCGGGCGGGATTGACGAATTTATCATGTTAAATATTATGCCGGCAAAGGACAAGGCGTGCGGCCGCCTGATCCGGCCGCAAGCGAGGAGAAACGGATGACGACCGAGACGGTGCAGGCGGTGCGTTTCGAGCTCGTCCCCGACTGGGAGAAATGCCCCGCGGGCGAGGCGCATCGGCACGAGGACGTGGCGGATGTCGCCTGCGATTCCCGCGACCGCGTCTATCTGCATACGCGCCGGGGCGACCGCGTCATGGTCTATGCCGAGGATGGCAGCTTCATCACCCAGTGGGGCGACGGGGTGTTCAGCATGGCGCATGGCATCGCCATCCATGACGATCTCGTCTACTGCACCGACAATGTCGACAGCGTGATCCGCGTCTTCGATCTCGACGGCCATTTCCAGTGGATGCTGGGCACGCCCCGGCAGGTGAGCGACACTGGCTATGATCCCCGGCGCAAGGCCGAGATCCACCACAATGAGACCGTCGCGCGCGCCGCGGGGCCGTTCAACTGCTGCTGCAACGTGGCGATCGCGCGCAACGGCGACATGTTCGTGGCGGACGGCTACGGCAATGCCCGCATCCATCATTTCGACCGGGCCGGCACGCTGCTCAAAAGCTGGGGCGAGGTCGGCACCGGCCCCGGCCAGTTCCACCTGCCGCACGGCATCGCGCTCGACAATGACGGGAATGTCATCGTCTGCGACCGGGAGAATGACCGCCTCCAGATCTTCGATCCCGAAGGCCGTCTGCTGCGCATCTGGACCGACATCCTGCGCCCCACCGACGTCACCGTCGACAAGGACGGGCTCATCTACGTCTCCGAGCTGTGGCGACCGCTGGAGCCCGGCCAGGGCAGCTTCGTCCATGGCTATGCCGAGGCGGACCTGCCCGGGCGCCTCACCATCTTCCACCCGGACGGCACGATCGCCGCGCGCTGGGGCGCGGACAGCGCGAACCGGGCGGCGCCGGGCAACTTCATCGCGCCGCATGGGCTCGCGGTGGATTCAAAAGGCAGCCTCTATGTGGCGGAGGTCAGCGGAAGCTTCGGCGCCCTGCCGGGACGCCTGCCCCGGGCGGACTGTCTGGGCCATCAGATCCAGAAATTCCGCCGGGTCGGATAGCGGCGATGTCCGGGCGAACATCATCGAGCCAGTGAGAGGATCGGCCATGCTGTTGGAAGAGATCGGCGCGGATGCAGCGGCCGTGGAGCAGGTCCCGGAGTCGCCGGCGCGCGTGCCCGGCCCGTCCAGGGCGCATTATACCTCGCACATGCATGGCGAGCGGACGCTGGTGGACGTGTTCTCGCGCGTGCCCGATTTCGCTTTCCGCAGCCTGCCCCTCGGGCGGATGGAGCTGCTCTCGATGCATTGCGGCACCGTGTCCATCCGCCGCGACGCGGGCGACGTGCGGACGCGGTCCAACCGCATGATGACCTTCATCCACCAGGTGCGCGGCCGCAGCGCCTTCCGACACTACGGCCATGAGATCATGCTGGAGCCAGGCGACTTCACGCTCTGCAACAACAGCACCCCATATAATCTGCGCCTGGAGGGGCCGAACGACCTCATCATGGTCCGCGTGCCCGGCGCCATGGTCCAGGACAATTTCCCCTCGCCGGACATGCTGTGCGGGCGCCGGCTGGCGCGGCACGAGGGCCTCGCCTCCATGGCGGCTGCGATGGCGCGGGATCTCGCCGCGCGCGAGCCCGGCCAGCTTCCGCCCGAAGCCGCCGAGCGCGCCGGGCGGCATCTGCTGGACGTGCTGACCAGCGCCTATCGCCCCCTGTTCGAGGATCAGAATGCGGGTTCGGCGGTCATGTCCACGCGCTTCTGGAACGTGAGGCTGTTCATCGAGGATCATCTGCGCGATCCCGCGCTCAGCCCCTCCTTCATCGCGCGCCGGATGCGGCTGTCCGACCGCTATCTGCGGATGATCTTCGCGATCAACGATGAATCCCCCTCCGCTTACATCCTGCGCCGGCGGCTCGAGGAATGCGCCGCACAGCTGCGCGATCCGCGCTGGCGACAGCATTCGATCACCAGCATCGCATTCAGCTGGGGCTTCAACAGCGCCCCGCATTTCGCGCGCCGCTTCCGTGCGCATTTCTTCTGCTCGCCGCGCGACTATCGCCAGCGGCAGCTTTCCTGAGATCCCTTCCGCCACAAGCCCATGCAACTTCCCAAATGAGCAAGCGTCTCCCGACGGCACATGCCAGCTTGCCCAATGCGACCCGGATCGTTTATCACGTTAAACATCGCGCGCTTGGCCCGGCACGGGTCGGAAACGGCACTGCACAGATCAGATAGAGTCCTGGAGAGCGAAGATGGCCGGTGCCGCCCCCATCCCCACAAGCGACGCGCAAGCGGGCGCAGCGCCCCGCCCCGGCACGGCGCCCGACAGCCAGCCCTGGCCGCCCCGGCGCGACGCCTATTATTCGCTGTTCTGCATGACCATCGTGGTCATGTTCACCGTGCTCGACCGCAGTGTGATGGCGCTGCTGATCGACCCGATCAAGCAGGATTTCGGCATCACCGACACCCAGGCCGCGCTCCTCATCGGCGCCGCCTTCTCGCTGCCCTACGGCATTGCCGGCATCGCCGTCGCCCGTCTCGCGGACTTCAGCAACCGCCGCAATCTCGTCGCCGCCTCGCTGGCCGTCTGGAGCGCCTGCACGGTCGCCTGCGGCGTGGCGCAGGGCTATGTCAGCCTGCTCATCGCGCGGATGGGCATCGGCGCGGGCGAGTCCGGCTATGGCCCGGCAAGCTGGTCGATCGCCACCGACAACTGGCCGCGCGAGAAGGTCGCCTTCGCCACCGCCACCATGGGCATCGGCGCGATGCTGGGCACGGGCCTGGCGCTGTTCCTGGGCGGCGCGATCCTGCATGCGGTTTCCGGCATGCCGCCGCTCGCCCTGCCCGGCATCGGCGTCATCCGGCCCTGGCAATGGACCTTCATCCTCGTCGGCGCGCCGGGCCTCGTCTGGGCGCTCGTCGTGCTGACCAGCAAGGAGCCGCCGCGCCGGGGCCTCGCCGCCGGCGAGACGGCGAAGAAAGTGCCCGTCGGCGACGTCGCCCGCTGGCTGCGCGACGACTGGCGCACCTATCTCGCGACGATCGGCGGCATGGCGATGAAGGCGATGATGCTCGCCGTCCCCGCGACCTGGGGCGCCACTTTCCTGCACCGCCAGTTCGGCTGGGAACTCTCCCGGATCGGCATGATCACCGGCACCATCACGCTGATCGTCTCGCCCGTCGCGCTGATGGCCGGCGCCAAGCTCTCCGAATATTGGACGCGGCAGGGCCGCAAGGACGCCAATCTGCGCATCGTCTTCTATGGGCTCATCGTCTCCATCCCGCTGATGGTCGCGGCGCCGCTCATGCCGAGCCCTTATCTGGTGCTGGCGACGAACGCGCTGGTCAGCTTCGTCGGCACGCTCGGCTTCGGGCCCAGCATCGCCGCCTTCCAGGTCATCACGCCCAACCGGATGCGCGCGCAGGTCGGCTCGCTCACCCAGTTCTGCAACAATGTGATCGCCTTCGCACTGAGCCCGATCATCGTGGCGCTGTTCACCGACTATATCTTCCGCGACCCTTCCGCGCTGCGCTACTCGATGGTGCTCAACGCGCTGGTGATGGGCCTGCTCTCGCTGGCGATCGTCTGGCAGGGGCTGGGCCCCTATGCCCGCTCCTATGAGCGCGCCGTGCGCGAATTCGCCGACTGACCGCTCCCCCCCCACGCAAGAGGACCGCATGAGCCAGAGCCTTGAATCCCTGGAGATCATCGACGCCCAGATCCATGAACCCGCGCCCGGCAAGGCCTGGGACGAGAGCATGAAGGACCAGGTGCCGCTCTGGCAGGTCGAGCTGGCGCGCGAGGCGATGGACGCGGTCGGCGTCGACATCGCGCTGGCGGTCACGAACGAGAGGTTCATCGACTGCGCGCATGAGCGCTACCCCGGCCGCTTCCCCGGCGTATTCACCTTCTTCCACACGCTGCCCGATTTCGCCGCCGAAGTGCGCCGCATCCGGGCCCATCCGGCGATGGTGGCGGGCCGCGCGCTGGTCGGCGATTTCGTCAATGCGACAATGCGGCCGGAATTCCTCACGGGCGCCTTCGACCCGCTCTATGCGACGGCGGAGGAAGTCGGCCTGCCGATCTTCAACTCCACCCATGGCGGCTGCGCCCATATGGCCGGCGTCGCGGAGAAGCATCCCGACCTGGTGCTGATCGTCGACCATCTCGGCGTCGCCCAGCATCCCAGCTCCCCGCCCGAGGCGATGAGCTGGGCGCCGTTCGAGGACCTTCTGGAACTCGCCCGCTACCCGAACATCCATGTGAAGCTGTGCGGCGCGCCCCTGCTCTCGGAGGAGAACTATCCCTATGCGGACGTGTGGCCGAACCTGGAGCGCCTGTTCGCGGCCTTCGGCCATGAGCGCGTCATGTGGGGCAGCGACTATACCCGCCCGCGCAGCGCCGACCTGCCCAGAGGTGAGCGTCCGCGCCGGCGCGGCATCACCTATGCGGAGAATCTCAACTTCCTGCTGCACTCGGACCGCCTGACCCATGAGCAGAAGGCCCTGGTGCTCGGTGGCAATGTCCGTCGCCTGTTCAACCTGCCGCCGATCTCGCAGGACTGGGGCCCGCCTCCGATGAGCTGGCCATTGCCGCGCTGAGAGTTCCTTTGCGATCACAGACTCCGTTCGCCCTGAGCGAAGTCGAAGGGCACGGCTAAGCCGCAGGCGAAGCCCACTTCGCTCCGCTCAGTAGAGCCGTTCGACTTCGCTCAGGGCGAACGGAGTCGGGAAAGGGTCGCCCCCTATTTCCCCCTCATCCGCTTGCCCGCGATGCGGCAGCCCTCGGCCATCGCGCGCAGCTTCGCCCAGGCCACTTCCGCATGACCCACGCGCGAGCCGATGCCGCAATCGGTGCAGGCATGGACATTCTCCATGCCCACCAGCTCCGCATAATTGACCAGCCGTTCCGCGACCAGCTCGGGATGCTCGACCAGATCGGTATAGTGCCCCACCACGCCGGGCGCGATGATCTTGCCCGCGGGCAGCTTCACATCCTCGAACACGCGATATTCATGCGCGTGGCGGACGTTCGACGCCTCGAAAGTGTAGCACTGCGCGTCGATCTTCAGCAGCTTGTCGACAATGTGTCGGAACTCGATGTCATGGACATGCGGGCGGTGGCCCGAGCCCCAGCACATGTGGAAGCGGATCTGCTCCTCCGGCAGGCCGCGCAGCGCATGGTTGATGATCTCCACGCAGAAATCGAGATGGTTGCGATATTCCTCGACGCTCCAGTCGGGATAGAACATCCAGGTCGTCGCGAACTCCGGCTCGTCGATCTGCACGATCAGCCCGGCGTCGGTGACGGCCTTATATTCCTCGCGCACCGCGTCGGCGACGGCGAACATATAGTCCCGCTCGTCCTTATAGTGGAGATTGTGGACGCCGGCGCCCAGGCTGAGCGGCCCCAGCGCGGCGATGAAGCCGTCCACATCCGACTTGCCTTCGAGCGCCGTCTTGAGCGCGTCGATATCCTTCTGGATCGCCTCATAACCATGATAGGTCACCGGCTCGGTGCAGGCGCGCATCTTGTTCGGATCGCCCCGGAAGATCTGGTCCGGGCTGACGCCGGGCTTGGCGAAGCCGGGCCGCACCGGGCCGCCGGACCCCGAGAACCACAAGCCGGATTCGTAGAAGCCGGGGAAATCGCGCCGGTCACGCTCGGCGGTGGAGGCGCGCTTGGGGCCGAGACCGGCGGGCCGGTCAACCGTGTTGAAGCCGGTGACGCGGTCGAAGATATAGGCCGCATATGTGCCCGGATGCGAGGCCTTCACATATTCGCCGTCATTGATGATGTCGACGCCGCAGTCCATCTGCTGCGCGACCACCCAGTCCACCGCCTTGGGCAGCTCGACCGCAATCGCCGCTTCATTCTCCCTGGCATTGGCGAGCAGCGTGGAGAGGCTGTCGGGCAGCGGAAGATTGCCGCCATGGCTGCTCAGGAAATAGTCGCTCGAACGCCTCACAGATCCAGTCCTTCTGCCTTGCCGGCGCTGCGGCCGGTCCTCTCCCGCCATGCCGGGCCGCTCCGCAAGAGCGGCAATGATGGCGCCGGACGGAAATAGGTCGGGCCACCGCGACTGGCAACAAACTTCTCACGTTAAGTGTATGGATGCCGTTGCCGCGAAATTGCCCAAAGCGGAAGATAATGTTGAACGATGGGTCGGAATCCGGTCGGCTTCAAATGTCCAATGGCCCGATCAAGGCCGCCGTTGACGGGCCGCCTTCCGCCAGATACTTATCATGTTATCCATTAAGGAATCGGTTAAGGCTTCGATCCTCGAAGGCCGGGAGAAGGACAGATGAAGGGTTTGGGCGAGCGCATATTGACCACGCATGTCGGGAGCCTGTGCAGGCCCGCCGCGCTGCTGGAGATGGTGGTCGACGGCGTGGCCGGCAATCCGGTGGATCAGGACGCCTTCGAGGCACTGGTCGCCAGCAGCGTCAAGGATGTGGTCGCCAGGCAGGCCGAAGTCGGCGTCGATATCCCCAGCGACGGCGAATTCTCCAAGCCCGACTTCGCGAGCTACATCACGCGCCGGCTCGGCGGCATCGAGGAACGGCCGACGGCACCCTCCGATGGCCTCTATTATCCGCAGCTCGCCGAGGAATTTCCCGGCTTCATGAAGCAATATAGCGGCATGTACCGCACCATGTGGCTGCCGCCCGAGCTGCCGCGCGAGAAGGCCGAGGCGGCGATGAACGCGCCGCGCTCGCGCACGGTCGTCGCGCAGCCGATCTATTATGACGGCCATGCCGAGCTGAAGCGCGACCTCGACAATTTCGCGGCCGCGCTGGCCGGCCATGATTTCGCCGATGCCTTCGTGCCATCGGCCACGCCGTCGCGCTCGGACATACCGGAAGGCGATGTCTATGACTCGCTGCAGGACTATCTCTACGCGCTCGCCGACGCGATGCACGAGGAATATAAGGCGATCGTCGATGCGGGCTATATGGTCCAGCTCGACCTCGGCCTGCCCGCGCGCAACCAGGTGCTGCCGGGCAATCCCAATCCCAGCGTCGAGGATCTGCGCCGCGCCTCGGAAATGCAGGTGGAGGCCTATAACCACGCGCTGCGCGGCATCCCGCCCGAGCGCGTGCGCTACCATATGTGCTGGGGCAGCATGAACACGCCGCATACGACGGACGTGCCGCTGCGCGACTTCGTCGACCTCATCCTGCGGATCGATGCCAAATTCTACGCGATCGAGGGCGCCAACCCGCGCCACGAGCATGAGTGGATGATCTGGCAGGATGTGAAGCTGCCGCAGGACAAGGTGCTCATCCCGGGCATCGTCAGCCACCAGACCAATGTAGTCGAGCATCCCGAGCTCGTCTCCTGGCGCATCCAGAATTATGCGAGCGTGGTCGGGCGGGACCGGGTGATCGCCGGCACCGACTGCGGCTTCTCGCAAGGCTGGAGCATGCAGCGCGTCCATGAGGAAGTGCAGTGGGCGAAGCTCAGGGCGCTGGCCGAGGGCGCGGCGCTGGCGACCAAGGCGCTGTGGAACTGACTTCCGCGCATGATCGCAAACTGCATCAGCCCGAAAGGACCCCTGAACAATGCCCGTCGAAATCCTGCATGAGAGCATGTTGCGCATCGCCCCGCCGGACCGCGACGAGGAGCAACTCGGCACCGGCTATGGCGGCCCGACCGGTCCGACCGAGGGACCGGTGTGGATCCACGAAAAGGGCTATCTTCTGTTCAGCGACATCCATGGCAGCAAGCGCTACCGCTACACGCCGGGGCAAGGCGTCACGCTCGACAAGGACGGCACGGCCAACGGCAACGGCCAGACCCGCGACCGCGAGGGCCGGCTGATCGTCTGCCATCATTTCTCGCGCTGCGTCGATGCCGAGGATCTGGAAACCGGCGAAGTCACGATCGTGGCGGACGCTTACAAGGGCTGCAAGCTCAACCGGCCCAACGATGTGGTGGTGAAGTCGGACGGCGCGGTCTATTTCACCGATCCGCCACCCAAGATCCCGCTGACCCCGCCGGATCATTATCCCGAGCAGGATTGCGCCGGCGTCTATCGCGTCTCGCCGGACGGGCAGCGGATCAACCGCATCGTCCACGATTTCGTGAATCCCAATGGCCTGTGCTTCTCGCCGGACGAGAAGATCCTCTACATCAACGACAGCAGCGCCGGCCGCAAGCATATCCGCGCCTTCAACGTGGAGGCGAACGGGATGCTGGACCTGGGCAGCGACCGCCTGTTCTGCGACATGAATGGGGATGACCGGCGCGGCTTCCCGGACGGGATGAAGTGCGACATCGAGGGCAATGTCTACTGCACCGGGCCCGGCGGCATCTGGGTCATCAATCCGCAGGGCGTGCATATCGGCACGATCCTGAGCGACCATATCCCGATCAACCTCAACTGGGGCGACGAGGACTGGTGCACGCTTTATTTCGCCGGCTGGAGCAGCATCAACCGGATCCGGCTGGGCATTCCCGGCGTGCCGGTGCCGCGCGGCGCGGTTTCCTGATATCTCCTCTGGAGAGGCCGGTCCTCAATGCCCCGCGTCGGCGCGCTCGCGATAGATGCGGCCATAGGGCGCCAGCGCCCTCCACAGCAGATAGACGGCCGGCGGCCCGACCAGCAGCTTGATGGCGACCAGCACATAGCGGAGATCGGCCTCGGAGGTCGCGACAAAATCGGTGAGGACGCCGGTCAGCGTCGGTCCCACCGATCCGCCGATGACATTGACCAGCGTCGCATACATGACGTTGATCTGGCCGCGCATCTCGTTGGGCGTGGCGATCTGCAGCGCGGCGACGAAGGCCGGGCCGCCCATCACCGAGAAGATGCTGCCGATCGCGTTGAGGGACAGGGCCAGCCACGGATCCGGCATGAGCGGCGCAGCGATGGTGAGCGGCAGGGAGATGAACTGGGCGAGGAACAGGACGCGCACATTGGCGTCGTCCCGCCGCCGCCCGAGCCATTCGGCCATGCGCGCCCCCAGGATGAGCCCGACCACGGAGCCGCCCAGCGAGACCATGCCGAGCAGCGGCCCGGCGATGGCGGGCCCCCAGCCGTAGGTGCGCTCGTAAAAAGCGGGCATCCAGGCCAGCAGCGCCTGGTTGATGATGCTGAGCAGCACCATGCCGCCGAGCAGATTGAGATGCAGCGCGCGCTGGGCGAAAATGGCGCCGAGCACGTCCCGCAGCGGATAGCCTTGCGGCCTGGAGGCGCCCAGGCGCAGCGGCTCTGGCACCGTCATCATGACCAGGGCAGCGACCAGCAACCCGGGAATGCCGACGATCATGAACACCAGATGCCAGCTGTGGATCGTGCCGATGCCGGGCACCGTGATCGACGGGACATCGGCCAGCAGGCCCATGAGCGTGCCCCCGATCAGCAGCGCGAGCGCGGCGCCGGCGGTGATCCCGCCATTGTAGATCGCATAGGCGCGCGGCAGCCGGTGCTTGGGCACCGTATCGGCGATCAGCGAGATGGCGGCGGGCGTCACCACGGATTCGCTGGCGCCGACCACCGCCCGGCCAATGAAGAGCTGGATGAAATTCTGCGCCAGGCCGCACAGCGCCGTGGTCAGGCTCCACAGGGCGAGGCTGCCCGACACCAGATGCTTGCGCACGCCCCGGTCGACCAGGCGCGACATCGGCAGGCCGACGACGACATAGGGAAAGGTGAAGGCGAGACCGAGCAGCAGGCTCACCTGCGTGTCGCTGAGGCCCAGGTCACGCTTCATCGGCTGGACGAACAGCGAGATGACGCCCCGGTCGATATGCGCCAGCATCATCACCACCGACAGGATGATGACGGTGTACCAGCCGCCGCGACGACGGCCCCCGGTCGCCGGCAGGTCCGGGGCCGCGTGGGCGGGATTGGCCACGCCGTCATTGGTTTCGGTCATCCGGTCCGCCCTCTCCCGCTCGGCCGCCTCTGCTTCTCTCCGCGCGCCGAACCACTGGCGATCATGCTCGCCAGGACATCCCGGAGGGGTCGTCCAATTCCGTCGCCGTGTCCGGCCGGACATTGCACTTACTTAACACGATATGCAATTGCTTTGCGCGGGACGTCGTTCCGGGGCCGGAATCCGCGCCAATTCGATCGACAAGGCAATGCGCTTATGGTTCCCGGTCAGCCATTGTCGCTCAGCATCCGCCCGAGCAACTGATGGAGCTTGCGGGCCGTCGCCGCGTCCAGCCGCATCTCGATATCCCTCTCGCCGTCCGAACCAGCGACGGAGGGCCGGGACGCATCCGTCCCGTCCGCGCCGGTCGCCTCGAAGCCCTCCTCCTCCATCTCGTCGAGCCGGTCCGAGATGAGCAGCAGGCAGGTCATGAAAGTGCGCGCCTGCTGCTCGGAGAGAGTCGCCATCATCGCCCGGTTGAGGAGGCGGCCGGCCGCATAGAGCTCATTGTGGAGCTGCGCGCCCCGATCGGTCAGCCGCAGCATCACCGAGCGCTGATCGCTGGGATTGCCATCCTTGTGCAGGATGCCATTCTCGGCGAGGCGCTGAACGACGCGGCTGCCGAAGCTCTTGTCGAGCCGCGCCGTCTCGCACACCTGCTTGAAGGTCGCCGTTCCCAGCTCGGACAGGATGCCGATGACGCGGCATTCGATCAGCGAGAGGCCGGTGAGCTTGCGATAATAATCCTCGGAAAAGCGCTGCGAGGCGTTGCCCAGCCGGTGCAGGCGGAAGGTCATGAGATTGCGGAAGCTTTTCAGCGGCTCTTTCTTCACGTCCTTGGCTCGGCTGCTCATCGGCCCGCCCTCCTCGCGTCGCGCCGGGGTTCCAAATGGCCATCCTAGCTGCACGCGCCTTGAAACCCATATCAATTTTTTGTTGCCTAAGAATATTTCTTTGTTGAATAAGACAATTAATATCCTGCGATCGAAAACGGATGGACGCGCATGCTGACACAGGAACAGAATGACCAGCTCACCCGGGTCGGCCCGGGCACGCCGATGGGCGAGCTGCTGCGCCGCTACTGGCATCCGGTCGCCGGCGTGAGCGAGCTGGACGAGAAGGCGACCCGCAAGGTGCGGCTGATGGGCGAGGATCTGGTCCTCTACAAGGACCTCTCCGGCAATTTCGGCCTCGTCGACCGGCACTGCCCGCACCGCCGCGCCGATCTCGCCTATGGCTTCGTCGAGGCCTGCGGCCTGCGCTGCAACTATCATGGCTGGCTGTTCGACGCGGACGGAAGCTGCCTCGAACAGCCCTATGAGGATATGGTCAGCCAAGGCACGCAGCATCGCGACAAGGTGCGGGTGAAAGCCTATCCGGTGCGGGCCCATGCCGGCCTGCTCTGGGCCTATATGGGCCCCCTCCCGGCGCCCGAGCTGCCGGACTGGGAGCCGTTCAGCTGGAAGAACGGCTTCGTGCAGATCGTCATATCCGAGATTCCCTGCAACTGGCTGCAGGGTCAGGAGAATTCGATCGATCCCATCCATTTCGAATGGATGCACGCCAACTGGAGCATCCGCCTGCGCGGCGGCACCGGCCCCTATGCGCCCCGCCATGTGAAGATCGACTTCCGCGAGTTCGACCATGGCTTCACCTACAACCGCATCCGCGAGGACACGGACGAGACCCATCCGCTCTGGACGGTCGGCCGCGTGTGCCTGTGGCCCAACGCGATCTTCACCGGCGACCATTTCGAATATCGCGTGCCGGTCGACGACACGCACATGCTGAGCGTCGGCTGGTTCTTCGCCCGCGTGCCGCGCGACAACGAGCCGTTCGTGCAGGAGAGCATCCCGACCTGGCACGGGCCGATCGCGCATCCCGAGACCGGCGAATGGATCACCAGCCATGTGATGAACCAGGACTTCGTCGCCTGGCTGGGCCAGGGCCCGATCTCCGACCGCACGCAGGAGCATCTCGGCCGCTCGGACAGGGGCATCGGCATGATCCGCCGGCAATATCTGCGCGATCTCCAGCGCATCGAGCAGGGGCTCGATCCCAAGGGGATCATCCGTGATCCGGCGCGCAATGTCGCTATCCCGCTGCCGGTGGTGAACCGCGACGCCGTGATCGAGGGGCTGAGCCGGGAGGATATCCTGGCCGGCAGGGAGATCCACCATTCGCGCTTCATCTTCCAATATGGCCAGCCCCCGGCGGTGCGCGCGGCCCAGGCCGAGGCGATGGGCCTGAGGCTGGAGGAAAAGGGCTATGTCGATCACTGACCGGGCAGCGATGAGGTGACAGTTTATCGATCCGGCGCTTTTTATTGCCTCGGATGCGTCCGCGCCCCACTGCCCTTGCAGCCCCGCGCACCCCTGCCTTAACTGGCCACGCCCGCGCGTGGCGCAACCGGATGAGGCAGGAGAGTCGTCGGCCATGAAGAAGCTCATCAACGAACCCGCCCGCGTCGTCGACGAACTGGTCGAGGGCCTGGCGCTGGCGGACGACCGCCTGATGCTGCTGCCGGACGAGACGGTCGTGATCCGCGCCGACCATGCGGTGCTCCGCGATGCGGGCAAGGTGGCGATCCTTTCCGGCGGCGGATCGGGGCATGAGCCGGCTCATGCGGGCTATGTCGGCGCGGGGATGCTCACCGCCGCCGTCGCCGGCGCGGTGTTCACCTCGCCGAGCGTCGATGCGGTGCTCAAGACGCTGCTGACCATCGGCGGGCCCGCCGGCGTGCTGATGATCGTCAAGAACTACACCGGCGACAAGCTCAACTTCGGTCTCGCCGCCGAGATTGCGCGGACGCGCGGCGTGCCGGTCGAGATGGTGGTCGTCGGCGACGATGTGGCGCTGGGCGACGGCAATGCGGCGGTCGGCCGGCGCGGCATCGCCGGCACGGTGCTGGTGCACAAGATCGCCGGCGCGGCCGCCGAAGCCGGCTTCACACTGGCGCAGGTGCGCGACGAGGCGCAGGCGGCTGCCGACAATCTCGCCAGCATGGGCGTGGGCCTCTCGCCCTGCATCGTGCCGGCGGCGGGCAAGCCGGGCTTCACGCTGGGCGAGGACGAGGTCGAGTTCGGCCTTGGCATCCATGGCGAGAGCGGCGTGCGCCGGGGCCGGATCGGGCCGGTCGATGCGATGGTCGCGGAACTGCTCGCGCAGATCGTCGAATATGGCGGCTTCCGGGATGGCGACGCGGCGGCGCTGATGGTCAATGGCCTGGGCGGGACACCGGCGCTGGAGCTGGCGATCGTCACCCGCGCCGCGCTGAACCGCCTCGCCGCGCTCGGCATCCAAGTGCGCGCGGCGATGAGCGGCACCTTCCTCAGCGCGCTCGAAATGGCCGGCTGCTCACTGTCGCTGCTGCGGCTGGACGAGACCCGGACCGAGCGGCTGCTCGCTCCCACCGCCGCGCCGGCCTGGAGCCCGCCGACCGTGCCGGCCGCGCAGGCACGGCGAGCCGGGCCGGTCGACATCGGCACGGACCAGGCCGAGCCCGGCCCCGCCTGGGCGACGACCGAAGGACAGGCGGCATTCGGACAGGCGATCCGCGCCGTCGCCGCAGCGCTCAAATCGGCCGAGCCGGAACTGACCCGGCTCGACAGCGCGGTGGGCGACGGCGATCTCGGCATCAGCCTGACGCGCGGCGCACAAAGCATGGAGGCGGCCTTCGACACGCTGGACCTCCAGCATCCGGCGCGAGCGCTCGCCCAGCTCGCCGCTTTGCTGCGCCGCTCCCTCGGCGGCACGTCCGGTCCGCTCTACACCATGGCGCTGCTGCGCGCCGCGACATCGCTGGCGGGGGAGAAATCGGTCGATGATCCCGATGCCTGGGCACGCGCGCTCAAGGCCGGCTACGAAGGCATGATGGCGCTCGGCGGCGCCGTGCCAGGCGACCGCACCATGCTCGACGCGCTCGTTCCGGCCGCGCAGGCGCTGGCCGATACGCGCGGCGATGCCCCGGCGCGGATCGCCGCCATGCACGAGGCCGCCATCGCCGGCGCAGAGGCGACCCGCACGATGCTGCCGCGGCGCGGCCGCTCGAGCTATCTTGGTGAGCGGACGACCGGACATCCCGATCCGGGCGCGGTCGCCGTGTCGATCTGGATGGGCGCGCTGCGGAGCTGATTGGGCAGTCGATCCAGCGAGGAGTGTAGCCTTCCCTGGATGCCAGGCAGCGCTGATTCTTCTTCGCGAGGCAGGTCCAGGCCCTCAGCGCACCGGGCCGATCGAAAGCCCGCGGCGATATTGCATGACGATGTCGACCGTCACCGGCCCGTTGCCCACATCCACGGCCACATCGGCGAATTTGGGCTTCATGTTGAACACGGACAGGCCCGGATTGCGCGAGAAGCCGCCGCCGTCATTCCAGTCCGAGCGGCCATTGTCGTTGGCGTCGTGGCGGATGGCGATGGCGTAGCGGCCGGGCGCGGCGACCGGGAAGCAGAAACGCATCACATCGCCCGCTTCGCGGCGGCGCTCGATGCGCGTCACCCATTTGCCCGAGGCGAGGAAATCCGCCGGATCGGGCCCATAGAGCTGGGCACGGACCATCCCGACGCCGGACTTGAAGCCGCGCACCTGGACGATGATCGACCGCTCGCCGGGTACGCAGGCGCGCGCGGGCACATGCGTCTCCTCGGCCATGGCCGGAGACATTGTGGCAAGCGCCAGCACCGGCGCGGCGAGCAGGGCGGGACTCAGGCGAGCCAGGAAGGATGTGACTGACTTCATGCGGTTTTTTCTCGACTATGCGTGTTCATGCCATGCGCATCCTGTATCGCCGTTGAATGGCGCGGCAACATGGCGCGATGCGATGCCCATTGTATTCCGCGCCATGATCGGCGAGCGGAAGACGAATGGCGGACGAGCTTCTGTTCCTGTTCAACCATGACGCGCCCCATCAGGTGGCGCATATCGCGGGCGTTGCAAGGGCGACGCGCATATTGCGGCCGGACCTGCGCGTGACCTGCGCGACGGGGACGGACGCGATCCGGCGCCGGCTCGCTGCCCTGCTGGGCGACGGCGCGGACGGCATGGACTGGCTGGACCTCGCCCTGCCCGGCTGGAAGGACGCGGCGCTGGCGCTGCCCAACCGGATCGCGCCCGTGCGCCGCGTGGCGCGGCTGGACCATCATCGCGACCGCCTGCTGCAGGCGCGCGTGCTGGTCAGCGCCGAGCGGACCTGCCTGCGGCTGCGCCGGCCCGGGAGCGGCACGCGGTTCGTGCACGTGCCGCACGGCGCCGGCGACCGGATGGTCACCTTCCATCCCGGCAAGGCCGGTTTCGACCGCATCCTCGTGCCCGGCGAGAAGACCGCACGCGAAATGCTGGCGCGCGGCGTCGCGACGCCCGACCAGCTGCGGATCGTCGGCTATCCCAAGTTCGATACGATCGATGCGGCCCAGCGCCCCGTCTTCTTCGACAATGACCGGCCGGTTTTCGTCTATAATCCGCATTTCGACCCGTTCCTCTCCAGCTGGTATGACGAAGGGCCGGCGCTGCTCGACTGGTTCGCCACCGGCGAGGGCCGTGCCTTCAACCTCATCTTCGCGCCGCATGTCATGCTGTTCCGCAAGGCGCTGCACATCTCCCTCGAATATCGCACCGCGCGCCTGCGACCGGGCATCAAGCCGGCATGGCGGGATGCGCCCAACATCCTGATCGACACGGGCAGCGCGCGCCTCTCCGACATGAGCTATACGCTCGCCGCCCATGCCTATATCGGGGACGTCTCCAGCCAGATCTACGAGTTCCTCCTGAGACCCCGCGCCGCCTTCTTCATCGATCGCTTCTCGGACGATGCCCGCTCCCGCGAGGGCCATTATCCCGCCTGGCAGGCAGGCGACATCGTGCGCACCGCCGAGGCGCTGACGACGCTGCTGCCGGACTATCGGGCGCGGGCATCGCATTATCGCGACCGGCAGCAGGCGCTCTTCGCCGACACATTCTCGGTCGACCCGGCGCATCCCGCTTCCGAGCACGCGGCCCGCGCAATCCTTGAGCTGCTGGCATGAGCGGCACGGATTCCTCGCGGGAAGGGCCACCTATGCCCACGACTGCGGACGCGCCGCCGCGTGCCGGGCGGCTGCAGACCGTGTTCGGCAATCTCGGCTGGCTGCTCGCCAGCAACGGGCTGATGGCGGCGCTTTCGCTCGTCTATGTCGGCATCGCGACCCGCACGCTCGGCGTCGCCGATTTCGGCCGCTTCGCGCTCATCACCGGCGCCGCGCAGACGCTCGCGACGCTGGCCGGCTTCGAGACCTGGAAGATCGTCGTGCAATATGGCGTCGAGCATCAGGCGCGGGGCGACGCGCAGGCGCTGTGGCGCATCGAGAAAGCAGCCGCCTGCATGGAGCTGGTCGCCGCGCTGCTTGGCATGGTCGTGCTGATCGCGCTGTTCATGCTCTGGCGGCAGCCGTTCGGCCTGGATGACGACGTCTATCCCTTCGCCTTCGGCTATGCGGCGATCCAGCTCGTCACGCTGCGCTCGACACCCACCGGCATCCTGCGCCTGCACGACCGCTTCCATCTCGCCGCGATCGCGGACAGCGCGCAGCCGGTCGGGCGGCTGATCGGCGCCTTGTGGGCGCTGTTCTTCTGGCCAAGCGTGCAGGGCTTCCTGATCGGCTATGCCGCTGCGGAGATCCTGACCGCACTTGCCTACTGGCTGCTCGTCGCCCGTCTGCCGGACCTGCGCGCCATGCTGCGCGCGCCGCTGGACAGGCGGGCGGTGCTGCGGGAGAATCCCGGGCTGCTGCACGTCATGCTCAGCACCAATGTGCAGCCGACGCTCGGCCTCGCCTCGCGCCAGCTGCCGCTGCTGCTCGTCGGCGGCTTCGCAGGGCCCGCCGCGGCCGGCGCCTTCCGCCTCGCGCTGCAGCTTTCCAACGCGCTCTCCAAGCTCTCAACCTTGCTGACGCGCGCCGCTTTCCCCGAACTCGTCCGCTCGATCCGCGCGGTGACGGGTGCAGGGCTCGGCCGGCTGATCGGGCGGATCGTGCTGGGCAGCCTCGCCGGCGGGCTCGTGGTGATGGCGCTCGTCGTGCTGCTGGGGCACCCGCTGCTGACGCTCGTCGGCGGGCGGGCGTTCGGCATCGCTTATGTGCTGCTGCTCTGGCTGACCGCCGCAGGCTGCGTCGAGCTGGCGGCCGCCGCCATCGAGCCGATCCTGCTCGCCCTGCATCGGGCCGGCACCGCCATGCTGGCGCGCGGCGGCGCGGTAGTGATCCAGTTCATCCTGCTGGCGTTGCTGCTGCCCGACTGGGGTGCGCTCGGCGCGAGCATCAGCATCTTCCTGGGCTCGGTGGTGGCGCTCATCCTGCTCGGCACGAGCCTGATGCGCGCCCGCGACCGGCGCGAACCGGCCTGAGGACCATCTTTGGAGTTCATCCGGATCAGATGGACTTGATGCTCCTGCGAAAGCCGGAGCCCATGATGCCAATTTGAACAGGGCTCTAAATCAGGCGACGCACCAGCTCCAGGTCCGCCTGCTTGTCGACATCGACCGCCGCCAGCCCGTGCAGGCTCTCAACGGCCTGCGCGACCAGCCCGGCGCGGCGGCCCAGATGCGCGAAGCCGTCCACCAGGGTGAGGCGGCCCAGCAGGTAGCGCAGCAGCAGCGCTGGGCCGAGCCGGCCGACGATGCGCCACGGGCGCTTGCGGTCCGCCTCGACCTGCCGCCACAGGCCGAGCGCCTGCCCCGCGCGCGGCGTGACGAGGCAGAAGAGATTGCAGCCGGACCAGTCGCCGTCGGCGAATCGCCAATAGGTACGCTTCGAGCCGGGCGCGGCCCGCTCGATGCTCTGCCGCCGCGCCAGCAGGGCGGCGACGTCGGTCTCGGGGTGCAGGTCCGCCAGGAAGTCCGTGATCCATTCGGGCCGGAGCAGCGCATGATCGGCCGTGGTCAGCAGCATGGGCGCGCCGAGCAGATCGAAGCCGGCGGCGGCGCTCTCGCTGGGGCCGGCCTGCGCGGGCAGCGTCTCGCAGCCCAGTGCATGCGCCAGCTCGATCACCGGCGGGTCCGATGCAGCGACCGCGATCCGCGCGGCACCGGCAGCACGCAGGGTGGAGACGACGCGCGCCAGCATGGGCTGGCCGCCGATCTCGATCAGCGCCTTGCTGGAGACGCCCGCCGCGCGCGCGAACGGATCGCCGCCGGGGCGCGAGCCGGCGAGGACGAGCGCATTCCAGGGAGTCATCGGCGCTCGGCGCGCCAGAGCCGGAACAGGACACCGGGCGCCGCGAGCACCGGATGGCGTTCGCGCCATGGCGTCAGCGGGATGTGGACGCCGCTGTGGCGCTCGATCTTCCAGAGCGCGTAGCGGGCGGCGCCATCGAAGGTCCAGGCCGCCTTGACGAGGCGCAGGATGTTGAGCGGTTTGCCGGCCCAGCGCCGGACAGTCCAGCGCCGTCCCCAGCGCCGCCGCCGCAACGGCGCGATTTCGGGGCGAAGCGGAGCCGCCTGGGCAGCCGCGATCAGCCCCAGCCGTTGCCAGGCCTCGGGCAGGACGGCGTCATAATAATAGGGATCGGAAGCCAGGATGCGATCGGCGCGCTTGCGCGTCTCGATCCTGAACTCGGTGCCGTAGGTCGCGCCGAACAGCGCCGCCCAATAATCGCGCGCGCCGCCCCTCTCGGGACCGAGCAGGGCCGCGAAGCGCGCGGCGGTGAGGATGGCGTCGATGACGGCGCCCTGGACCCGTGCCCGCACTGCCGCATCGCGCGCCCGCACCAGCCGCGCGGGCTGAGCGAAGCGCGCCCAGATGGTCGTGTCGAGCGTCCGCCCGGCGGCGGCCCGCTCGAACATGGCCAGCGCCATCCGCGCGACCTTGGCGCGCACGGTGATGCCGCCGATCGCCAGCTCATGATAGCTGACGTCCGGCCAGAGGAAGGAGAATGGCCGCCAGCCGGGCTCGCGATCATGCAGCACGTAGAAATCGAGCACGCCGTCCAGATCGGGATCGCGCAGGGCCGATCCGTAGAACAGCACGGCATCGCCCTGCAGTCGCGCTTCCAGCATCCGCGCGGCCGTGGCGATCACGGCCGGGACGGGCATGTCCAGCCGCGCCGCGACGATGCTTTCCATGTCGATCAAGGCACGACGAACTCGACCGGTGCGCCGCGACCGATCATCAGATTGCCGCCCGGGAAATGCTCGCCGTCGAGGATGAAGCCCTTGCGGATGCCGAGGAACACCCGATCGGCATCGCGCCGGATATAGCCGTCCCGCTCGAGCTTCGGCGATTCCCGGCCGCCCAGCACGGCCGGCAGGGCGCGCAGGATCGACTTGGGCGGCGCCTTGACGGCAAGGAACTTGAGCCCGCCGCGCGGCTGCCCGAACGGCCGGATGCCGAGCGGCATCCGGTGCAGCGTCGAGCCCAGGATGAGGAACATCCGCTCGCGCAGGATGTCGACATCGTCGCGCGAGACGCGGACCAGATTGCCGCGCGTCCAGGCGTCGCGCGCGCCGCCGAGCGCCGTGGCGAGAACCGCGCGCAGCATGGTGAGGAACACGGCGCTACGATTGAACCAGCCCTGCGCATGCACCCTGCGCGCCAGCAGCGTCGCCCGGACATAGGCGCCGAAGCCGAAGATGAAGCCGAACAGGTCCGGCTTGTCCGAGCTGAGCCAGCGCACCCGGATCGGCTCGCGCCGCACGACATGATTCTCCTGATGCGCCCGCAGCGCGTCCGCGATCGTCCAGTCCTGCGGGATGTTGAGATCCAGCGCCAGCGCATTGGTCTTGCCGGACTGCAGGACAGCGAAACGAGGGGGACGGCCCTTGAAGATCCAGTGCGCGGCGGTCAGCACGTCGCGGATGGTGCCGTCGCCGCCGTCGATGACGATCAGGTCGAGCTCCTGCGCGGCGAACTGCCGCAGGCTGTTCACCAGCTCGGCATGGGTCTGCGGGGTATGCCGGATGACGATCGCATCGGGCACATCGAGCGACCGCACACCGTTGCGGTTGCCGTGGCTGCGCGGATTGCTGATGACACCGATCCTCGGGGTCTGGACCCGCTCGACAGGTTCGCGGTGCGGCGCGCCACCCATTTCCCAAAAATCGAGAACGTTCTTCCTCATTCCGATCTCTTCTGTTCAGTCCGAATCTGTCCGGAGTCCCCCAGAGGCGCTCCAACCTCCCGGCGGAAATTGGGTTCCCGAGAGCTTTCATCAATATGTAACAAAAGAAAAATGCGCCAAAACGAGGGCAAGGAAGGCCGAGCAATGCCATGAAATGGTCGCGATTGCGGATTTACCCTCTATGATGGCCGCCGATTTGAGGGGTGGGATGCGCTTGTTGGAAGGTCTGTCGCTGGTTCGCCACACTGTCGTCGCGTCGATTGGCGCATTGCTTCGATCCACAGGCGTTGCGTTGTCGAACAGCGGCCAGAGCCGCAGATTTCCGCGCCCTTTGCGCATGGCGCGTCTCCTGGCGGCAAGCCTCGGCGCGTCGACCGCACTCCCCGCCGCCGCGATGTCGCATGACCTGGCGCCCACCATCATCGCTCCCCAACTGCCGGTCGGCTTCAGGCTGGAATATCTGCCGGCGGCCGACCCATCGACGGTAGCCCAAGAGCAGCGGATCGCGTTCCCATCCGTCTGCCTGACGCCGGGCGATTGCCTCGGCCGGCTCGCCCCCGACGATCGAACCGCCTATGCTGACCCGGATGATGCGGAGGCGGGTCGGGTTCCGCTCGCCTATGGACCGGTCGAACCTGGCGACGCGCCTTCCCCGGATCGCAGCTATCGCTCGTTCGGCAGCCAGGTCGGCGCGGTGAAATGGGAGATGGGCGCCGTGCTCGCTTATTATACGGCGATCAACGGCCCGAAATTGTTCGAGGACCCGGTCGCGCCGCATTTCCACCGCGAGGGCTGGTTCGGCGAATCCACCCGCAATGTCGGCATGGACAAGCTCGCCCATGCCTATAGCGCCTATGTGATTTCCGACCTGCTCTATGCGCGCCTCAAGAGGGCGACGGACAATGCGCCGGGCATCCAGTATACGGCGGCCGCGCTGGCCACGGCGACGATGCTCTACACCGAATTCTGGGACAGCATCGAGGAAAGCGCCGGCTGGTCGTGGGAGGATGTCGCGTTCAACACGCTCGGCTCGGGTTTCTCGATCCTGCGCAATTCGGTGCCGGGGCTGGACCGCAAGCTCGATTTCCGGCTGATGATCGTGCCCAATTCAAACTTCATCAATGTCGAGGGCAAGCGCCATTTCGAGCAGCAGCGCTATTTCTTCGCGTTCAAGTTCGCCGGGTTCGAGGCGTTCGAGAACAGCCCGCTGCGCCTGCTCGAGCTGCATCTGGGCTATTATGGCCGCAACTTCACCAATGAGGACCGCGCCATGGGCATCCGCCCGGACCGGCGGATCTTCGTGGGCATCGGCATCAACCTGCGCGAGCTGTTCTTCCGCAATTCACGCAGCCGGGTCGGCCGCGCGGCGGGAGAAGTGCTCGACTATTTCCAGCCACCCTATACGGCGATCCACACGCATATCACGAACTGACGGTTTGGCGGCGGGCCTGGCGCGGCTGAGCCTGCCCTCACCTAATCGAGATTGGGCCGCAGCCATCGCTCGGCATCGGCCGGGCTGACGCCGCGGCGGCGCGCATAATCGGCGAGCTGGTCGCGTCCGATGCGGGCGACGCCGAAATAATGGGCTTGCGGATGACCGAAATAGAAGCCGGATACCGCCGCCGTCGGCAGCATGGCCTGGCTTTCCGTCAGCCGGATGCCGGCCGGTTCGCCGCCGAGCAGATCGAACAGGAGCGGCTTGAGGCTGTGGTCCGGGCAGGCCGGATAGCCCGGCGCGGGGCGGATGCCCTGATAATCCTCGGCGATCAGCGCCGCGTTGGACAGCGCCTCGCCCGCCGCATAGGCCCACAGATCGGTGCGGACATGCTTGTGCAGGCGCTCGGCGAAAGCTTCGGCGAAGCGATCGGCCAGGGCCTTCAGCAGGATGTCCGAATAATCGTCATGCGCCGCCTTGAAGCGCGCGAGATGCGGCTCGATGCCGTGGATCGCGACGGCGAAGCCGCCGATCCAGTCCGCCTGCGTATCGATGAAGTCGGCGAGGCAGCTGTTGGCCCGCCCTTCCCGCTTGGCGATCTGCTGGCGCAGGAACGGCACGCGCCGCGCCTCCGCCCCGACCAAAACATCATCGCCCGCGCGCCGGCAGGGCCAGAGCGCCGCCATGCCGCGCGCCGTCAGCCATTTCTCCGCGACGATCCGGTCGAGCATGGCGAGGGCATCGCGATGCAGCGCCCGCGCCGCCTCGCCCACCACCGCATCGGACAGGATGGCGGGATAGGTGCCGGCCAACTCCCAGGCGCGGAAGAAAGGCGTCCAGTCGAAATGGTCGCGCAGGTCCGCAAGGTCCCAGTCGTCGAAGACATGGACGCCAGGCCGGCGCGGCGGCGGCGGCTTCAGCGCGAAGTCGACGGCCAGCCCATTGGCCCGCGCCGCCTCGATCGGCACCAGTGCGCTCTGCGCCTTGCCGGCGCGCGCGGCGCGGATCTCCGCATAATCGGCCGCCGTCTTGCGGATCAGCGGCTCGGCCTGGCTGTCGCTGACCAGCGAGGCGGCCACCCCGACCGCGCGGCTCGCGTCCAGCACATGGATGACCGGGCCGGAATAGGCCGGCGCGATCCTGAGCGCGGTGTGGACGCGCGATGTGGTGGCGCCGCCGATCAGCAGCGGCAGGCGCAAGTCCGCCTTCTCCATCTCCTGCGCTACCGTCACCATCTCGTCGAGCGAGGGCGTGATGAGGCCGGAGAGGCCGATCATACTCGCCTGATGCGTGCGCGCCGCCTCGAGAATGTCGCTCCAGGGCACCATCACGCCGAGATCGATCACCTCGAAGCCATTGCACTGGAGCACCACGCCGACGATGTTCTTGCCGATATCGTGCACATCGCCCTTGACGGTCGCCATGACCACGCGGCCCTTGCCTTCCGTGGCGCCGCTGCGCGCTTTCTCCGCCTCGATGAAGGGGATGAGATGCGCCACCGCCTTCTTCATGACGCGCGCCGACTTCACCACCTGCGGCAGGAACATGCGGCCGGAGCCGAACAGGTCGCCGACGATGTTCATGCCGTCCATCAGCGGCCCCTCGATCACCTCGATCGGGCGGGTGGCGGCGCGGCGCGCTTCCTCCGTATCCGCGACGATATGGCTGTCGATGCCGCGCACCAGCGCATGTTCCAGCCGCTTCGCTACCGGCCAGCCACGCCATTCGGCTTCCTCGGCCGGTCCCGCGCCCGCATCGGCGCCGCGGAACCGCTCGGCCAGCGCGACCAGCCGCTCGGTCGCGTCCTCGCGCCGGTCGAGGATCACATCCTCGCAGGCTTCGCGCAGTTCGGGATCGATATTGTCATAGATGTCGAGCTGGCCGGCATTGACGATCGCCATGTCGAGCCCGGCGGGAATCGCATGGTAGAGGAACACCGAGTGCATCGCGCGGCGGACCGGCTCGTTGCCCCGGAAGGAGAAGCTCAGGTTCGAGAGGCCGCCCGAGAGATGGACATGCGGGCAGCGCCGCTTGATCTCGCGGCAGGCGAGGAGGAAGTCGAGCGCATAGCGGCGATGCTCGTCGATGCCGGTGGCGATGGCGAAGATGTTGGGATCGAAGATGATGTCCTCGGGCGGGAAGCCGTTCGCGACCAGCAGCCGATAGGCGCGCTCGCAAATCTCCACCTTGCGCTCCAGCGTGTCGGCCTGCCCGGTCTCGTCGAACGCCATGACCACCACCGCGGCGCCATAGGCGCGGCAGAGCCGGGCATGGTGGAGGAACGCGGCCTCGCCCTCCTTGAGGCTGATCGAATTGACGACCGGCTTGCCGGACACGCATTTGAGCCCCGCCTCGATCACTTCCCAGCGCGAGCTGTCGATCATGAACGGCACGCGGGCGATGTCCGGCTCGGCGGCGATCAGCTTGAGGAAGCAGGTCATCGCCTCGACGGCGTCGAGCAGGCCTTCGTCCATGTTGATGTCGATGATCTGCGCGCCATTCTCGACCTGCTGGCGCGCCACCTCCACCGCCCGCGCATAGTCGCCGGCCATGACGAGCTTCTTGAACGCGGCCGAGCCGGTCACATTGGTGCGTTCGCCGATATTGACGAAGGTCGCGCGCGGCGCGCTCGTCGCCCCTTCCTCGATGTCGGCCTGCGACCCGGCGTCCCGGACCGCGAGGAAGCCGTCCGTCATCGCGGCAGGACCATGCTCTCCAGCCCGGCGAGGCGCGTCATCGGCGGCAGGCTGGGCCGGCGGCGCGGGGCATGACTCGCGGCCGTGTCGCGGATCGCGGCGATATGGGCCGGCGTCGAACCGCAGCAGCCGCCCAATATGTTGACGATGCCGGCGTCGACCCATTCGGCGACCTGCGCCGCCGTCTCCTGCGGCGCCTCGTCATAGCTGCCGAACTCGTTGGGCAGGCCGGCATTGGGATAGGCGATCACCAGCGTGTCCGACGCGTCCGACAGCGCCTTGAGGTGCGGCCGCAGTTGCGCCGCGCCGAACGAGCAGTTGAGGCCGATCGCGACCGGATCGGCATGGCGGACGCTGCTCCAGAAGGCGTCCACGCTGTGGCCGGAAAGATTGCGGCCGGAGAGATCGGTGATGGTCATGGAGAGGATCAGCGGCAGCGGCCTGCCGCGCGCCGCCTCCACCATCCTGGCCGCCATGATCGCGGCCTTGGCATTGAGCGTGTCGAAGATGGTCTCGACCAGGATGAAGTCCACCCCGCCCTCGACCAGCGCGTCGATCTGCTCGCGATAGACATCGGCCAGCATGTCGAAATCGATCTCGCGATAGCCCGGATCATTGACGTCGGGCGAGAGCGACAGCGTCTTGTTGGTCGGGCCGACCGCGCCCATGACGAAGCGGGGCTTGTCGTCCTGGTGGCGATAGCGGTCGGCGAGGCCGCGCGCGAGGCTGGCGGCCGCGATGTTGATCGAAGGCACCAGATGCTCGGCGCCATAGTCGGCCTGGCTGATCCGGTTGGCGCTGAACGTGTTGGTCGAGATGATGTCCGCACCGGCCGCGAGATAGGCCGAGCTGATCCTGACGATCACGTCCGGCCGCGTCAGCGAGAGCAGGTCATGATTGCCCTTCTGATCGCGCACCAGCTTGAGGTCGCCGCGATAGTCCGCCTCGGTGAGGCCGAGGGCCTGGACCTCGGTGCCGTAGGCGCCGTCCGTCAGCAGGATGCGGCGGGCGCATTCGGCCCTAAGCTGCTCGACTATGTTCATGGATCGCTTCCTTTGGTCGCAGGCCGAGCAGATGGCAGACCGCATAGGTGAGCTCCGCTCGATTGAGGGTGAAGAAATGGAAGTGCCGCACCTCCTCGGCGCAAAGCCGGGCGCAGAGATCGGCCGCCACGCTGGCCGCGACCAGCGATCGCACCTCGGGCCGGTCGTCCAGCCCCTCGAACAGGCGCAGCATGGCCTCGGGCATGCTCGCGCCGCACTTCCCGGCGAAGCGCTGCGTCTGCGCCATGTTGGCGATCGGCAGGATGCCGGGCACCAGCTCGACATCGATGCCGACCGCCGCCACCTGATCGCGGAAGCGCAGGAAATTCTCCGGCGCGAAGAAGAACTGCGTGATCGCCCGATCGGCGCCGGCGTCGATCTTGCGCCACAGATTGTCGAGATCGGCCGCCTTGTTGGGCGATTCGGGATGGCATTCCGGATAGGCGGCGACCGAGACCTCGAACGGAGCGATGCGCTTCAGCCCCGCGACCAGCGCGGCGGCATTGGCATAGCCGTCCGGATGCGCCTCGAACGGCGCGCCGGGCGCCGATCCGTCGCCGCGCAGCGCGACGATATGGCGGACCCCTTGCTCCCAGTAGCTTTCCGCCAGCCGGTTCACCTCGGCACGGGACGCGCCCACGCAAGTGAGATGGGCGGCGGGCGCAAGCGAGGTCTCGCGCCGGATCCGGCCGACCGTCGCCTGCGTCCCGTCGCGCGCCGTGCCGCATGCGCCGCAGGTGACCGAAACGAAACGCGGGCCCAACGATTCGAGCGCGAGCAGCGCTCCCCACAGCTCCGTCGCGGCCACCTGCGATCGGGGCGGGAAGAATTCGAACGACACTTCGATGTCGCCGCCTCCCGCCGTCGCCGCGCTGTCCAGATATGGCAGCGCGTTCATGCGACGACCTTCAGATGCGCCTTGTCCGGTCGCGCGGACCAGAGCGTCACCGTCAGCTCGCCACCGTGAAGATGATCGACCACCTCGCCCTTGAGACCGGTCGCGGCGATCCAGGACAGCACCTCCTCGTCGGAGAAGCCGAGCCGCGCATGCGCATGGTCGCGGCGCAGCTCCTCGCGATCGTGCCGGGCCACGTCGACGATGAGCAGCTGCCCCTCCGGCGCCAGCAGCCGCGCCGCCTCGGCGACGAACGCTGCGGGATGCTGGGCATAGTGCAGCACCTGGTGCAGGACGACCGTGTCGGCGGAGGCTGATGGCAGGTCGAGCCCATAGATGTCGCCCTGGCGCAGCTCGGCATTGGCGATGCCGGCCTCGCCAAGCCGGGCGCGCGCATAGCGCAGCATTTCCGGCGAGCGGTCGATGCCGATCACATGATCGGCCTTGTCCGCGAGCAGGCGCAGCATGGTGCCGATGCCGGTGCCCAGATCGACGAGGCGCCCGACCTTGCGGTCGCCGATCGCCTCGAGGATCGCGCGGTCGACCTGCGGCACGGGCACGTGCAGCGACTGCAGCTTGTCCCATTCGCCGGCATGGGCCGCGAAATAGCGGGCGGCCTCGTCGGCGCGCTCCGCCTTGATGGCGACCAGCCGCGCCGCATCGGCAGCGATCCACGGGCTCTGGCCATGCCGCCTCGCCCATTGGCCGAGCAGCACGAACAGCGGATCGACCAGCGATCGCTCGCCCAGCTTGAGGAACACCCAGTTCCCTTCCTTGCGCCGCTCCAACAGGCCGCAGTCCAGCATGATCTTCACATGTTTGGAGACGCTCGGCTGGCTCTGCCCCAGCACTTGCGCCAGCTCGCCGACGGCCAGCTCCATCTGCCGCAGCAGCGCCAGAATGCGCAGGCGGGTCGGATCGGACAGGGCGCGAAACAGGGTAGCGTCTTCATTCATATATTCCTATATAACGAATCAGGAATATGGAAGTCAATGGACGGATCCGTCCGACTGGAGATTTGAATTTGGCACATGTTGCGATCATCGGAGCCGGGATCACCGGCGTGACCAGCGCCTATGCGCTCCTCAAGCGCGGCCATGCCGTCACGCTCATCGACCGGCACCGCTATCCCGCCATGGAGACGTCCTTCGCCAATGGCGGTCAGCTCTCGGCCAGCAATGCCGAGGTGTGGAACAGCTGGGCGACGATGCTCAAGGGGCTCAAATGGATGATGCGTCGCGACGCGCCGCTGCTGCTCAGCCTCAGGCCGAGCTATCACAAATATAGCTGGCTGGCGGAGTTCTGCGGGCAGATCCGCAATTACGAGGCCAACACCATCGACACCGTGCGGCTGGCGCTGGCCGCGCGCGACCATCTCTTCGCCATGGCGCAGGCGGAAGCGATCGATTTCGATCTCGAACGGCGCGGCATCCTGCACATCTATCATGATCGCGCCGCCTTCGAGACCGCCGAGAAGGCGAACCGGCTGCTCGTGCAGGGTGGGCTCGAACGCCATGCCGTCTCGCCGGCGGAGATGCGGGCCATCGAACCGACGATCCACGGCGCGTTCCATGGCGGCTTCTACACGCCGGGCGATGCGACCGGCGACATCCACAAGTTCACGCGCGGCCTCGCCGAGGCCTGTGCGCGCCGCGGCGCCAGCGTCCATCTGGATACCAGCGTCGAGCGGATCACACCCCATGACGCGGGCGTGGGCATCACCCTCGCCCGAACCGGGGACGGCGCCGCCCGCACCGAGACCATCGCCGCCGATGCGGTGCTGGTCTGCGCCGGCATCGCGAGCCGGCGTTTCGCCGCCATGCTCGGCGACCGGATCAACATCTATCCGGTCAAGGGCTATTCGATCACCGTCCGCCTGGACGATCTGCGCAGCCAGGATGCGGCGCCGACGGTGAGCCTGCTCGACGAGCGGGCCAAGATCGTCACCAGCCGGCTCGGCCGGACACGCTTCCGCGTGGCGGGCACGGCCGAGTTCAGGGGCGAGAATCGCGACATACGCGCCGACCGCATCGCGCCGCTCGTCCGCTGGTCCGAGCAGCTGTTCCCGGACATGTCGACCGAGCAGGTTGTCCCATGGGCGGGCCTGCGGCCGATGACGCCGAGCATGTTGCCGCGCGTGGGTCGCGGCCGCCATCCGCGTGTCTTCTACAATACCGGCCATGGGCATCTGGGCTGGACCATGTCGGCGGCGACGGCCGACATCGCCGCCGAGACCATCGACCGTTCGCTGCGGATGCCGACGGCCCTGGCCAGTTGAAGCGCCGGTCGCCGGCGATCAGACCCGCTGGTCGGAAGGCGGGTCGTCCCGCACGATCGTCACCATGTCGCCCGGACGGACATGCTCGAACAGCAGGCGGGCGAAGGCGAGCGGAACGCCGATGCAGCCATGGGTCGCCCAGCCGCGGCGAACATGGCTGCCATGGATCGCGACGCCATCGTCGGTCAGGCGCAGCATGTACGGCATCGGCGCGTCATAGGTGCGCGAATGATAGTCGGCATCCTTCTGCAGCACCGGGAAGCGCCCCAGCGGCGTCGGCTTGCCGTCGCTGCCGTAGAGGATCACGGCCGAGCCGATCTCGTGGCCGCCACGGAAGACGGAGATGATCTGGGTGGTCAGGTCCACCCTGATCTGCACCGGACCATCGGGAACGCCCTGCTCATCCCACACATAATCCCCATAATGCATGGGGTCGGTGACGTTCAGGACACTGCGGATCTCGTCCTGCCCGCTGTCCGCCAGCTTCGGCATCGCCGCCTGCCCGTTATAGAAAATGCGCGTCCCGGACATCATCCGGGCACCGGCGAGCGCGAGCGCTTCCCGATTGGCTGCCGCGCGATCCTCCCGCTTCTGTTGCTGGACGACACCGACGGCTGCGGCCAGCGCGCCGCCGGCCATGAACAGCAGCAAGGCGCGGGACAGACGAGGCCAGGTGCGGCTGCGCCGCGCGCGCATCGCGGTCAATCCTGCCGCATGACGGACATGGCCGGACGACGACGCATGGCCGCGCCCGCGGCCAGGAAGCCCATGATCGCCAGCAGCCAGGTCGACGGCTCGGGAATGGTCGGGATGACGGTGGGCGGATTGTCGACGCGCGGCGGTCCCCACGGCCACCAGGGGAACGGCGCCGGAATATAGCCACCGCCTCCCGGCAGCGGGATCGCGTCTCCCTGTCCGGGGACGGAAACCGCCTCCAGCGGCGGAATAGCCTGCGCGAGATAGGCAGCCGGATCCGGCAGGGCAGGTTCGTCGAGCGGCAGCAGTGATGGCGGCGGGGGCGTCGCTTCAGCCGCAAACGCCGCCGGAGCGGGTGGCGCTCCCCATCCCGCTTCGCGCGCCGCGCCGGGACGGGCCGGCTTGCTGCTCATGAGCGGTCCGGCCGCGCGCTTGCCGGGCGAGCGGCTGGCGAGGACCGAGGACGGATCGCGCAGGGCCGCTGCAGCGGCGGCGAAGGCTTGCTCGCCGACGGTCATCTGGCCCAGCATCGTGACCGACAGGAAACCGCCCAGCAGAGGGACAAGGCCGGCAAGCAGGCCGTGCCTGCGCCGCAATGCCCCGGATGTGCGTCGCCTGCTGCGCTGTCTCGGTGGACAGCCAGCGATGCGTCTCAGAATGTCTTCCATCTCGCCAAACTTCCCCCACGTCCCAAAGGACGCGTCAACTTGAATAGCCCAAGAGCGTCCCGAACATAATCTAGTTTAACAAAATTTTACATTTTGCCTCTTGTAGCCAAGATCTCTAATAAAATAGCAGAATTTTTACTTTATTTATTCCTTAGCATGGATGGTTTATTAGTTAACACCCAAGTTCTCATGAATAAAAATAATATCTATATTGTGTCTTTGTGGGAATTTTCCGCCATTACATGAATATCGGTGAAAATTCAAGCCATCCGCAAGGGTCATCCGTGCGAATGCAGGCGCGCGCCGGCGCGATGATCGGCGTTCAGTTCCACGCATCGTTCAGCCGCCATGCTCATGGCCGCCGTATAGCCCTATGAATCAGTGACTTGCGCCGTCTCGGCACCAACAGGATCCTCGTTCGGAAAGACGGCCCGGGAGATAAAGCCGCGAGGACGGCCCAATAATCTGGGATAAATCCGTAGCCTTGACAGTGTTTTACGGTGTTTTAATGGATGATCACGCTTTATTCAGACGGCTATTAGTATAGAATATATCTATATTTCACTTAAAGATATTTTACATTTCGCATCACGAATAACTATTGCATCATTATTTGAGATGCTGCCTATTGGAGGCGCATCATCGGTAGTGAGCGGATGGAGCGGACCCGAGGTCCATCGGATCACTATCGATGGTGCAAGACATGATCTTGGCGGCGTTGAGAGTGAGCGGTGCTCGCGCGATCCCTGCCTGGAGATTGACCCTCGTCGGCCAGGACAGAGTTCCTCCCGTGGTCGATGAGGCAGCGGACCCTACCCGCGGAGGAGACAACAGGGCCACGGCCGGACGAAGTGGTACCTGCCTCCGCACTGATCCCGGACCGGCCCACCTCCGGTCCGGGGTCCTTTCCCTGAAGGTGCCGGCGTGCGCCGAGGGACGAAGCCGGGCGGTCCGCGGGAGCGACCGCACAAGCCCAGCTCCGTCATCCTGCGACGCCGGATTGGCTTTTTGGCTTTGTCGGGGTGATAAGGGCTGATCCGCAACGCCGCGAGGACGGGATTGGGGAAAAAGACAGGCCATGCGAATTGCAGTCCTTGAAGATGAAGCAGAGCTTGCCCACGAACTCACGGACATTCTGACGCTTGGCGGCCATGCCTGTGTCTGCTTCGACCGGGGCCAGAAGGTCATCAGCCGGCTGATGCACGACACGTTCGACGTGCTGCTGCTCGACTGGAACGTCCCCGACATCGACGGGCTGCACATCATCGACTGGGTGCGCGACAATATGGAGAAGCGCCCGCCCATGCTGGTGCTGACAAGTCGCGCGGCGGAGGAGGACATCGTCGCCGCGCTCCGCGCCGGGGCGGACGACTATCTGGTGAAGCCGCCGGTGCCCGCGGTGCTGCTCGCCCGGATCGCCGCGGTCTGCCGCCGCACCTATCCCGAGCCGCCCGCCGACGGCATCGAGGCCTATGGCGATTATGTGTTCAACACCCGCATGGAGACGGTGCAGGTGCGCGGCGATGTGGTCGCGCTCACCGCGAAGGAATTCGGCCTCGCCCTGATGCTGTTCCGGAACATCCACCGCACGCTCTCGCGGACCTATCTGTTCGAGGCGATCTGGGGCGGGAATCCCGATCTCCAGACCCGCACGCTCGACGCGCACATCTCCAATATCCGCACCAAGCTTGGCCTGCGCGCGGCCAACGGCTATCGTCTCGTTCCGGCTTATGCCTATGGCTACAGACTGGAAACGATGTTGTGACGACGAGGGCTCGGGGCTTGTTTCGGATCACATGTGCGCTCGCGCTGGCCGCATTGCCGGCCGCACCCGCCATGGCCGCGCCGGTCGCGGGGGCAAGCCAGCCGGCCGATATCGTCCTCTATCGGATGGCGCGGGGCGACAATCTCTACACTTTGGCCGAACATCATCTGCGCCGCCCGGGCGACTATCTGGCCGTGCAGCGCCTCAACCGGATCGCCGATCCGCGCCGCATTCCCGTCGGCACCGTCCTGCGCATTCCGAAGGCGCTGCTGCGTTTCACCGCGCTGGAGGCCCAGATCCTCGCCTTCCGCGGCGCCGTCTCCATCCGGCGTGACGGCGCCGAGGTGCCGATCGCCGTCGGCACGCGCACCCGCGAGGGCGACGAGCTGGTGACGGGCACCAACGGCTTCGTCAGCCTCGGCCTGCCGGATCGATCGACCGTGTCGCTGCCGTCGCAAAGCCGCGTCACCGTGCAGCGGCTGCGGCGCTTCTCGCTGACCGGCGGGGTCGATCGGCTGTTCGCGATCGGCGCCGGACGCGCGCGGACCGTGGTCACGCCGATGGACGCCACGAAGGATGACTTCCGCTTCTCCACGCCCGCCGCCGTGTCGGCGGTGCGCGGCACGGAATTCCGCATGGCCTATGTCGAGGGCCGCTCGACCATGGAAGTCCTGCATGGCGTGGTCGATCTCTCCACCGCCGCCGCAAGGGATGCGCAGGCGGTCGAGGCCGGTTTCGGCGCGGTCGTGGCGGACGGGCAGCCGCCCAGGGCCGTGGCGCTGCTACCGACCCCGACGCTGATCGACGGCGGCCATGTGCAGGATGGCGATGCGCTCGACTTCGCGGTCCAGGCCCTCCCCGGCGCGCACGCCTATCACGCGCAGATCGCGCGCGACGCCGGCTTCATCGACGCCGTGTCCGAGACCGTGTCGCCCGGGCTCGCCTTCAGCCTGCCGTCGGTCGATCCGGGCATGTGGTTCGTCCGGGTCGCCGCGTTCGACGAGAATGGCATCGAAGGCATGCCGGTCACGGTCAGCTTCCGCCGCGCGCCGCGACCGAGCGGCCTGCCCGTCGAAACGAGCAAGGCCGGGGAAGAGCCCGAATATCTCTTCAAATGGACGGGCGGCATGTCCGACCACAGCCAATATCGCTTCCAGCTGCGCAAGGATGGCGATGCCTTGCCGATGGTCGACGAGATCGGCCTCACGACGTCCGAATTCACGGTGCGCAATCTGCCGCCAGGAGCGTATAGCTGGCGCGTGTTCACGCTCGATTCCGCCGATGGGACCAGCTGGCAGAGCGCCATGCCCGACGAGCATGTGACCATCAGTCCCGAGCAATGAGGCCGCCCGGCCTGCGGGGCTGGCTGCGCTTGGAATGGTGCGTCGTGGGATTGCTCGCGGCGCTCGCGGCCATCGCCATGATCCTCGACCATACCACCGAACGGGTGGACCGGCTGCTCTACGACGTGGTCACTCGCCAGCATCGCCACGCGCCCGACCCGCGCATCCTGCTCGTCACGATCGACCAGCGCAGCCTCGATCAGGTCGGCAGCTGGCCCTGGCCGCGGGAAACCCATGCCCGCCTGATCCGCACGCTTGCTGCCGGCCGGCCGAAGGCGATCGCCTATGACGTGCTGTTCGTCGATGCCAAGCCGGGCGATGCGGATATCGCCGCCGCCAGTACCGGCGTGCCGGTTTTCCTGCCGATGCTGTTCAACGTGCCGGGCATGAACGGCCGCGCCTTCGATCCCGTGCTGCCGGTCGCGCCGCTCCGCCAGGCCGCCGCCGGCGTCGGCCATGTCAATCTCATGTCGGACAGCGACGGGCTGGTGCGCCGGGTGAGACCGTTCGACGGCGTGCCGGGCGACATCTGGCCGCACCTCATGGAGCTGATGCGCGTCGCCGCCGGGGGCGATGCCCGAGCGCCATCGGCGGGACGCAGCACCCTGCCGGTGCTGATCGCCTTCGCCGGCCCGCCCGGCCATTTCCCGTCGATCGACGCCGCCTCGGTCCTGCGGGGCGAGTTGCCGCCCGAGCTGCTGCGCGACCGGCTCGTCATCGTCGGCGCGACCGCGCAGGGCCTGGGCGATCAATATCCCACCGCCGTCAACGGGCCGGACAGCACCATGTCCGGGATGGAGATCCAGGCCAATTTCCTCGACAGCCTGCTGCACGGCCGGCTGATCCGGCAGGCCGGCATCGCCCCGCAGCTGCTGCTGGCGCTCATCCCGCTGCTGCTGCTGATGCTCGGCTTCGTGCGCCTGCCACCGAAAAGGGTGATCGCCCTGTTCGGTGTGCTGGCGGTGCTGATCCTGGCGATCAGCGCCGGCGCATTGCTGCTCGCGCGTTTCTGGCTGCCGCCGATGGCTGCCCTGGTCACGCTGGCGATCGTCTATCCGCTCTGGGGCTGGCGGCGGCTGGCGGCGGTGAGCAACTACATGATCCACGAGCTGGAGACATTGCGCGCCGAGCCCGATGCCCTGGCACGACCCTCCGCCGCGCATGGCGCCGTGGACATCGTCTCGCGCCAGACCTTGCTGCTGAACGACGCCATCTCCCAGATGCGCGACATGCGCCGGTTCGTGACCGACAGCCTCGACCAGTTGCCCGACGCCATCATCGTCACGGAGGAAAGCGGCACGGTGATGCTGCAGAATGCGGCCGCCATCCGCCTGATGGCGCAGTTCGCCGATGGCGAGACGCCGACCGTCGAGCACCTCTTGGCGCAGCTCCATCCGTCCGACGATGCGACGCGTGCCGAGGCCCTGCCCGCCGCCGACCGCGCGGTGCCCTGGCCGCCCACGCAGGAGGAGCATCGCGACGAGATGCGGCTGCCCGACGGCCGCTGCTTCAACCTGCGCATCTCGCCCCGCCTCGCCGCGGACGGCCAGCGCATCGGCTGGATCATCCGGATGAGCGACGTCACCGCCGTCGCGCGGGGCCGGCGCGAGCGCGAGGAGACACTGCGCTTCCTGAGCCACGATATGCGCGCGCCGCTCAATTCGATCCTGGCGCTGCTCGCGATGGCGAAGCCGGCGGAGCTGGAACCCGGGCTCGGCCAGCGCCTCAAGGGCCATGCCGGCCGCACGCTGGAGCTGGCCGACGGCTTCATCCATCTGGCGCGCGCGCAGATGCTCAAGTTCCGCCCCCGGCCGATCAACCTGGGCGACCTGCTGCAGGACGCCGTCGACGAGCTATGGCCGCAGATCACGGAGCGGCGGATCACCCTGGAGGCCAGCGGCGAAGCGGAGGAATGGCTCGTCATGGGCGAGCGCACCCTGCTCACCCGCGCGCTCATCAACCTCATCGACAATGCCATCAAATATGGCGGCGACGGTGGCCATGTGCACTGCACGCTGGAGCGCGACACGGTCCATGGCCGCCCGGCCGTGCGCTGCGCGATCAGGGACAGCGGGCCGGGCATGTCGCCGGAAATGATCGAGACGCTGTTCGAGGGCTTTCAGCGCGGCGCCGCGCCACATGCGCGTGGCGCGGGGCTGGGCCTCAGCTTCGTCCAGGCGGTCGCGCGGCGGCATGGGGCGACCTTGCGCTGTGAAAGCGCGGCAGGCGCGGGCACCACCTTCATCCTGACCCTGGCCCTGGTGCCCGAGGCGTCGGCTATGGCGGCGATGTAGCGCGGGTGTCGTGGAGCACCCGGGCGTCCGTTCGCCCGGCCACTACCGCCCGGAGGCTTCCGGCGTTGCGGGCGGTGGCAGGATCAGGTCGAGCAGTTGCCCGATCAGCTCATCGTTCAGCGGCTTGGAGCGTCCGATGCTGGCCGACGCCTTGTAGACCGGCTGCCCCGTCGATCGGCTCATGATCGCCAGCGACAGGGTGGTGACATTGCGCCGTCGCCGCCGCAGCTTGTCTGCTGCCGCATCGTCGCGGGGCGCGATCCCGACCTTTGAGGGGCGGTCCGCCAGGCCGATCTGCACGAGATAGGGCCCCTCCTCTCCCTGCGCGAAGCCGCGCTCGCCGAGCCTGTGCATCACCAGATCGCGCCATGGCGCGGCGCCATCGCTATCCTCGGTCGCCAGCGCATAGGATGAAGGTGCCGGCACGGCGCCCGATATGTCCAGCACCGGGGGCGGTGGCGGCGCGCATCCGGCGAGCAGCACCAGCGCCATGGCCGCGCTGCTGCCCGGAAGCCAGCCGAGCCGCGATTTCCCCGGACGATACCCCATGATGCTCCCTGCCCGATCAAGGCAGGCGCATATAGACATGGTGTTGCCGGCCACAGTCAATCAATGAAAGCAGATTTTGCGACGGAGCGCGGCATCGCCGCCTTCGACCATGAAATCGCGAAACAAAACGCCGGGCGACCGGCAAGGGAACGGTCGCCCGGCGAGCATCTCACCACGACCTCAGAACTTGAGCTTCACGCCGATTGTATAGCGTCGCCCAAGCGCGTCGTAGGTGGTGGGATAGGTATTGCCGCTGTTGAAGGCGGTCGCGCCGACCGTGTTGCCGACGATCGGCGGCTTGCGGTCGAACACATTGCTGACCGTCGCCGTCAGGCCGAAATGATCGCCGATGGAGAAGCGCGCCGACAGGTCGAAATAGTCGAACGGCTTGATCCGGCGATAATCCGGGAAGAAATCATCCGCGACCAGCGGCTCCAGCCGCACGGGCCCGATATGGCGCCAGAGATAGGAGACATCGACGTCGCCGATCGTCAGCGTGGTGCGCTGGTTCCAGGAAAGCTCGGGCTGGATGGCGCCGGAAAGGCCGCAATTGACGCTATAATAGCCCACGCATTCACGATCGAGCGAGGTCGGCGTCGCCTGGAACTTCTGCTCGAAGGTGTAATTGGCGATAAAGCCGATATTGAGCGTGCCGAAGCCGAGATCATGCCGATAGCTCAGCGACACGTCGATGCCCGAGGTGCTGATGCGGCCGGTGTTGGAGGAGAAGAGCGGCAGGCCCGGCGTCTCGGCGCCGCCGTTCAGGCTGCCGTTGAGCGGATTACGGCCGATCGTGCTGCAGATGTCGAGATCGAACTGGACATAGCAGCCATTGAACAGGTCATCGACATTGGGCGCGGTGATCGCGTCGGTGATGAGGATGTCGTAATAGTCGACCGTGGCGGCGAAGCCCGGCACGAAATCTGGCGTGAACACCGCGCCCAGCGTGATGGTGCGGGCCTTTTCCGGCTCGAGGTCCGGATTGCCGCCGAACGAGATGTTGATCTGGCCCGCCGATGGCGCCGCGATGCGGCCGATCGAACCTTCCGGCGCGCCCGAGGCGATGCAGGCCTGGGCGAGCTGCGGATTGCCGACCGGCAGGCTGCCCTGGCACGGATCGGTGTCCTGGTTGGCGAGGCCCAGGCTCTGCGGCGTGAACAGCTCGGCGATGTTGGGCGCGCGCACGGCGCGCTGGTAGATGCCGCGCAGCTTGAGGCTGCGCACCGGTTCCCAGCTCGCGCCCGCCTTCCACGCCGTGCTGCCGCCGGAGCTTGAATAGTCCGAATAGCGGATGCCCGCCTCCAGCGTCAGGCTGTGGATGAACGGCTGGTCCTCGACCAGCGGGGCGATCAGCTCGCCGAACACCTCGGTCACGTCGAACCCGCCGTCCACCGGCTGGGTGGCGCCGCCCGCGCCGAGGATCTCATTGTCGGTCTGGCTGGGCAGGTCCGGGATCACCTGCGCGGTATATTTGCGATATTCGACGCCCACCGCGAAGCCGATCGGGTTGATGGCGAGCGGGCTGGCGACGCCGAAATCGCCGCCCAGCGAGCCGGTGACGCCGAGCAGCGAGGTGCGGATGCGGATGGTCGCCGGCGCGGGGTCGATGAAGGCCAGCATCTCCGGCGTGATGCTGCCGGCCGGTCCGAACAGGTCGAGCGGCACGCAGCCATTGCTGGTGTCGAGGCAGGTGTCGCGATCGGTCGCGAGCAGGGCCTGCTGCACGCGCGAGCTGAGGCCGTTATAATAGCCGGTCGCCAGGCGATCGGACTCGCCATATTGGCCGCGCACTTCCCAGTCGACATTGGCGGCCAGCTTGCCGCGCGCGCCGCCTGATATCTGGAAGATATCGGTGGTGAAATTGGCGACGCGCGGCCCGGTCTCGACGAACCGGCGGCCGGGGATGATGGGGATCTCGACATAGTTGGGATCATCGGGATCGGTGGCCATAGCGGCCGCATCGCACTGCGCCTGGCTGAGGCCGATGTCGGGGCTGGCGCAGAAGGCATTGCGCACGCCGGCCGGCAGGAAGGGATTGCTGAGCGGCATGTCGTAGGTGTTGAAGAAGGTGCCGCTCGACGCGAGGATCTGCGTGATCTCGTTGTGCACGAACATGCCGCTGGCGAAGACCTCGATCGCATCGGTCGCCTGGTAGCGCGCCGCGCCATAGATGTTGAAGCGCTTGAACGGCGTCTGGAAGACGTTGAGCGGATTGAAGTTGTAGGTGCTGAACGCCTCGACGAGATCGCCCGTCTCGGTCTGCACCTGGCCGGTGCTGATGGTCGCCGGCAGCGGAAAGAGGAACACGGTGGGCACCGCCGTGCCCGAGCCCTGCGGCTCGCCGCTGGCTGAGCTCAGCGCGAACTGGCTGAATGCGCGATCGCCCTGATAGACCGGATCGGTATGGGTATAGCCGATGCTGAAGACGGCATTGCCGCGCCCATCCTCGAAATTGGCGCCCAGCGTCAGGTCCGCGCTCAGGCGATTGCCGTCGCCCTTCTCGGTGATGCCTTCGCTGAAATTGGCCTCGAGGCCGCTGAAGTCGCGCTTGGTGATGAAGTTGACGACGCCCGCCACGGCATCGGCGCCATAGACGGACGAGCCGCCGCCCGTGGTGATGTCGACCCGCTCGATCAGCGCGCTCGGGATGTTGTTGACGTCGACCACCGAGGTCAGGCCGTCCGGCACGATGCGCATCCCGTCGAGCAGCACCACGTTGCGGTTCGAGCCGAGGCCGCGCAGGTCGATGTTCGCCGAGCCGTTTGCGCCATTGTTGACCGCCGCGCCGATGTTCGGCACCGCGCCGGGCAGCTCGCGGATGATCTCCTCGGCCGAGACCGGCTGGCGCAGCGCGATCTCCTCCGAGTTGACAACTTGGACCGGGCTCGACTGGACCAGATTGGGGTTCTGGATGCGCGTGCCGGTGACGATGATCGCCTCGCCCGTCCCCTCCGCTCCGGCATCCTGCGGCGCGGCGTCCTGCGCCGATGCCGGGGCGCCCCAGGCCGCGACGACCAGCGCCGTCCCGCTGGCCGCGGCCCTCAAATCCTTGTTCCACTTGGTCATTGCACAGCCTCCCTGTTTTAGCTGTTTCTTTTCAAAGAGATGATTTCATCTGATCGCCCATTGGCGCGCCGCCAGCGCGATCACGAGGCCGACACCGAGGACGTGACCGAGAAATTCGGAGAGCTCGAAGCGGAAGGTGAAGGCGGGCACGCGCGAGAGCGGGATGACGACCAGCCGCATGCCGAAATAGATCGCCGCGCCATAGAGCAGGCCCGCCAGCAACAGATGCGTCCGCACCAGCGTGAACCGCCGCGCCGCAAACACGAAGATCGCCGCCATCGCGATCGCCATGGCGAAATGGAGGAAGCCGCCGAGCATCGCCGTCGCCATTCCCCCGGCGAAGGCATCTGCCCCGAGCAGCCCCGCGGCGACCGACTGGAGGACCCGCATCGGCCCGATGTCGGCCCAGCGGATGAACGCATAGGCGATGTCGATCAGCCCTGCCGCCAGGCCACCGGCCAGGATGGCGCTCCAATATCCCCCGCGCGCCCCAGGCGCTGCGATCACCCGTTCCATGCCGTCCCCTTCCGATGGTCTGTAGCGTCGGTCGGGCGACCATCCTCAGCGCTGCGGCCGGGCGGAACCGGATTGCGGCCCGGCCGCCGATCCGTGCGGACGAATGTCCATGCGGGCGGCTGAACGTCGATTCGGTGCGGTCGAACGCCAGTCGACATGACTCGCGGCCGGCGGCATCCTAGAAGCATGGCGACGATATCGAGCGGACCCGCCGAAATGGATCATGCCGGCCTTCATCCGGCAGGACAGATCGCCGTGCTGCGCGGGCAGGGCGGCCGCGCCAAGGCCGTGATCGGCCTCACCCTGGGCTTCTGGCTCTCCAACCTGGTGCTGCTGAGCCTCGGCACCTTCCTGTCGGGCAATCCCCACTGGCTGGCCATGACGGGGATGCGCGCGCTGGTCATCCTGTTCGGCCTGCTGCTCTGCTATCTCATCCATATCGTCATAACCCGCCTCGCGCGGGCGCCCTTCCGCCGCCGCGTCATCGTGCTCGCGCTGGTGATCCCGGTGGCGGCGGAGATCTTCGCCTGGGCGCATTATTTCGGCATCGCCGTGGCCGATCCGGTGGTGCGCGCGCAGCCCTTCACCTGGAGCGGCGTGGTCAGCACGATCAGCTTCTGGAGCTGGTTCTTCCTCGCCTGGGCCGGGCTCTATCTCGCCCTGCGCTACAGCTTCGACGTGCAGGACGAGCGCGACCGGGCCAATGAGCTGCAGTCGCTCGCCAACACCGCGCGGCTGCGCGCGCTGCACTATCAGGTCAATCCGCACTTCCTGTTCAACAGCCTCAATTCGGTGTCCGCGCTCATCCTCGATCGCGACATGGAGCGGGCCGAGGCGATGGTCTCGAAACTGGCGCGCTATTTCCGCATGGCGCTGGCGGTCGATCCGCTGGACACGATCATCCTCTCCAGCGAGATCGGCCTGCAGCGCGCCTATCTGGAGATCGAGCAGCTGCGCTATCCAGACCTCGCCATCCATATCGGCCTGCCCGAGGCGCTCGGGGAAGCGATCGTGCCGACGCTCATCCTCCAGCCGATCGTCGAGAATGCGGTCAAATATGGCGTGGCCGGATCGACCCCGCCGACGCGGATCGCGATCGAGGTGGATGCGCGCGATTCATGGCTGGTGATCGAGGTCACGGACACTGGCGATGGCATGGCAAAGCCGGCCCCCGGCGCCGGCATCGGCCTCGCCAATGTCCGCCAGCGGCTGGCGCTGCACTATGGGGACGACCACCGGTTCGAGGCCGGTCCGCTGCCCGGGCGCGGCTTCGCCGTCCGCCTGACCCTCCCGCTCGAGATGAAGCGATGAATATCCGGGTGCTCACCGTCGATGACGAGGTGCTCGCCCTGCGCCGCCTCAAGCTGCTGCTGGAGACCATGCCGCAGGTCGATCATGTCGGCGAGGCGTCGAGCTGCGCCGATGCCCTGTACAAGACCGAGAAGCTGGCGCCGGACATCCTGCTGCTCGACATCAAGATGCGCGACGGCAGCGGCTTCGATCTGATCGAGGCACTGGCCGGGCGCGCGCGGGTGCCCGCCATCATCTTCGTCTCGGCGTTCGACCGGTTCGCGATGCAGGCGTTCGACGCCAGCGTCGCCGACTATCTGCTCAAGCCAGTCGAGCGCGACCGCCTTGCGAGGGCGATCGACCGGGCGCGCAGCCAGGTCGAGGCGGCCGACGCGCAGCGGCGGATCGAGGAGCTGGGGGAGATCGTCCGCCTGCTGCGATCGGCCGAGAACCAGGCCCAGGGGACGCGCTACGAGACCGAATTGTGGATCCGCAAGGGCAATGGCGGGCTCTTCCGCGTGTTCGTCGACAATATCGACTGGGTGAGCAGCGAGGAGGATTATGTCCGCCTGCACACCCATGCCGGCTCGTTCCTGATGCGCGGGTCGATCCGTGGCCTGGAGGAGCGGATCGACCCGGCGCTGTTCGTGCGCGTCCATCGCCGGGCATTGGTGCGCAAGGCCGCGATCGCCGCGCTGAAGCCATCGCATTTCGGCCATGTCGACGTCGTCCTCGCCAATGGCAAGGCGATCCGGGCGGGGCGCGTCTATGCGAAGAAGCTGGGGCAGCTGTTGCGGCCCGCGGGCTGACATGCGGGAAGGCCTGCCGCCGGTTCGGTAGGAAGGTCCGGGCGTGTCTGCTATGATGAGGCGCACGGCGGCGGCGATCCTGAAGGCCGGCACGATCATCGGCATCCTGCCGCCTGCATCAGGCATCGGAGGGGGTGACACATGCAGGAATGCGACTTGATCATGCAAGGCGGCACCGCGTCCGGCGTCGTCTATCCCTATGCGGTCACGGAGATCGCGAAGGACTATCGGCTGCGCAATATCGGCGGCACATCGGCCGGCGCGATCGCCGCGGTGCTGGCCGCGGCCGCCGAATATCGGCGCCAGGCCGGCGGAGGGACGGATTGGGCCGGTTTCGCGGCGATCGAAAGGATCGCCATCGACATGGGCTCGACGCTGGAGTCGCTCTTCCAGCCGAGTCCGGACGTGGCGCCGCTGTTCACGCTGCTGCGCGCGACCATCTCGGACACGGCCCGGCGAAAGGGAAAGCCGTGGGCGCTGCTGCTGGCCGGCATGCGCATTTTCCGGTGGCCGCTGGTCATCGCCATGATCGCGATGGCTGCGTTCCTGGTCGCTGCCTTCCTGCAGGGCGATGTCTGGCTCGGCGCGTTCGGCGTCGCGCTTGCGGTCATGGCGTTCGTGACATGGGCGGCGGCGGCCCTGACGCGCTGGCTGTTCAAAGGCTTGCCCCGTCATAATTTCGGCCTGTGCACCGGCCACCGTCAGGACAATTCCGCCGCGCCCGCGCTCACGGACTGGCTCACGGATCAGATCGACCTGATCGCCGGCAATATGAACAATGGCGCGCTGGGCGCGCCGCTGACCGTGGGGCAACTCGAAGGGCACCAGATCGGCGTCGCGGCCATGACCACCGATCTGTCCACGCAGCGCCCTTATCAGCTCCCCTTGCAGACCAGGATCCACTTCTTCAGCGAGGCCGAGTTCCTGCGCCTGTTCCCCGAGCGCGTCGTCAGCTATCTGAAAGGGGAGAACCAGCCGATCGAGCATGGCCAGGACGGCGTGCCGAAGGACCTCTATCCATTGCCGGATGGCCCGGCTTTTCCCGTCGTGCTGGTCGCGCGCCTGTCTCTCAGCTTTCCGGGGCTTATCGAGGCCGTGCCGCTCTGGCGCCACGACTATGAATTGCCGAAGGCGCCCGACGACCGGTATCCGCTCAGGCGCTGCCTGTTCTCGGACGGCGGGATTTCGAGCAATTTCCCGATCCATTTCTTCGACGCGCTGCTGCCGACCAGGCCCACATTCGGCATCTCGCTGTCGAACTGGGAAGAGGTCAGGCACGGGCAGGACCGGCTCTTCTTCCCGACCACCGGCAGGACGAGCACCAATCTGCCTGTCCAGGAGATTGACGGCATCGGCGGCTTCCTCTTCGCCATTCTCAACACGGCCAAGGATTGGCAGGACACGATGCAGTCGATGCTCCCCGGCTATGCGGAGCGCATCGCGACGGTGCGGCTCGACAAGGGCAGCGAAGGCGGCATGAACCTCACCATGTCGCCCGAGACCATCGCGCAGCTCACCCGATATGGCCGGCATGCCGGCGTGGAATTGCGCAAGCGCTTCTCCTATGTCGATCCGGAGACCCTGGCGCCGCGCCGCATATCCGGCTTCGACCAGCATCGCTACAACCGCGCGATCTCGCTCCTGCCGGAGCTGGAGGAGGCCCTGTCCCGCTTCGCGGCGGCGCTCAAGGCGCAGCCTCAGGGCGCGCCCAGCGATGCCTATACCGGCAGGAAGGTGCTCACGGACTTCAAGTCGGATCATTTCGGAAACACGATATCCTGGCGAAAGGGACCATTTGTCGGCCTGGCCGACGCCGTCGGGAAAATCGGACAGGATGCGACGGAAGCGTTCGAGGACCCGACCCGGAAAAGCGTGCGCGAAGGCCGCGATTTGCCATCGATCGATACGGCGATCCGCCTCGCGGCCCTGGTCGACCGCATACCGCGCACGCGCCGCTCCTGACGGGCGTTGGGACGGATATGGGAGCCGTCGCGATCAAAGGCCGTTCCAGAGTTGCAGGCTTCATATGGGAATCGTTCGCCCTGAGCTTGTCGAAGGGCTGCTCTTCTCTTCTTCTTCGCGCCGTAAAGGAGAAAGAACAGCCCTTCGACAAGCTCAGGGCGAACGGAGGTGGAGAGGGCGCATTGTTCTAGACAGCCTCGAACTCGATCGCCGAGCAATCGTCCACCAGCGCGATATCGCGCCGATAGGCCAGGCCGGCCTTGGCCGCTGCCTGCCGATATTCGTCCAGCGTCCGCTCCCGGCCATTGATCGGCATCATGACCAGATCGGACCGCACGACGCTCTCATGCGCGGGGCCCACAATGTCGGGCAGCAGCTTCTCGATCACGATGAGCCGCCCGCCCGCGGGCAATGCGGCGCGACAATTGGCCAGGATGGTCGCCACGTCAGGATCGGACCAGTCGTGCAGGATATATTTGAGGAGCAGGCAGTCCGCCAGCGCCGGCACGTTGTCGAAAAAGCTGCCGGGCAGGAAACGCGCACGGCCCGCGAGGCCGATCTCCTCGATATAGCGCCTGGCGCCGGCTTCCACGCCCTCCAGATCATAGATCAGGCCCTGCACGGATGGACAGGCGCGCAGCACTTCGGCCAGCACGGCGCCATAGCCGGCGCCGACATCCATCACCGTCGCAAAGGCGGAGAAGTCATAGGCTTCGACCAGCGCCCGCGCGACGGGCGCCGACTGCTCGGCCATCGCGCGGTAGAAGATGTCGCCCTCGACCGGATCCGCGATCAGCGCCGCGAAATTGCCATTGCCCCGGCCCGGCTCGCCGGTCTCCAGCGTGTGGCCGATGGTCTCGAGCGAAGCCATCGTCCTGCCGCCCCAATGCAGCGCCACGCCGTGCATCGTGTCGGGCGCATCCCGACGCAGGCGCGCGCCAAGCCGCGTCTCGGCAAAGCTGTCCGCCGTCACATGCTCGCACAGGCCGAACGTGGCCAGCGCGCGCAGGACGCGCAGTACCGTCCCGGCATGCAGGCCCAGCTCCGCCGCCAGCGCTTCGGCCGACCGAGGCTCCGGACCGAGCGCGTCGATCAGGCCGGACCGCACGCCTTCATAGATCAGCCGGGTGCGCCAGCCACCGGTGATGAACGCGCGCAACCGCGCAGCCTCGGCATCCGCTTCTCTCATGTCCCTCTCCTCATGAACCGATGCGTCGGCTCGCGGTCAGCCGCTAGTCGATCGCGGGATTTATTTCAAGTTTGATATAATATATTGCGGCTCGACGGGCCCTGGTCTATGTCCGTGGCTGGAGACCGCCGCACCCGGCCCGCCGGCAAGCATGCGGCAGGACATGGGAGAGCGAGTCATGCGGATAAACGGGGCGACCTTGGCACGTCGGGCGATCCTGTTCCCGCTTCTCGCCGGCCTGTGCGCCGCGCTGGGGGCGCAGCAGCAAAGCCGCGAACCGTCCGGTCCGCCGATCCAGATCGAGCGGCAGGGCGCCTTCGTGGCGGGCGGAACATCGATCGGCGACGAGAATGCCGGTTCCTCCGTGTGCGACTATGGCTATGTCGAATATGAGATCCCGGCCGATGCGCGGCCGGTCGGGCTGTTCCTGTGGCACAGTTCGAGCGTGCAGGTCTGGAAGAATCGCTGGGACGGCGGCGAGGGTTTCGAGAGCCTCTTCCTGCGCCGCGGCTTCCCCATCTATCTGTGGGACGGCCCGCGCGTCGGCCGCGCCAATTTCCCGTGCGAGCCGGTCCAGACCGCGCCGCGCGCCGGATCGGACCAGATCAGCTTCACCTCGTGGCGCTTCGGCCCCAGCTATCTCCACTGGTATCCCGACGTGCAGTTCCCCGTGAACGACCGGGAGGCCTGGTTTCAGGCGATCCGGGCGCGCTATGAGGAATTCGACACGGTCGACAATGCGAGATTGCAGGCCCACGCCGCCGCCGCGGCCCTGGAGCGCACGGGCCCGGTCGTGCTCGTCACCAATTCGGCCGGCGGCCTGCGCGCCTTGCTGACGGCGCTGGAGAGCGACAAGGTCAAGGCGATCGTCGCCTATGAGAATGTCGGCTTCGTGCTGCCCGAGAGCGAGAATGACGGCAAGCCGGCCGGCCCCTACGGCCCGGTCTATGTGCCGCTGGAGCAGTTCAGGAAGCTCGCGAAGATCCCCATGCAGTTCGTCTGGGGCGATCATCTCGATCAGCCGCGCGGGCCGCAGATGGCGCTGCCGGCCAATCGGCGCTTCGTCGAGCTGATCAACAGCTATGGCGGCCAGGCCGAGATATTGGAGCTGGCCAGCGTGGGGCTCAAGGGCAACACCCACCTGCCCTTTGCCGACATGAACAATGTCGCGGTCGCCGACCAGCTCCAGCATTTCCTCGCGCGCCATCATCTCGACGGACCGGCGCCGGCTCCATAATTAAAAATTGATAGAATATATTGCCCGCGCCGCGCGGTGCTGTTAGCAACGCGAGCGGGCACCGCCGGAACGAATGCGGGCCCGGGGAGGAACGCAATGGCTTCGGCGGTCCATTCGATCGATGCGGTGCTCGAGCATCCGGCCATGGGCCGTTATCGCTGGAGCATCTATCTCATGTGCGGCCTGCTGATGGCGCTGGAAGGCTATGACGCCTATATCGTCGCCAATCTCGCGCCCATGATCGCGCGGGGCCTGTCGATCCCGATCCCCTCCATGGCCTTCGTGTTCACCGCGCAGGCCGCCGGCATGGCGATCGGCTTCTACACCATCCCGATCCTCGCGGACCGCATCGGGCGGCGAGGCATCGTGCTGGTCGGATCGACGCTGTTCGGCCTGTTCACCCTGCTGTCGACGGCCGTGGGCACGCTCGGCGAATTCACGGTGGTGCGCTTCCTCGCCTTCGTGGCGATGGGCGGCACCATGCCGAACATCGTGGCGCTCGCGACCGAATTCATGCCCGAGAGCCGCCGCGGCAAGCTGCTGACATGGCTCTATATCGGCCATGGGCTCGGCGCCTCGGTGGCCGGGCTGGTCGGCCCAAGCTTCGTCGCCTACCATTCCTGGCAATCGGCGCTATGGGCCGGCGGCGGCGCGCTGCTCCTGTTCGTGCCGTTCCTCTATGTCCGTCTGCCCGAGAGCTGCCGCTACCTGATGACGCGCGATCCGCGCGACCCGCGCCTCGCCGCGACGCTGCGCAGGATCGATCCCGCCCTCGACTGCCCGCCCAACACGACCTTCGTGACGACCGAGGCGCGGACGCACGGCTCGCCCGTCGCGGCCCTGTTCCGGGACGGCCGCGCGACAATGACCCTGCTCCTGTGGGTCGCCATGGGCGGCGCGCTCTGCGTCGTCGCCACGCTGACCTCCTGGATGCCGAGCTATCTCCATGTCCTGGGCGGTGTCGAGGCGAGCACGGCCACGCGCATGTCGTCCTTCTCCGCTTTCGGCGCGATCGCCGGGCCTATCCTGCTGACGCTGCTGATGCGGCGGCTCGGGCTGGCGGCCTCGCTGATGCTGATGTCGTTCCTCGGCTTCTTCGCGATGTCGGCGCTCTATTTCGTCGGCGCGGCCCATATCCTCGGCTGGGTCCTCGGGTTCGCCTACGGGCTGCTCGTCATCGGCACGCAGGCGGGCCTGAACTCGCTCGTCGCTTCCAGCTATCCGACCTCGAACCGCTCGACCGGCATCGGCTGGGCCGGCGGAATCGGGCGCATCACCTCGATGATCGGGCCGGGCCTCGGCGGCGTCATGCTCGCGGCGCAATTGCCGGCCTGGTGGATCTACACGGCCATCTCCGCGCCGCTCCTGCTGACCTCCGCCGCGATGCTGGGCTTCCATTTCCTCGTCTCGCGAGGCGGAGTGAAAGCGTCCACCGCGCCAGCCTGATCAGCCCCCTTGAAGTCGATCTGTCCAGATGGACACCATGTGCTCCTGCAAAAGCAGGAGCCCAGGGCGGAAAGGCGTGACTCGTGCGCCCTGGGCTCCTGCTTTCGCAGGAGCACTGATTCCGGATAGGCTCTTGTCCCTGGCCCTACCTCGCGAAACCTACCAGGGCACCGCGCCCGCTTCCCCGAAATGCCCGCCGGTCGGCCCATCCGCGCCGAGCAGCGCCAGGCCGATGGCGACTTTCGCGCCTTCGCTGGGCGGGCGCCCCTTGCCTTCCGAGAGATCGGTGGCGCACAGGCCGGGATTTGCGGCATTCACCTTGATCGGCGTATCCGCCAGCTCATTGGCGAACTGGACGGTCACGGCGTTCAGCGCCGTCTTGGAGCTGTTATAGGCCAGCAGGCGGCTGAAGCCCATCGGCGCCTCGGGCCCGCGCGTCAGCGTGAGCGAGGCGAGGCCTGTCGACATATTGACGATCCGCCCGGCCGCGGACTTGCGCAGCAGGGGCAGCATGGCCTGGATCATCGCGACCACGCCGAACACATTGGTCTCATAGACCCGGCGCATCTCGTCCAGATCGGCTTCGCTCGGCAGGGATGCCTTGCCGAGCGAGATGCCGGCATTGTTGACGAGGATGTCGAGCCGGCCCCATGCCGCTTCGATCGCCGCCGCGGCCGCGCGGACCGATGCCGCATCCGTGACGTCGACCTGAAGCGGCTCGGCGTCGAGCCCCTGCTCGCGCAGAGCCGACGCGGCGGCGGCGCCCGCCGTCGCGTCGCGCGCGCCGACCAGCAGCTTGAGCCCCTGCTCCGCCAACCCCCTGGCGATCTCGAAGCCGATGCCCTTGTTCGCGCCCGTGACGAGCGCGATGCGCCGTTCCCCGCTCATGCCGGCCGGCCCCATGCTGCTCATCCTCGCCGCTCACACGTCGAACGGCGCGGAGCGGGGATATTTCTCGATATATTGCAGGAACTGGCCGAAATATTTGTCGGCGCGCAGCAGGGCGCTCTTGCCGTAGCCGCGGAAGCGCAGGTTGAAGAGGATGGGTTCATCCTCCGAATAGAGCTTGTGCATATAGGCGATGCGGCTGGCCAGCTCCTCCTGGGTCGCCTTCTCGCCCATCTGCTCGGCCTGCGAACGGCGCATCGCGACCACGAAGAAAGCGTCCGACCAGCCCGGCCGCACCTGCGAGCTGCCGGCCATGAACAGCCGCTCCGATCCGTTCGGGAACTGCATGTGCGCGGTGAGCCAGGTGCCGCCCCAGAGCTTGGTGTCGGCGATGCGCGCGGCCGATTCCTGCCGGACGGTGATGAGATAATCATCGAACACCACGCTGACCGGATTGGGATCGGGAATGCCATGCACCGTCGAGAGATGCTGGAAATCGACCAGGTTGGACGAGCCGATCCAGCCCTCAATCTCGCGCTGGCCCCGATGGAAGGCCTGATAGACGAGATCCTCCTCGGCCAGATTGGGCATTTCCGGCAGGTCGAACAGCGGTGTCTCGCCATTGAAGGCCCAGATCAGGCCCCAGCGTTCCGCAGCCGGATAATTATAGATCCGGGCGGCGCGCGGAATATGCGCCTCGCCGGGGATGACGGCGCAGCGTCCATCCTTCGCGAACTGCCAGTGATGATAGGGGCAGCGGACATTGCCGTCGATGATCTCGCCGCCCGAGAGGTCCGCGCCGACATGGGGGCAATAGGCGCTCTGCACGACCGGCTGGCCCTTGTCGTCCCGATAGACGATCACCCGCGTGCCCAGGAAATCCTTGCCGACGATCTTTCCCGGCTCGAGCTCGGATGCGAGCATCAGCGGGTTCCAGTTCCTGAGATAGGTGCCGTCATGGACCCGGCCATATTCCTGCCCGGCGAACGGGCGCGCGGGCGCGGCGACAGGCTCCGGGCTCAAGGGACTCATGACAGACATCTCTTTCCTCCTGATTTTGGTGCCACCTATCATGGCGGGCCGCAGAAGGGAAGTTTTTTATAGGATGTTATAAATAACCCTTGGTGGCGGCATGGGGAGATCGTCGCAAAATCGACTTGCCTTTCCCCCGTTCGCGCTGGGCGACGTCGAAAGGCGAACGGGGAAGCATGAAAAGTCGACGTTCCAAGCCCGTCAGACCGGCTCGCCTTGCTTTCCGGCGAATTGCTGCGCCCCGATCCCGTGCAGCATGAGGTCATAGACAAAGGCCTTATATTCCGCCGCGACGTTCACATGGCGCGTGCCGCTGGCGGCGCTGGCCTGTTCCACGAAGCGCGAGACATGCTGATACTGCTCGCACAGGCCCATGATCGCCACGAAGGTGAAATAGGGATCGATCGGGCGCAAGGCGCCTTCCTGGACACCGGAATCGATGATGTCGCGATAGATGTCGAGGGTCTTGCCCATCCAGACATTGATGAGTTCGGCCGCCAGCGGATCGCTGTCGTCGCCGATGATCTCCATCATCAGCCGATGGTAGAATGGATTGAGGAAGAAGAAGTCCACCATCATGTCGATGCGGATGCGGAACCGCTCGGGCGCCGGCAGGTCCCGCGTCTCGCTCGCCGCGACGCCCTCGCCCAGCGACATGGCCAGCGTGCGGGCGACATCCACGAGCAGGCGCGTGCGGTCCGTGAAATAATATTTGAACAGCGTCAGATGGACGCCGGCATGGCGCGCCGCCATCGACAGCGACAGCTTTTCCGGCGGCACCGAGCGGAGCAGCTCCACGGTCTTGTCGATGAGCAGCTTCTTGCCGATGCTACGCTGCCCCGATGGCCGGCCGATCGAGCGCTTCTTGGTCTTGGGACCGCGCGCCGCCCCTTTCGCAGCGGTTGCCCCCGCCTTGTTCGATTTCGTGTCTTGAGCCATCTGCCGTTACCCCGTTTCGCGCCGGAAATTATCCAGGACTTGGAAAAAGGATCGCAGCCCGGCCTGCTTTCCCAATAACTGCCCTTCCATGGTTGGGCAACAGCGAGGGGGTGGTTGTCCGCGGCGGGATGCGGCCGCGTCTTGGTCCGACGCTGCCCAATGATGCAGCGCCGATTTGACGAAATCCTCCCCGAGCTTGTCTCGGGGAGGGGGACCGCCGAAGGCGGTGGAGGGGCCGGCCGGAGGCCGGAAACCAGCGGCGAGGTCGAGAACGGCGCTGCGCGCGGCCTCCTCCACCACGCCACTGTGCGTCGCGGTCCCCCTCCCCGAGACAAGCTCGGGGAGGATTCCATCATCATAATTATAGATCAATTGAAATAATCCCCTACATCGTCTAGATCAGCCGTGAATCGGCAAAGCGATGGGAGAGCGGGATGGACAAGTTCGTGAAACGACTGAGACGGCCGCCCAACAGTCCCGAATTCCGGGGCGCCCGCCCCCGCCATTATGAGCGCAGCCTGCGCGACGGCATGGTGATCGAGCGCGACCTGCGCGTGCCGACGCGTGCGGGGTTCGACCTGTGGATCGACCTCTTCCGGCCGGACGATTCAGCTGGGCCTGTTGAGCCCTTGCCCGTCCTCATCGCCTGGACGCCCTATGGCAAGCATGATCCCGCCCCGCTCGCCACACTCTACCCCGCATCGGGCGTGAAGGCGGAGTGGCAATCGGACCTCACCATCTTCGAGGCGCCCGATCCGGTCTACTGGACCAGCCAGGGCTATGCCGTCATCGCCGCCGACACGCCGGGGACCTGGTTCGCCGAGACCACCGCCAGCTATTTCTCGCGCGAGGAAGGCGAGGCGCATTACGACCTGATCGAATGGGCCGGCACGCAGCCGTGGAGCAATGGCCGGGTCGGCCTCTCCGGCGTCTCCTATCTCTCCTCCTCGCAATGGAATGTCGCCGCGCTCCGCCCGCCGCATCTCGCCGCGATCAATCCATGGGAAGGCTGGTCGGACACGTTCAACGAGATCGTCCGCCATGGCGGCATCCCGGAAACCTGGTTCTGGCCGCATATCCAGGTCCGCTGGGGCGCCTCCGACACGATGGTCGAGGATCTCTGGGCGCTGACCGTCGAGCATCCCTTCTTCGACGATTACTGGAAATCCAAGGTGCCCGATTTCAGCCGGATCGACGTGCCGGCCTATGTCGTCGCGAGCTGGAGCGACCATGGCGTCCACACGCGCGGCACGCTGGAAGGCTTCAAGAAGATCGCCTCGCCGCGCAAATGGCTGGAGGTCCATGGCAGCAAGAAATGGGGCTATTATTACGAGCCCCCGTCGATCGCGCGCCAGACCGCCTTCTTCGACCATATACTCAAGGGCGTCTCGAACGAGGTCGCCAGCTGGCCGCCGGTGCGGCTGCATGTGCGCGATCGCGCCGGCGTCGCGACCCAGAAGCGCGCCGCGCAGTGGCCGGTCGAGAATACCGATTATCGCCGCCTCCATCTCGACGCGGCATCCGGTTCATTGTCGGAGGAGGTGCCAGCAGCGCCCTCCGTGCTGAGCTATGATCCGCTGGACGATGCGGCCGAAGCCCGGTTCGACTATCGCTTCGCCCGGGACACCGAGCTTGTCGGCCATATGAAGCTGCAGCTCGCGGTCTCGGTCGAGGGCGCGGACGACATGGACCTGTTCATCGCCATCGAGAAGGTCGAGGACGGCAAGCATGTCGGCTTCATCCATTGGGCCGTGTTCGAGGATGGCGCGGCCGCTTATGGCTGGCTGCGCCTGTCGCGGCGCGAGCTCGACCCGGTTCGCTCGACCGACTATCAGCCGGTGCTCACCAATGCCTCCGAGCTGAAGGTCGCGCCCGGCGAGATCGTCGAGGCGCAGATCGAGATCCTGCCCTCGGGCACGCGCTTCAAGGCCGGCGACATGCTGCGCCTGCGGATCAAGGGGCGCGACATCTATCAATATCCCAAGCCGCTTCTCTACATGCGCCATGAGGCCACGGTGAATGCGGGCACGCATCATATCCACACCGGGCCGGGCGCCAGTTCCTTCCTTCTCATCCCCGTGGTGGAGCTGGAGCATGTCTGACGACTGGTTCGCAACTCCGCCAGCAACTGCGTTCCGCACGGACAGATCGTCCCTCATCAAAGGAACTGTCATGTGCTCCTGCGAAGGCAGGAGCATTGATTTATCTGATCCGGGCGGGCTCCAGAATCTGAACCCAGCGAAGCGCTCTACCGGCCCGGATTCCCGCTTTCGCGGGAATGGCGAGCGATGGGCCGCAAGGGCCGCTGCGCCATCAAGAGCCTTGAGGAAAAATAGGTTTCAGGCGCGCCGGCTATCGGCGACGGCCTTGGCGATCGCCGCCTGATTGGCGCCGCTGAACTCCTCGCGATGATCGAACACCCAGTCGAACGAGCGCTCGCGGCGCGCATTGGCGCGATTGAACCTCGGCATCACATAGCGCATCATCAGCTCATAGGAGCGCTTGGTCGCCTCGAAATCCATCCAGTTGGTGCCTGCCATCGTGACATAGCCGAAGCCGCCGGTCTTCTCCCACAGGGCTTCGAGGAACGCCACGGCATCGTCCGGCGTGCCGACCAGGCCACCACGCGCCGCGATCAGCCGCTCGGGGTCCGATCCACCCTTGGCGCGCGCCTCGGCATAGCTTTTGGGGTTCACCGCTTCCAGATAGGCCATCCAGGGCTCTAGACCGAAGCGCATCGCCGCCAGGGCATCCGCGCGGGTCTCGGCGAGATGGAAGGAAACCACGACGCGCAGGTCGCGCCGGTCGAGCTGGTTGCCATGCTCGGCGCCGGCTTCCTCCGCCAGCGTCCATGCGCCAGCGACGTCGCCGCCGCCCTGCGTCAGGATGCCCAGGCCATATTTGCCGGCCAGGCGCGAGCCGACCGGGGTGCGGGATGTCACCACCGCCAGTTCCGGCAGGGGGAAACTATATGGCGCCAGCTGCAGCCGTGCCTCGCGCAGCGAGAACCAGTCGCTGTCCTGCGTGACCACCTCGCCCCGGAGCAGGCGCACGATCACGTCGAGCCCCTCGACCAGCCGGGCACGCTGCTGCTCGGGCTTGATGTTGAGCATATGGGCATCGGACACGAGCATACCGGGACCGAAGCCGAACATCGCGCGCCCGCGCGTCTGATGATCGAGCTGGAGGATGCGGTCGGCGATCATATAGGGATGATGATAGGGCACCGAGATGACACCGGCGCCGAGCCTGATCCGCGAGGTGCGCTCGGCGGCGGCGGCGATGAAAAGCTCCGGCGAGCCATAGACCTGCATGCCGCCCGAGTGGTGCTCTCCCATCCACAGCTCGGCGAAGCCCAGATGCTCCAGCCATTCGACCAGCTCGAAATCACGCCGCATGCACAGCGCGACATCCTCATCATTGCCATGATGCGGGGGGAGGAATACTCCCGTGCGGACATTGCGCATTTCGGCCAAGGGCTTTCTCCCAGTCAGCTTATGTCTTCCACCGATGCCGTCATCCCGGGAAGCGGCGGAACACCCACTACCGCCACCAGGCCCGATGCACAACATAATTTATAGATAAGTATAAAATAGAGATTGGTAAGCGCGCAAGGCGCGGCTTCCCGAGTCTCCTCGCACCTTCATCCGCGCGCCTGTCGGCGAACCCGGCAGTGCCGCTTATTTCTGATAATATACTGTTTTTATTTATTTATTTTTGAGATGTCCGAGCATGGCCACTTGGCCTCAGCATCTGTAGCTCCGAAATGACCGCCGCGAATATCCCCGGTCCGCCGCCCTTGGCGGGAAGAGGCAAGCCAAGTCGGCGGAATCTGTTTTTATCCTATGTGTTTAATTTAAGGCGCCTGAGGAGCGAGCGCTTTCCCTCTCTCCTTCCGGAGGGCTCATTGCAAAACCGCATTGTCCCTCGCCTCGACCGAGGCTGGATGTGCAACGGCCTCCGGAGAGGGTGAGCCAAGTGTGCCCCAGGCGAACCCCAACGAGCGCCCGGCTCGCTGCCCGAACCATAACGAAACTCTGGCCGCGCCGCCTACGGCACTGTCACCATGCTTCCCCGGCGTCCTTCTGCCCCGATGCCGCAAAGCGTCGCACATGCTCGTCGCGATCCCCGAACAGGCGCTCGAACATGCCGAGGCGCGCGAAATAGTGCGCAGCCGGATATTCCTCCGTGAGACCCATGCCGCCATGGATCTGGATACATTGCCGAGCGACATACTGGGCCGAATCGCCAACGGTCACCTTGGCCGCCGACACGGCGCGCGCCCGGCTCGCCGGGTCTTCCTGCCCGAAGGCGGCAAGCGCGGCGGTGGTGATCGACGCAGCGAGTTCCTCGGCGATCGCCATATCGACCATGCGATGCTGGAGCACCTGGAAGCTGGCGATCGGCACGCCGAACTGCCGCCGCGTCCCGGCATAGTCGCGGGTCAGGCGATTGGCGGCACGCATGGCGCCCACCGCATCCGCACAGGCAAGGATCACGGCCTCGTCCAGCGCACATGCGAGCGCCGCCTCGCCGCCTGCCAGCCTCGCCCCGGGCGGACCCGGCACGTCGACCAGCACGAGATCCGCCGCGCCCGTCCAGTCGAAACAGCCATAGCCGCGTCGTTCCACGGCCTCGACCGGCACGAGGAACAGGGCGACCTCGCCCTCTCCATCCACGCGCGCCGGCACGATGAACAGGTCTGCCGCATCGCCACCGGGAATGACGCGCTTGCGGCCATTGATGCGCCAGCCGGCCCCATCGCGCGACGCTTCCGCGAAAGCCCGATCGCCCGGCGCTCCATGTGCCAGCGCGGCCCTGCGCGCGCCGGTGGCCAGCGCCGGCAGCCAGCTTGCCTGCTGCTCGGCCGTGCCCGCAGCAGCCAGCAGGCGCGCGCCGATCATCGTCGCGCGATAGGGCTCCAGCGCCAGTGCGCTGCCCATCAGCTCGGACGCCATAGCCAGATCGCCGAGGCCGCCCGGCACGCCGCCATGCGCCTCGGGCAGGCTCACCGCCATCAGCCCCAGCCCGGCATAGGCATTCCAGGCCTCGGCCGAATATCGCCGGGAAGACTGATATGCGGCGCGCCGCTGCTCGAAGGTGACGTGCCTGGCAAGCACCGTCTCGAGGGACTGGCGCAGGAGCGCGCGCACCTCACGGTCACTCGCCGCCGCTTCCTCGAGCCCCACGCTCATGATGCGCGGCCCAGCCCGAGCGCGCGCGCGATGATGTTGCGCTGGATCTCATTGGAGCCGCCATAGATGCTGACGACGCGTGTATAGAAATGGCCCGGAAAGGCATGCGCCGCCCAGCCATGATCGCCCTCGGCGCCATCCGGTCCGAGCGGCACGGCGCGAGGTCCGGCGATCTCGACCAGCAGCTCGGCGAGCCGCTGCTGCAGCTCCGATCCCTTGATCTTGAGCATGTTCGCCTCGATCCCCAGCGCTTCGGACGCCTGGACGCGCTCCAGCGTCGCCATCGCCATGGCCTGGAGTGCCATCAGCGCGATCTCGGCCTCGGCGATCCGGGCGGCGAGCAGTGGGGAGCGCAGCGCGCCTTCCACCGCGGCGATGCGCTTGATGTGCGCGAGCTGGCGCTTGTTCCAGCCTACCCGCGCGATCGAGAGACGCTCGTTGCCCAGCAGGGCCCGCGCATAGGTCCAGCCCTTGTTGACCTCGCCCACCAGATTCTCGGCCGGCACCCGCACATTGTCGAAGAAGACTTCATTGGTGTGATGCTGCTCGCCGTTGAGCAGCCTGATCGGGCGAACGGTCAGGCCCGGCATATCCATGGCGATGAGCAGCAGGGAGAGCCCCATCTGCGGCTTGGGCGCGTCGCGGTCGGTGCGCACCAGCGCGAACATCATGTTCGCCTCATGCGCCATGGTGGTCCACATCTTCTGGCCGTTCACCACCCATTCGCCGCCGTCCAGCTCGGCGCGGGTCTTGAGCGATGCCAGGTCGGAGCCCGCGCCGGGCTCGGAGAAGCCCTGGCACCACAGGTCATCGCCCGCGAGCAGGCGCGGCAGATAGCGTTGCCGCTGCGCCTCGCTGCCGTGACGGATCAGCAGGGGCCCAAACATCTTGAGGCCGAACGTGCCCAGGTCCGGCGCGCCTTCCTCCGCCAGCGTCTCGTTGAACAAATGGGTCCGCTCGACGCTCCAGCCGGTGCCGCCATGCTCAACCGGCCAATGCGGAGCCGCCCAGCCGCGACTGTGGAGCAGCTTGTGCCAGGTGCGCCGCTCGGCAGGCTCGACCTGGATACCGTGAATCACCTTCCCGCGCACCGACGCCGGCAGCTCGGCGCGCACGAAGGCGCGCAGCTCCTCGGCGAATGCCAGATCCTCGCTCGAATAGACCGCCATCGCGATGTCAATCCGCGCCATCGAGGATGGTGAGGAAGCGCGTCTGCAGATAGGGTTCGATCGCCTCTGCGCCGCCCTCCACGCCGAAGCCGGAATCGCGCACGCCGCCGAACGGCGTCTCCGCCGCGCCCAGTCCGAAATGATTGACCGAGAGCATGCCGCATTCGATCCGCGCATAGAGTTGCCGCGCCCGGGCCGAGGACCGCGTGAACGCATAGGCTGCCAGACCATAGGGCAGGCGGTTCGCCTCGGCAACGGCCTCGTCCAGCGTCTCGAAGGGCTGCACGGTCAGCAGCGGGCCGAACGGCTCTTCATTCATCACCCGCGCGCCCTCCGGTGCCTCGGCCAGCACGGTAGGCGGAAAGAAATTGCCGCTCTCGCCCAGCCGCTTGCCGCCGATGTGCAGGCGCGCACCCTTGGCGACCGCATCCTCGACCAGCGCTTCGAGCGCCTCGACGCGGCGCATATTGGCCATGGGGCCCATGGTCGTCGCCGGGTCCAGGCCCTCCCCGATCCGCACTTTGCCGAACGCGGCCAGCAAGGCATCGACGGCGCGCTCATAGACCGACGCCTCGATCAGCAGACGCGTCGGGCTGATGCAGGACTGGCCGGAGGTGCGGACCTTGAAGCCCGCCACGGCCCGGGCGGCCGCCGGAATGTCCGCATCGGCGAAGATCAGCACCGGCGCATGACCGCCCAGTTCCATCGTCACCGGCTTCATATGCTGGCCGGCCAGCGCCGCGAGATGCTTGCCGACCACCGTCGAGCCGGTGAAAGACACTTTGCGGATCGCCGGATGCGGGATCAGATGCTCGGAAATCTCGGCTGGCGTGCCGAACACCAGATTGACCACGCCGGCGGGCACCCCGGCCTCGGCAAAGGCCTTCACCAGCTCCATGCAGGAGGCGGGCGTCTCCTCCGGGCCCTTCACGATGATCGAGCAGCCGGCAGCGAGCGCGCCGGCGATCTTGCGCACCATCTGGTTGATGGGGAAGTTCCAGGGCGTGAAGGCGGCGACCGGACCTACCGGTTCCTTGGTCACGAGCTGCAGCACGCCCTTGGCGCGGGCAGGGACGATCCGGCCATAATTGCGCTGCGCCTCGCCGGCCATCCAGTCGATGAACTCCGCGCCGCGCTGCACCTCGCCGACCGCCTCGGCGACAGGCTTGCCCTGCTCCAGGCTCATCAGCCGCGCGGTGCTGTCCGCATCCCGACGCAGCACCGTCGCCGCCCGCCGCAATATTTCGGAGCGGTTGAAGGCCGGCATCTCGCGCCAGACCGTGAAGCCGCGCAAGGCCGCCTCGGCCGCGCGATCGAGGTCGGCGATCTCCGCCTTGGCCACGGTGCCGATGCGTCCCCCGTCGACCGGATTGAGCACCGGTAGCGTGGCGCCCCCGGCGCCTGCGACCCACTCTCCATCAATGAACAGCAGCGTATCTGGATACATCGGAAACCTGCCTTTCACGCGACACCGCGCACTGGATCATATTTGGATCGGGTTCGCCGCCGGATGCCGGCGCCATTCCCGCATCGCGAGGGACAGCGCCACGACGGGCAGCAGCGAGACCATGGCCAGCACCAGGAACATGCCGGCGCGGGCGAAGCCGAGTTCGAGCAGCAGCCCGCCGAACAATGGCCCGGTGATGGCGCCGAGCCGGGCGATGCCGACCAGCATCGCCACGCTCGCGGTGCGGACCGGCGCGGGATAATGGTTGAGGCCGATCAGCAGCAGTCCGGTGAACGCGCCGACATTGCAGAAGGAGGTGAAGCCGGCGCTGAGGATCAGGCCCCATGCGCTCGGCGGCTGCAATCCGAACAGGACGAGTGAGATGCAGAGCAGCACGAAGAAGATCATGGTCGAGCGCGCCTCACGACCGTCCCGCGAGACATAGCCCGCGACGATATGCCCGAGGATGCCGGCAAAGCCGCTTGCCAGGCCGCCGAGCCCCGCCTGGGTCGGCGTGAGCCCGGCATTGACCATCACCGTGGGCTTCCAGTTGAGCAAGAGATAGCTGATCACCGCGAAGGCGAACTGCGCGACCCAGAGCAGCAGCGTGGCATTGCGCCGCGTATCGCCGAGCAACGCGGCCAGCTTCGCCTTCGTGCCCGCCACGACGGCAGGCGGCAGCACATGCACGGGCGCCTGCCCGATCCTGGCCAGTACGCGGTTGAAGCGGTCAAGCGCGCCCGCGCCGCCCCGCGCAACGATGTGGGACGGCGTCTCGGGCACCAGGAGCAGCAGGAGCAGGAATGTGACGGTGTTCATGAGCCCCGTCGCGGCGAACATCGAGCGCCAGCCATAGGGCGCGAGAAGCAGCGCGGCCAATCCGCCGCCGACCATCGTGCCGATGGAGAAGCCGGTATGGAGGACCGCGACGGCGATATTGCGCCAACGCGCATTGCTGAACTCGGACACGGCAATGTTGAGACAGACCGCGAGCGTTCCGAGACAGGCCCCCGTGGCGAAGCGCAGCACCGCCATCTGTGCGACGCTCGTGGTCAGCGCGGTCAGCAGCATCGCGACCGCGATGATACCGGTCGAAAGCAGCATCAGGGTCCGGCGACCGAACCGGTCGGCAAGCGGCGCGAGCAAGAAGGCCCCGATCGCCAGCCCCGTGGCCGTCGCGCCGAATAGCGTCGCCATGACGCCCGGACGCAGGCCCCAGTCCTTGACGAGCACCGGCGCCGCGAAGGCCAGCGAGGCGATGTCGACGCCATCGGCGATGTTGGTGAGGCAGCAGACCAGAATGATGACGAACTGCATGGCCCGCATCGGCCGATCCAGAAGCACGCCTTGTGACATGGTGCCGGTCAATGTCGCCTCTCCTGGTCCTTTTTGCGGCGTCATTCCCCGGCCGCGAGGGTGATGTGCAAGATGATTACGGGAGGTCGGATTCCCCCTCCGCCCTGCTCAGGCCGCCGGCTTGACCCGCATCGCCAGCGACGTGCGCTTGGACGCGATCCGCCAGCCTTCCGGCGTGCGCCTGTGCATCTCGATGGTGGGAAACACGCCGCTCACCCCGTGCGTCCAGCCGGCCGTATCGGCGCTCGCGCCGCGCGATCCCGGAATGACGAGCGTGGTCGCGCGGACCTCGGCATTGTCGGCGTCGATCACAGTCACCTCGATATTGCAGACGATGTGGAAAACCATGCGCTCGGCCTCGGCTATGGCCGGATTGCCGCGCTGGCGCACCGAATTGACATGCTCGGCAATCTCGGCGCGCCCGCGATAGCCCTCGTCGCTGTTCATCCGGTACCAGATGCCGTCCTCGGCAAACAGGGCGGCGGCTTCCTCTCCGCGCGCGCCATCGAGCCGGTTGTAGAAACGCACTGTGTTCTGCGCACATTCCCATTCGATCAACCGCCGGTCGGCATCATGCATGGCCCTCTCCTTCCGGCGTCACCTTGAACTCATAGGCCACCTTCTGCACCGTATCGTCGGCAACGGCACGCACCACGTCCGAGAAATCCGAGCCATTCTCGATCAACACGTCAAACGAGATCATGTCCCTGAACCGATTCTGCGCAGCCGTGCGGACCACCCCCAGCGGATCCTTGCCCGCCTCGACGTCCGCGATCGCGCGCAGCATCAGCCGGCGCGCGGCGGCGATGGCGAGATCGGTCTTGCCGAGATGTTCCTTGGTCCGGTCCTGGATCGAGCCTTGCGATTCGGTGGCGAAGGCGTCGTGCACGCTGAAATTGGGTCCCATGCCGGTATAGCTGTCGGCGAAGGTGCTGCGATCCTGCAAGTAGCGGTTGCGCAGGCGCTGCCGGTGGTGGAACTCGTCCTCGAAATATTCAGGATCGCGCGGCCGGATCGACGGCGCGAACTGATTGTCCCGCCGCGCCTCCATGATCGCGGAATCGCGCCGCAGGGTGAAGCCGAAGCGCCAATGGACATGATCATTGATCGGCACATGCCAGATGCCGACATGACCGTCGCCGCCCTGCGGCCCGGCGATCACCGAGAAATTGGGCATGCCGAAGGTCGTCACGCGCAGATAGGTCTTGTTGGGACCGCCCTCGCGCACCTGGAAGACCCGCATGCCGAAAGGCGCGTCCTCGACCTTGATCTGCGGCGTCGAGAAAGGATCGACCGTGGCATCGGAAATGTCGACATTGCCGAAGCGGCGCATGTCGCCGAAGACGAGACCCGAGCGATTGAGCGCTTGGGTCGAGCGGTGCAGGAAGCCGACATGGGCGGGATCGTAATTGCCCTCGTTCGCCTGCAGATAATTGCATTCCTTGAACAGCTTGCGCGCGAAGACATGCTCGCGCGGAAACTGGAAGAAGTCATAGGCCGGGAACAGCGGCGGCTCGCCGGGGCCCATATAGGCGAAGACCGCCCCGGCGCGCTCCACCACCGGATAGGCCTTCTGGCAGATCCGGTCCTTGAAGGTCGAGCCCTTGGGCTCGGCGGGCTGGTCCAGGCACTTGCCGTTCACGTCGAACAGCCAGCCATGATAGAGGCAGCGCAGGCCGCCATCCTCCAAGCGCCCATAGGAGAGATCCGCGCCGCGATGGGGGCAGTGCCGCTCCAGAAGTCCGAGCCGACCGGCCTCGTCGCGGAACAGCACCAGCTTCTCGCTCAATATATCGATCGGCAAGGGATCGCCGCCCAGCGGAATCTCGTTCGCCAGCGCCACCGGCTGCCAGTAGCGGCGCAGCAGCTCGCCGCCCGGAGTTCCAGGACCGGTTCGCGTGAGGAGGTCATTCTGTTCAGCTGTCAGCATTCGAAACTCCAGGATGGTCTTGGCCCGCGGCCATTGCGGCGCAGGCGATCGCCGCCTCTCATGCGCCGCCAAAGCGCAGGCGGTTGAACGTGATCATCTGCAGCATGGGATCGCGGCGCTCGAGCCCGGTATCGGGATCGACCAGCACATTGACGACTGCCGGGCACCCTGCCTGCACAGCCGCAATGGCGCGGTCGAAAGCCGGCCCCACTTCTCCGGGCGTGCTCGCCAGCTCGCCATGGCATTCGAGCCCCTTGGCGACCAGATCATAGCGGCTCTGCGCGAACTCGACGCCATAGGTGCCGTTGAAGAGATGCTTGGTGATGTTGCGGCTCGACCCCCAGGCGCCGTCATTGGCGACCATGACGAAGATCGGGAGCCCATGCAGCGATGCGGTCGCCAGTTCGCCCAGATACTGGCCGAAAGCGCCGTCACCGGTGCCCAGGAAGACCGGGCGATCCTCCCCCGCTTCCTGCAGCGCCGCTGCAGCGCCGATCGCATGCGGCAGGCCGACGCCCATCGCGCCGAATGGCTCATGATCGATGAAGCCCGGCGAGTGGTTGCAGCGGATGACGGCCTTGAACCAGTTGTTGCAGTTGGCACCATCACCGACGAACAGGGCATTCTCAGGCATGCGCGTGGCAAGCTCCCGCGCCATGCGCAGCGGATGGACCTGGCCCTCCTCGCTGCGCCCCGCTGCATCGATGCGCGCGAGCTTAGGCGCCACGGCCGCCTTCACCCAGCTCCCATCGCGCGATACCACTTCGCGTCGAGAGAGGGCGGCCGCGACAGAGGCCAGGCTGAGCCGACAATCGGCGGCGATCGGCGCCTCCACCGGACGGTTCCGCCCGATCTCCGCCGGATCATTGTCGATCTGGATGAAGCGCGCGTCGGCGTCGAACACCGGCGGTGTTCCGAAACCGATCGCGCCCGCGATCCGGCAACCGGCGAACAGCACTGTATCCGCCTCATGCGCGGCGAGGCTCGCGACCGGCCAGGGAAACACCGTCTCCATATCCTCGGGCAGAAGCCCGCGCGACGCGCCCTGGAGCAGGACCGGTATGCCGAAATCGCGATTGAGCGCGGCCGTTTCTTCCCCTGCCCCGGCCCAATAGGCGCCGGCGCCAGCCACGATGAGCGGCCGCTCGGCGCCGGCGAGCAGGTCGACGGCGCGCTCGATATCCTCCGCAGCCGGTGCGGGCGGATGCGCGCGCAGCACCGGACCGAGCGAGGCGGCGGCGATAGCGTCGTCCGCTTCGCCATTGGCGACATCGCGCGGGATCTCAAGGAGCACCGGCCCCGGCTGGCCGGACAACGCGATCCGCGCCGCCATCTCGACATATTCGCCGAGCCGGGAGGGCTCATGAACAAGCTGCGCCCATTTCACGACCGAACGGACCAAACGCACATGGTCGAGCTCCTGCATCGGACGCGCGTCCAGCATGCGCAGCGGATTGCGGCCGGCGATGATGAGCACCGGCGCGCCATTGTCGAAGGCCGAAGCAATACCGCCCACGGCATTGGCGAGGCCCGGTCCGGCCGTAACGCAAGCAACGCCCAGCCCGCGGCGCATCTGCGCATAGGCATCGGCGGCGAGCACGCACGGACTTTCATGCCGCATGTGGATGAGGCGGATATTCTCCCGCCGCAGCGCGCCGAACACCGATTCGAGATGACCCGGCAGGCCGAAGACCGTCCCGACGCCCTGACGCGCGATCGCCTTTGCAATCAGGTCTGCACCGAGCATCGCTCTCCCGCCCTTGTGTCCATCTATCCGTTGCGGCCCCGTTCTACCGGCGCAGGATCGATAATCAAGAACTTTCTCATTTTATAGGATATCTATCTTTTATCATTTTACGGGATTGACGTGCATTTTGGATCGGCTAACCTGACTCCGGTGGCGAGCGGATTCCGGCTCTATTTCGGACCGGCGCTTCTCCACAGCGAAAGAGCGCGCTGCATCGGCCGTTGCCTCGCCCACTCAACGAATATTCCGGCATAAATTATATATGTCGGATAATAAAGGTGCTGTTAGCAGTTGATTACAACAATCCCCGGACGCGAATCCCTAGAAGAAATCGCATCCGGCCGTTTCTCCGAAGGGGTGTGATTTAGGATGATTTCACTGGATTCAAGCTCCCTTATCGGAGTGGACGGCGCAATCGCCGCGCCGCGCTCAAGGGCGGTCCGATGCGGCCGATCCGAATGCGACCATATTGGCGATCGGCGTCCATCGCGCCTGCCCATGTCCCATTAAATTTTTTAAATGTCTCTATAAATAAGTTGTGCGCCGCCATCGAGGGCGCTAATGAAATCGGCGGCTCCATCGGAACGATGCCACGCGAAGCAGCACGAGCGAGCCTTCAATAAGCACAAAGAGAACAACCTCGGGCGGTGATGCGCCGAGAGCAAAGGGGAGGAGGAGCATGAATTCCACAAGGACATCCCGCCGGTCGAACGCGTGGAAGCGCACCCTATGGACGACCACGGCGTTCCTGGCCGGGCTGACATCTGGCCTGGCAGTCCCGGCATATGCTTCGGACGCGCAGCAGGAATCGCAGCCTCCGGCCACCGAAGCGCAGCCCGACGCGCCGCCGCCCGCTTCCCAGGACAGCCCGGGCGCCGGCGATCAGCGCACCGATGTGGACGAGATCGTCGTCACCGGCACGCGAACGGCGGTCAGCGGCTTCGCTGCGCCTTCCGCCGTGTCGGTCATCGGCGGCGACATCATCGACCGGCAGGCGCCGATCACCGTCGCCGACGTGCTACAGCAGGAACCCGCCTTCAAGGCGACCCGCTCGCCGGGCGGCAACGCCAACAACTTCTCCAGCCCCGGCCAGTCGACCGCGGACCTGCGCGGCCTGGGCGGCCAGCGCACGCTCGTGCTGGTCGACGGCTCACGCGTGGTGCCACAGGCGCCCGCGGTGACCACCGGCGTGCCGGTCACCACCGACCTCAACGTCATCCCCACCAACATGATCGACCGCGTCGAGGTAGTGACCGGCGGCGCCTCGGCCCAATATGGCTCGGACGCCGTGGCCGGCGTGGTCAACATCCTGCTCAAGAAGCATTTCGAGGGTCTGGAGCTGACCGCTCAGTCCGGCATATCGGGCCAGGGCGACAATGCCCGCTACAAGTTCGGCGCGGTGGGCGGCTTCAATTTCGCCGATGGCCGCGGCAATGTCGTCCTCAGCGCCGAGGCGACCGGGTTCGACGAGATCAACGACATCTATTCCCGCGACTGGGGTCGTCAGGAATATATGATCGTCACCAACGCCAACTTCGCGACCAACGGCCTTCCCGCCAACATCGTCGCGCCGCACGTCCTCAATGCAAACAGCATGGGCGGCAAGATCCTTGGACCCGTAGGCTTCAGCCTGCGTAATTATACGTTCAACGACGATGGCACGATCCGTCCCTATGACAGCGGCACACTCAGTGACGGCACATATCAGATCGGCGGCGAGGGCCGCAGCCGCAATACCGGCTCCAGCCTCGTCCCCGGCATGGATCGCATTGTCGCCTATGGGCGCGCAAGCTTCGAATTCTCGCCCGCGCTGACGCTGATCCTGGAGGGCGGCTATTCCCGGACGATCGGCAAGTTCACTGGCGGCCTGCCGAACTTCGCCAGCTTCACCATCCAGAACGACAACGCCTTCCTGCCGCAGGCCGTCAAGGATGCAATGGCCAACCAGGGCCTGACCAGCATCACCGTGGCGAAAGGCGTCTACGACGTCGGCAACATCAATTTCCGCGTCAAGAACGAGACGCCGCACGGCACCATCGGCATCGAGGGTGCGCTGGGCGGCTCATGGCATTATGACGCGCATTATTCCTATGGCGAGAACCACTTCCGTAGCGATTTCACCAATAATTTCTCGCCGGTCTTCTGGAACCTGGCGGTCGATGCCGTCGTCGATCCGGCGAGTGGCCAGATCGTCTGCCGCTCGACACTGACTCCGGGCAACCCGCTTGCGGCGGGCTGCGTGCCGGTCAACATCTTCGGACCGAACGCCGTCAGCGGCTCCGGGCCGGAGGCGCTCGCCTATGTCAATCGCGCCGACTACAATGCCGTGCTCTACAAGCAGCACGCCGCCGGCATCAATATCCGCGGCGAGTTGTTCTCGACCTGGGCCGGCCCTGTCGCGGCCGCGTTCGGCGGCGAATATCGCCGAGAATCTGAATCCCTCACCGCCGGTCCGCTGTCGACCTCCAACCGGTTCGCGATCGGCAACGCTGTGCCATTCTCCGGCAAGTTCGACGTGAAGGAAGTCTATGCCGAGCTGGTCGTGCCGCTTGCGCAGGACGTCGCCTTCGCCCGCTCGCTCGATCTCAACGGCGCGATCCGCTACGCGGACTACAGCAGCGCGGGCGGCCAGACGACCTGGAAGGTAGGTGGCGTGTGGGAACCCGTCGACTGGCTGCGGTTCCGCGTCACGCGCTCGCGCGACATCCGGGCGCCCGCGATCTACGAGCTGTTCTCGCCGGGCTCCTTCACCAACACAGCGCTGACGGTCAACGGCATCACGGCCGTCATCCCGCAGAACCGGACGGTCGGCAATCCCGACCTGCGACCGGAGAAGGCGGATACGCTGACGATCGGCGCGGTACTGCAGCCGGCTGCCATCCCCAGCCTGCGGTTCTCGGTCGACTATTACAAGATCGACATCAAGGACGCGATCGACTCGCTCTCGGCGGCGAATATCGGCAATGCCTGCACGGCGGGCGACGCGACGGCGTGCAGCTTCATCACCTTCTCCGGCAACACGCCGGTCCGCTTGCTGGCGCCGGTCCAGAACATCTCGCAATTCGAGACGAGCGGGCTGGACATCGCGCTTTCGCACCAGCTGCAACTGGGCAACGGCACGCTGAGCACGCGCCTCAGCGGCTCCTACACGCTGCATGCCTATATCAACGGCATCGACCGCGCCGGCGAGAACGGCATGGGCAGCCTGGGCTCGCAGCCGCGTTTCCGGGGCAATCTTTCGGAGACCTACGCCAACGGGCCGTTCAGCCTGACCGCCCAGCTGCTCTACATCAGTAAGGGCAACAACGACAATCAGTTCAACACCATCCCGGCGCTGACGATCAACCAGAACAGGATCCCGGCGGCCGCCTATGTGAATCTCTATTCCTCGGTGAAGGTCTCGGAGAATTTCGAGCTGAATGCGAGCATCGACAATCTGCTCGACAAGGACCCGCCGGTGAGCCCCTACGCCACCCAGGGCCAGCCGGTGAACGGACAGCTCTACGACAAGATCGGGCGCGTGTTCGAGGTGGGGGCCAAGGTCCGGTTCTGACGATCATGAGCCGGCGCGGTCGCGGGATCGCGCCGGCATTTGCTTGCGCCATCGATGGCGCGATGACGCAATGCGGAGGACGAGCGGAAGGATGACAGGCGCCACCGGGACCCTCACGCGGCGGACCTTCCTGGCTGCCGCCTGTACGCTGCCGGCCTGGCCTGGCCTCGCCGCGCGGGAAATTGCCGAGCTGTATGACAGCCACCTTCATTTCTTCACCAACGACATCGCGCATTATCCGATCGACCCGCGCAATTCGCGCGAGGGCGAAGCGATGATGCGGGCGCGGATCATGAACGACCCCGGCACGCCGGAGAAGATCTTCGCCTGGTGGGCGCGATCCGGCGTGACCGCCGGCACGGGCGTGCAATATAGCGGCGCCTACAAGACCGATAACAGCTATCTGCTTGATCTCGCCGACCAGTATCCGGACAGCATCCACGCCGAGATCATCGTCGATGCACGCGATCCGGCGAGCCCCGAACGGCTCGGCCGGATGGTCGCGACGCGCCGCGTGGCGGCGATGCGGTTGACTGGTTTCGTCGACGGGAGCGAGGATATGCCCTGGCTCAATTCCGCATCGGCGCTGGATGTGTGGCGCGTAGCCGACGAACTGGCCCTGCCGGTCGGCATCACTTTCCTGCCGCCCGCCGGAACGCAAGGCGCGCTCGTCGCCGTGCGGCGACTGGCGGAGCGCTTCCATCGCTGCCCCATCCTGCTCGAGCATTTCGGCCGGCTGGTGGAGGGCGACCTCTCGCCGGCGCATCTGGCGCTGCGCGACCAGACCCATGTCCATTTCAAATGGACCACCAACGTCATTGACGAGATCAAGGCCAGCGGCCGCTCGACCTCGGCTTTCCTGCACGCGGCCGTGGACCGGTTCGGTGCGGGCCGGCTCATGTGGGGCTCCGACTGCGGCAACACCTTACGGCCCTATGCAGACATGGCGGCCGACGCAGTCGCATCGACCCACGACCTCGATGCGCGGGAACGCCGGCAGGTGCTGCACAACAACGGCCTCGCCATGTTCACCCGCGCCGCCGCCTGACCATCATTGATCCGGGGAATCGAATGACCCAGCCATCGAACCGCGAGCTCGTGACCGGCAAGGCCGCCGTGGAGCTGCTGATGCGTCCGCAATCGGTGGCCGTCATCGGCGTTTCCGCCAAGCCGCGCTCGGCGGGACGCATGGTGCTGGCCGGTCTTCAGGCCAATCACTATGCGGGCGACATTCATCTCGTGGGCCGCAGCGGTGGGGAGATTGACGGCCGGCCCGTGCTGGCATCGGTCGATGAACTACCCGAGGGCGTGGACCTCGCCATCTTCGCGCTGCCGGCCGCCGGAGTGAAGGAGGCGCTGGAAGGTTGCGCGCGGCGGGGCGTGCGCGCCGCCGTCATCTTCTCCTCGGGCTTCGCCGAAGTCGGCAACCGCGAGGAGCAGGACGAGCTCGCCCGCATCGCGCGCGAAGGCGGCATCGCCATGCTGGGGCCCAACTGCCTCGGCTACACCAATTTCGCGGATGGCTTTGCGGTCACCTTCTCGGTCGCCCGCGAAGTGACCCGGCTGAAGCCCGACCGCATCGATCCCGCGGTCGCGATCGTCTCGCAAAGCGGCGGGCTGATGGCCTTCGCGCGCGCCTCGCTGGAAGCCGCCAACCTGCCTACCGCCTATCTCGCCTCGACAGGCAACGAGGCTGGCGTGGGCCTCGCCGATTTCATTACCTTCTTCGCCGACGATCCCGCGACCAGCGTCATCGCGCTCTATCTGGAGGAAGTGCGCGATCCGCAGGCCTTCCTCGCCGCCGCGCGCCATGCTCAAAGCAAGGGCAAGCCGATCGTCATGATCCATCCCGGCCGCAGTGCCGAGGCCAAGGCGGCTGTCCAATCGCACACCGGGGCGCTGGCGGGCGATTATGAGACGATGCGCGTGCATCTGGCCCATGCCGGCGTGGCGCTGGTCGACACGCTCGAGCAATGGGTGGACGTGACCGAGCTGTTCGCCCGCTATCCCGAGCCGCCCAAGCAGGGACCGGGCATCGTCACCTTCTCGGGCGGGTTCGTGGCGATCGTCCATGATTATTGCGCCGACATCGGCCTCGACCTGCCGCCGCTCTCGCCCGCCATCGAGGAAGCGCTCAAGCCGCAGCTGCCCGACTTCATGCCGCCGCGCAATCCGCTTGACCTCGGCACGGAGGTGCTGTGGAAGCCGGAGCTGACCGGCATCGGCACGCAGGCGCTGCTGGACGATCCGGCGATCGGATCGGTCTGCATCTGCATCGCCAACGCGCCGCCCGCTGCCCAGCGCAGCTTCGGCGGGCATTTCGTCGAGGCGCTCAAGGCGCACGGCAAGCCGGCGATCTTCTCGCTGCCCAATTCGGAACTGGCGCCCGAGTTCGCGGATGCGCTCAAGGAAAACCGCATCATCTTCAGCCGCTCGGCCGAGCGGACCATCCACACCATCGCGCTGGCGACCGCCCATGGCCGTGCCCTCGCCCGCGCCGGCCGGGCGGTGAAGCCGCAGCCGTTCGCGGACTTGCCCGTGCTCGGCGCCAGCACGCTGCCCGAATGGCAGGGAAAGGACCTGCTGCGTGCGATCGGCGTGCGGGTGCCCGAAGGCGGGCTGGCGACTAACCTGACGGAGGCCGAGGCGATCGCCGCGCGCATCGGCTATCCGGTGGCGATCAAGGCGCAGGCCGCCGCGCTGGCGCACAAGACCGAGGCCGGCGGCGTAATCCTCGGCCTCGCCGACGCGGATGCTCTGCGCGACGCTTGGGCAACGCTCCACACCAATGTGGCGCGCGTCCAGCCGGACCTCGCGCTGGATGGCGTACTGATCGAGAAGATGGCGCCCAAGGGGCTGGAACTGGTGGTCGGCGCGCGGCGCGATCCGCAATGGGGACCGGTTCTGCTCGTCGGCCTGGGCGGCATCTGGATCGAGGCGATCGGTGACGTGCGCCTGATGCCCTGCGACCTCGCCGAGGAGGATATTGTCGCGGAGATCGGCAAGCTGCGCAGTGCCAAGCTGCTGGGCGCCTTCCGGGGTGCCCCGCCGGTGGACGTGACCGCCCTCGCCCGCACCGCCGCGCTCATCGGCCGGCTGATGCTGATGCGGCCCGAGATCGTGGAGATCGACATCAATCCGCTGTTTGCGCATTCCCAAGGCGAAGGCGTCACCGCCGTGGACGCGCTGGTCGTCACCCGAAACCAGCCTTGAGTGGAGCGAGAAGATGAGCGAGCAATTCGTAACCTATGAGCTGGACGGCGACATCGCACTGGTCGGCATCGACCGCGTGGACAAGCGCAACGCGATCAGCGAGCCCGTGATGGCGCAGCTTCACGCCGCCTTCCTCCGCGCGGCGGACGAGGCACGCTGCGGCGTGCTGTTCGGCCATGGCGACAATTTCTCGGCCGGGCTCGATCTGGCCGAGGCGGCGGCGCGGTTCAAGTCCGGCACGCCTTCCACGCATCGCACGCGCGGCCGCTGGACAGTGCCGCTCGATCAGGTGGCGCGCGGCGGGCTGCCGTGGATCGCGGCGCTGCGCGGCGCCTGCATCGGCGGGGGGCTGGAGATTGCCAGCGCCTGCCAGATCCGCGTGGCGGACGAGACGACCTTCTTCGCCTTGCCGGAGGGCAAGCGCGGCATCTTCGTGGGCGGCGGCG